>JAABUJ010004177.1_pt1 | contig 15406 bp, 13 predicted proteins | sample 5559131 | NCBI WGS metagenome assembly JAABUJ01 (sample SAMN10711875, study PRJNA513366) | rock metagenome | isolation source: Antarctica rocks | place: Antarctica: Victoria Land, Mt New Zealand nord | collected 2016-01-07 | reverse complement strand
AAGGACGAATACGCTCAAACTGATCCCGACTCACATCACTGCCGTAAACCTTCTGCCTCATACAGAAAGTCTCAGACTCAGAACAAAATCGCGCTAGTAACTAGATCGTGAACACGTTCTAAGAAAGGCATTTAAACGCCGAAGGAGGACAGCCGAAGCTATCCTCCTTCGCAGATCTTGTCCGCCAGTCCTGCCAAATCCGGTAAAAGCTTGGTTCCGGTACAGCTCTTTCGACAGCGTCGGTGGTTAAAGATTAGAGAGGCTGAACGTCAGATGCCTGCCAGCCCTTCGGTCCCTTGACCACGTTGAACTGCACAGCCTGACCCTCTTGGAGGCTCTTGAAACCGTTCGAATTGATTGCCGAGTAGTGTACGAATACATCCTCGCCATTCTGACGGCTGATGAAGCCAAACCCCTTGGCATCGTTAAACCACTTCACTGTTCCCTGTTCCATGTTCGTTATTTCCTTATTGCATACTTAGATTTGCCGCTGGTTCGAGACTCACGTTCCGTGATGACAGCAAGCCGCACCGTAGAACACTTATCCGTTACAAACGATGAATAAAGGTTAGCACAGATGTCAACTAATGCACAGGAAACTTTCGTTAATCGCAGGTTTGCACAAGATTCAGTGCGCTATCAGCGTGCAAGATGCTCGTGGACGATTTGTTCGCTCCGCGCGAGCACCTCGTCAAGCGACATGGCGGTCGAATCAACGACCACCGCGTCCTCCGCCGGGCGCAGCGGCGACTGAGCCCGATTGCGATCGCGCTCATCACGTAGCTTCATCTCACTCAACACCGCCGCCTCGGTCACCGGCACCACTTCATGCTCACTCGATTCCACTTGCCGGAATCGGCGGTTGCCACGAATCTCCGGTGCCGCGTCTAGAAAAATCTTTACCTCGGCATCGGGAAACACTGCAGTCCCAATGTCACGGCCTTCCATCACCACGCCGCCTGCTGCTCCCAGCGCGCGTTGCTGCGCCACCATCCACTCGCGCACCTGTGGGTGGATGGAGGCGCGCGAAGCCGCCGCCGTAACGTCCGCTTCCCGCAAACGCCGGGAGACGTCGCGCCCATCCAGCAGCACGCGATTGCCGTCCCGCATCGGCTCCAGTTTGATCGTCGTCGTGCTGCACAGATCCAGCAGCGCAGCTTCATCATCCAGGTCCAGGTCCGAGTCGATCGCCTTCAGGGCCAGCGCGCGATACATCGCTCCGGTTTCAAGGTTCAGAAATCCGAACCTGCGCGCCAGGTGCGCCGCCACCGTGCTCTTGCCCGCGCCCGCAGGCCCGTCGATTGCAATCACCGGACGCTCACGCTTTCCTGTAGAACTGTCTCCGGATTTGCTGGACATGGCTAAGCCGCGCCCCCTTCAGGCCGCTTGCGCCGCACTGGCTTGAATCCACCACCGGCAGGCTTGCTGCCCGCAGGTTTGCCCGGCTTGCGAAACGGCTTCTTGCCGTCGGCAAATTTGGCGAACGGCCCGCCTTTGGCTGCGAAGCCCGCGCCCGAGGGCCGTCTGGACGATGCTCCGTCTGCGCCTGCACCTTCTCGTGGTGAGCGCGAACCTGCACCCGCAGGGCGCGCACTGAAGCTGCCCGGCTTACGCGGTCCAAAGCTGCCCGGGCGATCCGACTTTCCGGGAGCGCCGCCGGATTTACCCGCGTACCCTCCACTGCTCTTGGCTGCGAAGCCTCCGGTCCGCCGGTCTCCGCTTGGGGATCCTCCTGTGCGTTCGGGACGGGCACCTGCACGGGCTCCGAAGCCTGGTCGAGATGCGTCGCCACCTGCGCCTTCTGCTCTTCCTGGAGCGTCGAACCGACGTGGCGGATCAGCCGAATCACGCACTGGGCGCGAGGCGGAACCACGCTGCGGGCGTTCGCCGTCAAACGGCCTTTTCGTGCGCGGCGCGTCGAACTTGCGGAAGACTTTGCGCGGTGTCTCACCCTCGGCACCACCTGAGGCCTGGAATGAAGCACTCGGTTTGAAGCCTCCACCTGAGCTCTTGCCGCCGAACTCAGGCTTCCTGCCAAACGACTTCTTGGCGCCGTCGCCGAAGCCACCAGGCCGTTCGGACCTGCCCGCTGGCCGATCTCCACGGGGACGTTCCGGGCGATCGCCTGAGGCGGCAAAATCGCGGCGCGGAGGACGCCCTTCCCCAGATGCGCCTGCACCGAAGCCCTCACGCTTGCGCCCAAAGGTTCCCGGCTTTGAGAACGTGCGTCGCGGTCCGTCGCCGTCTTCCCGGCGTGCTCTGGGAGCCCGAGAATCCCTGGGAGCAAAGCTGCGGCCAGCCGAACCTGCGTCGCCCGCACCTACATCGCGGCGCGGACGCGGGGCAAACGCTGCGCGCTCACCGTCCCCGGAGGCGGGAACATCGCGCTTGCGATCTTCGTTCCACGGCTTGTCGAAAGCGGGCTCACGGCGCGCGGGCTGCTCTCCACGCTCGGCCCGGTCAAAGGGTCGTCGCTCCCGATCTCCCGCAGGTCGCGCGAAGCCGGGCTTATCGCCAAACGTGGGCTTTCTGCCAAACGACGGCTTGCTGCCAAACGCGGGTTTGCTGCCGAAGCCCGGCTTGCCGCCACGCTCACCCGTGCCCGGCCGCGCAAACGGCTTCGTCCGCAATCCCGTGCCTAGCTTTCCGCCTGGCTTACCAATGAATCTTCCTATCCGCGATCCGGATTCGGCTTCAACCTCTCCGGCTGCCGTCTCCTCTACATTCTCCGCACCTGCCACAGCCGCAAACGCCGGCAGATCGCCGCCCACGTGCAGCAGCGTCTTGCCCGCCATCACCAGCGTCTCCAATTGGCGCGCCTGGATCAGGTCACGCACGACTCCACGCACTCGGGAACGCGGAGCCAGAGGCGAGAGAAATGTCTCTACGTCCTCCTCAGACGCCAGCACAGCCTGACCGAGGTAAAGCGAGATCAGCGCGCTCAACGCACTCGGCTGCCCGGCATTGGCCCCGCTTTTAATCTGCTTGGTAAAGCGCGCGGAAGCGAGCTCCCACAGGGTCGCCGAGCCATCGGTCTGCGGGACAGGAATCACACGCAGTTGGGACCACAATTCCGTCAAGGCACGCAGCACCGCGGCTTCCGTCACTTCCTTGCCCAGCTGTGTTGCCAGGTCATAGGCTGAAAGCGTCACCTTGGCAGAGAGCATCTGATACGTCGCCAGCGCCAGGGGTGAAACCTTGACCGCACCGGAGGTTTCCGGCTCCTGTTTCCACGCCTTATTCCCGCGCAGGGTGAAGATGTACGAGAACACCGCCGCAGACGCCACATAGTCCGGCACATCCGTCCCCAGCCCGCCGGTTACACCCATCAGGTTCAGCGGCACCGCGCTGCCTTCGGCGATCAGGCGGATCAGCAGCGACTTCGCCGTTTCGGTCTCCGCAACCGCAGGGTTCGCATGGGACGTGCCCAGGGTCGCTTCAACCAAAGTAGGCGCAGGGGCAGTCATCTGCGGCGTACGTGGTGTGTATAGCACCAGCCCGTTGCGATTCACCCAATCCCGCAGCGCCTCGATCGAGACCAGCGCACTACCATCCTGATGCCACTGCGCCGCCCGCGTCTCGCTCAACTGCGCTGCGCTGGGATCGGCGGGATTGGTGCTGCCGCGTTCTGAACCAGCCCGCAAGGAGCCGGCATTTGCGCTTCGGCTTGCGCGCTCTTTCCGTGCTGCCGGTGGCGGCGGCGTTTGCTCCGCTTCGCTCTCGGCAGCCAATGCACCGTCCTCGACTTCAGGCGTAGACTTCGCCTCGTCTGACTGCACTGCTTCTTCGTGGCTCTCTTCAGGTGCGAAATCGTGATTCAAAGCGGACTACCTTCCTGCCCGGCACCGTCTGCTGGTTGGCAGAAACGTGTGCGGGCGTCCCTGGGTTTCAGAGACGTGTGCTGCATGCAAGTTGTCAATACGTTCTCAGGCGCAAACCCACGCCTCAGCGCGTGTCAGGTCCGCTGAAAGGCGCGTTCTATCTCTCTATGAGAATACCGCAGAGCGATTGGCCGGCCATGCGGGCAGCTGGTCGGATGCTCGGTCTTGCCCAGTTCCTTGAGCAGCCACTCGATCTTTTCCGTTTCGAGCGGCATGTTGATCTTCACAGCCGCGTGACACGCAATGCTGGCCGCAATCCGCCGCCTTCGCGCCTCCGCGTTCTCTGCCTGGCCCAGCCGCCCACCCTGATCGTCCTTGTCTTCGCCGGTGAGCAATTCGTCCAGCATCAACTCGAGCTCCTTGCCTTCCAGACCAACCGGAGCAGCCTTGATGGCCAGCGTGCGTGGACCGAATGGCTCAGCCTCGAAACCGTTGCGTTCCAGTTCCGCTGCAATCCGGGCAAACGCCACCATCTGGGCCGGCAGCAGATCGATCAGCAGCGGCATCAGCAGCTTCTGCCGCTGCACCTGTTCCGTTTGCCGCTCACGCAGTACTTTTTCAAACAGCACGCGTTCATGTGCCACGTGCTGATCGATGATCCAGAGCCCTTCATCGTTCACGGCGAGGATGAAAGAGTCGCGCACCTGTCCCAGAGGCTTCAACGTAGCCAGCGAGCGCAACGTAGGCTCTTCCACTACATTCGATCCACCGCCGCGCACGGAGACTGCCGGCACGTCATACCCGACGGGCAACATCTCACCCGCAAACGGAAGGTTGCCAGGCGAGGCCGGAACCGCCACAGGGGCGAGCGAAAAGCGCTCCGCGTCCGCAGCATTTGGTTCAGGCTCCGACTGCGCTTCGCCCGCGGTGGAACCTTCTGCACGCCTTTGCGGATCGAACGCCGGATCATTCGGCGCGCCCGCCATCGGACTCACATCGAGCAGCAGGCTTGCACTCGCACTCGCATACGGCGCGCCGCTCAAGGCTGACGCGAAACTCGCTGCGGGACGCGCATTCATCAGGGTCGTTCGCACCGTGTCACGGATAAAGTCATGCACGAAACTCTGCTGACGGAAGCGCACCTCAGTCTTCGCCGGATGCACGTTCACGTCCACCTCTTCGGGCGGCATTTCGACAAACAGCAGCACCACCGGGTAGCTCGTGGGCGGAAGGATGTTGCGGTAGGCCTCGGACAACGCATGCAGCACTAGCCGGTCACGAATCAGGCGATGATTGCAGAACACGTACACCGAATTACGATTCAGCCGCTGCAACTCCGGCTTGGAGACGAACCCCGAAATCCGCAGGAACCCCGGCGCAGCAGGCTCATAATCTTCCTCGCGCTTCCATGGCGGAGGCTCCGGCAGGCCAGCCCGCCGAAAGTCCATCTCGGCTGCGGTAGGCAGCATAAGGCCCGCCGTCTCGGCCCCGAAGATCTGGTACAACCGTTCCGCAGCGTTCGCTACCGCTGGCGCGACCAGCAGTGCCTGGGACGTTGTATGCAGCTCGAAATGGCGCGTCGGATGCGCGAGCGCATAGTGCGTCACCAGGGCCGCAATGTGGCCCAACTCCGTCGATTCCGACCGCAGAAATTTCCGCCGCGCCGGCGTGTTGTAGAACAGGTCGCGAATCTCAATCGTCGTTCCGGGTGGCAGACCAGCGTCCTCGACCCGCTGCATCGCGCCGCCCGCAATGTCCACGCAGGTGCCGGCGTCGTCTTCAGCGGCGCGGGTTTCCAGATGCAGACGGCTTACGCTCGCGATCGAAGGCAGCGCTTCGCCGCGAAAGCCCAGCGTACGGATGGACAGCAGATCGTCCGACGTATGCAGCTTCGAGGTAGCATGCCGTTCAAACGCCAGCAGCGCATCGTCGCGCACCATGCCGCACCCGTTATCGACGATGCGAATCAGCTTGCGGCCGCCTGCTTCTATCTCGATGCGAATCCGGCTCGCGCCCGCGTCGAGTGAGTTCTCCAGCAGCTCCTTGACCACCGACGCAGGCCGCTCCACTACTTCGCCGGCGGCGATCTGGTTGGCTACCTGGTCGGAGAGAACACGGATGCGGCCCACAGCATCGATTGTACGGTTCCGACCTCAGAGAGCCTTGGTTCTCTTGTGCCTGCGCCTGGTACTTGTGATCCTCAGGGAAATCAATGAGTCTTTCGCCTTAGCGTTTTAGTTGTCATTCCCGAAGGGAATCTGCGTTTGCCTTTGTTCCTGCCTCTCGGTTGTCCTCTTTGAAGGGCACAAACCGGAAAGACAGACGCAGATTCCCTCCGGGAATGACAGTCATAAACCGGGACACAAACAGAAGGTGGCACGCAGAGAGGCTGGTTCGCCACCCGACCTACCTCGCCTCAGCCACCTTCACCGAAGCGACCCCGTCCTCCGGGTCCCGGTCGCCCACCATGTGCAGCCGCATAAAGTTCGTAGCGCCCGTCAGCGTGCGCGTGCCCGCCACGATCCCAACTACCTGCCGCGGCTGCACCAGCCCGTTGCGCTCCAGGATCTCTTCGGCCATGTTCACCAGCTTGTCCGTATCGCGAAAGCGATCGCAGAGAATCGGGTACGTGCCCCACAACATCATCGCCCGGCGAATCACCTTCGGGAAAGGTGACAGCGCATAGATGGGCGGCTCGGGGCGGTACTTAGAAAGCAGCCGCGCCGAACTCCCGCTCTCCGTAAAAATAGCGATGGCGGCAACATCCAGGTCTTCCGCCGAGTGCGCCATCGACTCGCAGATTGTCTCCGCAATCGATAGCTTCACGCGCGTTCTCTGCCGGGGCAGAGGCGCAGGATCGTTGCGAATCTGCCGCTCCGTCTCGGACACAATCGTCGCCATCATCGCGACCGACTCGACCGGATACTTGCCTGCCGCCGACTCGCCCGACAACATCACCGCATCGGTTCCGTCATAGATCGCATTGGCCACGTCTGAGGCTTCAGCCCGCGTTGGACGTGGGTTATCGATCATCGACTCGAGCATCTGCGTCGCCGTAATCACCGGCTTGCGAAACTCGGCCGCACGCCGGATTACATGCTTCTGAATCGCCGGAACCTTTTCTGGCGGAACCTCCACGCCCAGGTCGCCGCGCGCCACCATGATGCCGTCCGCCACTTCCAGGATCGAATCCAGATGCTCGATTGCCTGGGGCTTTTCAAGCTTCGCAATCACCCATGCGTCCGAGTTCAGCGCGGCGACACGCATCTTCACATGACGCACATCGTCCGCTGTCTGGACAAACGACACCGCCACCGAATCGACTTCCTGCGAGATCGCAAACTCCAGATCGACTTCGTCCTTCTCAGTCAATGAAGGCACGTTCACCGGAATGCCCGGGAGGTTGATTCCTTTCTTCTCGCCGAGCATTCCGCCATTGACGATCTCGCAGATCACGTCTGCACCGTCGATGCGTTCCACGCGCAGCTCGATCAGGCCATCCGACAGCAGCACCCGTGAGCCAGGCTGCAAATTTTCTGCGAGCGTCGTGAACACCGTGCCTACGCGCTCTGCGGTGCCTTCAATGTCGTCGGGTGTGATGATCAGCCGCTGGCCCGCAACCAGCAACACCGCCTTGTGGTCCACCAGCCGCCCGGTGCGAATCTTCGGCCCCTGCAGGTCGGCCAGGATGCAGACAGGCTTGCCTTCTTCGCGCGATACCTGCCGTACCATGCGGATCAACTCCGCCTTCTGCTCATGGCTGCCGTGCGAAAAATTCAGACGCGCAACATCCAGCCCGGCACGCACGAGGCTGCGAAATACCTCTACGCTGCTCGACGAAGGGCCCAATGTAGCGACAATCTTGGCCCGGCGGGAGTGATCGAACGCGCCGAATACGGGTGCAAAATCTTCCTGTGAACTTTTCATGAGCGCGGCTGCTGCACTTCTTTCTCAACCTGCCGGCAGCAGCCTGAGAGAGGCGCCGCGCAGGTCTGACCAACGGAGATTTCTTGCTGCGGCCATTCTACCCGGCAGCAACGAAACCTGCCCAACCGCGCTAGTTAACCGATTGCGTTGGGCAAATCCGGATTGGTTCCGGGCACCGGAGGAGCCGGAGAGCTACGGCGAAACTGCGCGTTGAACTCGGCACCCAGCAGCACGCTGAAGAACACGATGTACAGCCATACCAGCAGCGCGATACCCGCACCCAGCGGCCCGTACACCTGGTTGTAGTTGGCATAGCGCGTCACATACCAGCCGAAGCCTAACGTGATGCCAAACCACGCAAGTGTCGCAACGACCGCGCCCGGCAGGGTGCGATTCCAGCCGTGCGGTGCGCTCTCGCGAACGTCACGCCAGAGCTTCCCCGCAGCCTCGCGGCCCAAGGGCGCAGCGGGTCCCTGCGCGCGCAGTTCCACCTCATGCGGCGGCGTGCCCACGTGATAGAGCAGCGCCGTCACGGAGGCGACCGCCGCCAGCGCCAGGCTCCAGCGCGCAACCAGCGTGAATCCATAAAACACCGGACGCATGGAGGTATACATCGAGGCCGCCAGCCACCGCGTAATCAACTCGCCGAACATCACCAGCCCGGTCGCAATCACCAGAGGGATCAGCGACAGCGGAACCAGCAGCAGCGCACGGCTGCGGCGCTGCCAGAAGCTCCAGCAATCGTTCGGCAGATCTTCTGCGCGGCGCAGGCCCTCCATCAACGTGGCAATCACGCTCGACGCCCCCGTGAGACTCACGAATGAGGCGACGAGAAGCAGCCGCGTGGTATGCGTGGACTTCGAGTCTGAGCCAAAGTAGCTCGTCAATAACGGGTACACGCTCGAAGGCAGAATCTGCCCGAAGAAACTCGCCACCTGCATCTGCACCGGGGCAAACACCGGCAGCCACGACATCAACGCAGCCACCACAATCAGCGCCGGAAAAAGCGCGACGATGGCCGAGTAGGCCGCCGACTGCGACAGGTTCAGGCTGTCATGCGCCAGCGCACCGAACAGGCTCCGCCGCAGCAACCCCGGAAGGCGTACCCATTCGCTCATGCCCGCGCATCTCGCATCACGCGCCCGTCCGCTTCGAGATTCCTGCCTAACCCTTCCACTTGTTCAGAAAGTCCGTCACCGAGGACTTATCCATCGCACGCATATTGCTGAATTGCCCGTGCTGCGCATACAGCGTCTTACCCTGAGCATCGAGGACGATCAGCGCTGGAACGCCATGCTTGAGCGGCCCCCCGTGCTCGGCGGCGATGTCGAGGTTCTTGTCAATGTGGCCAATCCACACATGCACCAGGATAAAGTGCTTCTGAAGAATTGGTTCATTCGCCGGGTCATGGAAATACACATCCAGCACCTGGCAATCCGGACACCAGTCTCCGCCAAAATCCAAAATCACGCGCTTGTGCTCGCGCCGTGCCTGCTTCAGTGCCGCAGCGATATCGGCGCGCGGATTGGCTGTCTCGGAGTAAATGTGGCGATGCCCGGGAGCTTCAGGACCTTGCGCCGCATGCGCGCGAACAGGAACAAAAGCCGCGCCGGAAGCCAGCGTCAGCGCCAGAGCCAAGGTTGAAAACCTGAGTGCATTCTGCATCGAATTCTCCATTCCGGTGGGTTGCAGACGCTCGAAGCCATACTGCCTTGACCGCAACGCCAGCCAGCGCCCACGGCTTTCACACTATACGATGTCTAACCCAATGCGCTGGTCGCAGCTACTGGGCCGCTGTCCTCACCTGGGAGTCGACGATCAGGCCGTTCTTCCAAAGCGCCAGGACGACATCCATCTGACTCGCGTGCTCGACCGCATCCCCCGCAGAGACAGCCGCCCAAAGTTGCGAGATAGACCTCTGCCCATCTTCGCGCAGCAGGCGCACCGCCTCTACTGCGTAATCTTTATTGCGGTTCGGTGCAGACGGCGGCCCGGCTGGCATGTTTTTCACCAGGCTCGCCTCGCACAACCCAAGAAACGCCGCACGCGGACCCGCCTTCTTCTGCCCGGCGGGTGTCGTCGGGTACAGCTTCTTCACTGCGTCCTGCCAGCGTTCGGCAGCCGTCAGCGCCTTGCCGTACGTCTCCATCCGCACGGCAATCAACGCCGCTTCTCCATACCTGTTCGACATCGTTTCAAGCCCCGCTTAGTATCTTACTTCCGTTCATCATCGGAGCCAGCGCGAACTCTACACAATGCGAAACAGTGTACGGCCGCACCGGATAGCACGGCTACGCTGACATGCGTTCGCCTGGCCGACGGCGAACTTTCATCGGTTGTGCTCGCTCGATCCGGGTGCGGCGCCCGGGGCTGCTCAGCGCCTCCCATAAGTCATTGCGTTGTTGCGTGTTCAGCCAGAAGTTGGCCGAATTGCCAAACGTCCGCGCGAGGATCAGCGCAGTATCCGCGGTAATAGTGCGACGATCGCGGCATAGTTCATTGATATGTTTTCGCGCGAGCCCTGTTTGCTCAGACAGTTCTGTCTGTGAAATCCCCATCGGTTCCATGAACTCTTCGGTCAGGATCTCCCCGACAGTGGCGGGCTTTCTTTTTGTAAGTAAAAGCGACATGTTACCCCCCTTGGGGCAGACTCCACGACCTGCGGATGGATTCTGCATCGATGGTCTTAGGTGAACCGATCTAGCGGTAAGAATGATTATCCAGGTAAACCTCTGTAGCCCTTCCTTCACTCCACCTGAAGATCAAACGCCACTGCGAACTGACCCGAATGGAATGCCAGCCATCTAACTTTCCGCTCAGCTTTTCGAAATGATTGCTGGGTGGGATTCGAAGGTCGGCGTCGGTTTGAGAGTCATCAAGCATCTGAAGCCGGCGAAACAATCTGGCCCTCAGGTCACCAGGAATCCTGGTTGAATGGTTATCTTCTACGAAGAATCTCCTGAGCCATTTATCTCGCCAGCTCTCGATCATCTTCGTTCTACTGTACCGCACTGCGGTACAAGCAGCAACCGAGAGTCAAAGCTCACGAGCGGCTTTCACCCGTCAGAGCCAACGGGCGATGCGGCGCAGGAAAAGTGGACATTGCCACCTCCTCGGAATTTGGGTCAAGGGACGTTCCTTGACCCAACGCAGCGGAACTCCGTTGACCTGCGTCTAATCCCTTGCGTCTCGTGCTCCACCCTGGGCGCCCAGGATCTATATGGCTCTATCGTCTGACCAATCTTTTTTCCTGACTGCCGCCGGATGCACCGGCGCAGTGGCATGTGCTTCTACATCACTTCGCGGTTGGCGCTTTGCGGCCGGGACACTGTTGATGATGTGTCTGATCCCGCTATCGGCGCACGCGCTGTCTGGCGCGCCCGGTGTTCTGAATCCAGACGGCGGCGGTGCCGGCCAGGCCGACGCGCAGGCTTCCGGCTTCGGTCCGCTCGATCCCTCTCCGCCCAAAGGCGTTGCGCCCGAGCAGATCATCGCAAAGTTCGGCCAACGCGAGACAGCCTTCAAGGAAGCTCGCAACCAGTACACCTTTCGCGAGTCCGTCAAGGTCCAGACCATCTCCGACACTTCCGGTCAGCCCGACGGAACCTACCAGCAGGTCACCGACATCGTTCTCACCGAAGACGGGCGCCCAGCCGAGCATGTCGTCTTCGCTCCGCAGAACACGCTGGAGCGGGTCACCATGTCGCAGGCCGACTTCGACGACATCGCGCACCGCCTCCCGTTTGTCCTGACCACGGCGGAGCTGCCGGAATATACGCTCACCTACCTGGGCCAGCAGAAGGTAGACGACCTTCAGACCTACGTCTTCGACTGCAGACCGAAGGTTTTTGAGAAAGGGAAGCGCTACTTTCAAGGAAAGATCTGGGTCGATCAGCTTGAAAACGAAATCGTCCTGATTACCGGCAAGAACGTCCCCGACGACGTGAACCCGAAGCACGCCGATCTTTCTCCGCCGTTCTCCACCTATTACGAAGAGATCGACGGCGTGAACTGGTTCCCGGTTTATACCAAGGGCGAAGGCCTGCTGCACTTCCCGCCGCAGAATGGCGCGCTGGCCGAAGACGTGCACATGCGTTACGTTGTGCGTTATGAGAACTACAAGCGCTTCCACGCCAAGAGCCGCATTATCTACAACGGCCAGGATCTTCCTCCGGCCGCTGCACCACCCAGCGCCCAGCCCGCACCGGCGCAGTCCCAGCCCAACTCCACACCGGCAGTTTCGCCGACACCCAACCTTCCACCGCCCGATCCGGACGCACCCAAGATCAAACCCAAAGGCAGGGGATAGGGGAATAGATAAGCGAAATAAACTCGGAGGGTGCAAACCGTAATTCCAGTTACGTTCGGCGAATACAGGGATCCCTTACAGGGCAGGCTCTTCACTGCGTTTAGGATGACAACTCTACAAAATGGAAATCGGGTTTACACAAGGTAGTAAGTGGATGTAGAAAGCTATTCCTGTTCCGGATGTCATTCCCCTGTTTTGGATGTCATTCCCTTGTTCTGGATGTCATTCCTGAAGGGAATCTGCGTTTGTTCTTGCTGCTCCGGTTCTGTACACCATCTGTAAATCCGCTTCAAGGTGAGATTCGCGCCGGGTGAGCGTTGCGATGAGACGTTTGGCATTGATCCTGTGTCTGGTAACCGCGCCTGGATTGGCACTCTGGGTGAGCGGCCCCAGGCCCGTGCGCGGTGCGGAGAAAAGCCAGCAAGTGAGACCACCGGCTGCGGCGCACTATGTTGGCTCGCAGGCCTGCGAGCGCTGCCATGCCGATATTTACCAGCGCTGAAGAAGACTCCGATGGCGAATGTAGTGCGCGATCCGCGGGAGCACCCGGACGCAATCATCCCTGACCTGTCCACCAATCACATCGCGCCGTTCACCCGGGACCAGGTGGCGTTTGTATATGGGAGCGTATGGAAAACAGCGCTATTTTGTGAAGGCAGGAAGTAGTTATGTTCCGCTACCAGTGCAGTGGGATATCAAAACGAAGGAATGGCTGCCGTACCATGTGCCCAACACCGGAGCCGACTGGTGGGCGCATCTGTATCCAGAGAGCAACATGGAGCGGCCAACCGGACCGACCTGCGACGGTTGCCACTCGGTGGGCTTTGACGTGCAAACCCAGCGTCCGGTGGAGTGGAACGTAGGCTGCGAACGTTGTCATGGGCCGGGCAGCGAGCATGCCGCACATCCTTCGCCCGCCAACATCGTGAACCCGCGCAAGATGGACTCATTCGCCGAGAACGATACCTGCATTCAGTGTCATTCCCAAGGGCGTTCGCCTGGAAACCCGATTGGCGGGAAATTTTACGACTGGCCAGTGGGCATTCAGGCTGGGCTGCGGCTCGCGGACTTCTGGGACCTGGAGAACTGCACGCTCGGCAAAACGGACTTCTACTACCGGCCCGACTGCACGGCCAACAAAAACCGGATGCAGGGCAATGACTTTGCGCAGAGCGTGATGTACCGGCACGAGATTACGTGCTCGTCCTGCCATGACGTCCACGGGACTGCGAACTATGCGCAGTGATCAAGCGAGCAAGTCAGATTTGCCTGAACTGTCACAGCCCGAATGGAGACAATGGACCGCGCGGCGCGACGCTCGAGGCCCATACGCACCACAAGGCCGGCAGCGCTGGCAGCGAGTGCGTCGCGTGCCATATGCCGGCAATCGAAAGCGAAGGCGTGCCGGGTGCGATGGTGCATGCGCATACGTTCCGGTTTATCTCACCCGCAATGACGCAGAAGTATGGCATGCCGAACGCCTGTACTGCGTGTCACAAGGACAAGACGGATGCGTGGGCCTCGGCTGCGCTGCGCGGCTGGACGAACGAGTCGGCGTGGCGGCTGGAGTAGCCTCCAAGCTCATCCCTTACCACTGGACTCGGGGGTAGAGACTGGGGATGCGATTGGCACGATACAGGTTTTCACCGGTCGATTTCATCTGCCAGACGGGGCTGGGGTTATTGCCCTGGGTGAGAGGAACTTCGTCCACCTCAGAGTTGGCCTTGTTCTGCACACAGAGGTCGTACTCAAGATTGCCGTTGGCGAGTGGCGTGGTCCCGCCTCCGAAAAACGAGTATTGGGCATCGGGGAACTTCTGCTGAAAGTCGAGCGTGGCGGTGCGGGCCTTTTCGTCGATCGAGAAAATCGGGACGGAGGTGTAGCACGGCACGCCCGAAACCTCGTTGCAGTAGGTTCCAGGCGAGATCTCGCGGTGATAGCCGTTGTCCATCATGCTGAGGGAGAAGACGCCCGAGGTGGCAGGGCCCACGAAGGCGGGCTGGTGTGCGCCCGAGAACCAGTCGATCGGATCGGTGCCGTTCAGCAGGGTAAAGTCGCCGCCCGCACCAAGCCGCCACAGAATATCGCCCGCGCCGCTCCCATTCGTATAGTCGATTTTGATCAGCCAGCCCTGGTGACGAATGGCAAGTAGAAGGTTGCCGTCGGATGGGGAGTAGAGCAGCGCGTTCGAGTGGGTCCAGTCGGGAAAGTTAGTGGGTCGGCGATTGATGTCCAGGTGGTCGAATTCGTTCCAGACCCACACAGGGTGCAGCGTCGGATCGAGGTCGATCAGCACGTCGCCGATGACGTTGCCGGTCCCCGGCACATCCTTCACGGTGCTGGCGATGACGATCCAGTGGCCGTTGGGCAGGACGGCGATGTCGTGGTGGATTGCATACACGGTGAGGTTGAAGTTGGCGGCCGCAAGACGCTGGTTCAGCTGGTCGCCGGAGATCTCCTTGACCGGATCGCCGGCAAGATTGATCTCGCGCAGCGCAATCGTAGACCCGGTGAGCGAGCCGGGAACCGGGCTAGTCGACGGGTCCGAGATAGCCAGGACGAAGTCGCCGTTGGACAGCAGCTTGATGGGCTGGATAATGGAGTTCCGGGCGCGATCGGCATAGTTGTAGCCCCAGATCAGATCGCCCTGAAGGTCGGTCGCGTAGGCCTGGAGATAGCCGCGGTTCGTTCCAATGGCCGCGTTGATCAACTCGATCCCGGGCTGAGGTGTGCCGTTGGCTGTCACGGAAAGCGTAGGCAGGCTGCTGGCAGGAAAGCTGGACGTTGTAAAGGTGTGGTCCTGGTCGGTCTCGGTAGAGCCGTCCGGGTGCAGCACGGAGGCGCGCAGGTGGTAGGTGGTGTTGGCGCGCATGCCTGCGACAAGGACCAGGCCGGTTCCGCTGATGGCCAAGGTTGCGAACGCCGACGTGCTTCGCCCATAGCTGGTGGAGGTTCCGAAGTCCACCGACATCTGGCCTGCAGAGAGCGGCGCGTAGGTGTAGCTGGCGACCAGCGGATTGTTGGTCGTCTCAACCAGCGCGGACCCTGGAGCGAGGCTGACGCCGGTGCCTGCGAGTGCGAGCGACAGGCCAGCTGCTCCCGAGCTTCCGCCAGCGTTAAGATTCAGCGTGCCGGACTGCGGACCCGGAACCAGAGGAGCGAAGTTGAACGCATAGGTACAGGCCGATCCCGCAGTCAGCGCAGCGGCACAGGAGCTGCTGCGCGAGAGCGAGCCCTGCATTGTCCCCGTGACCTCTGGATTCAGGGTGACCGGAGAAAAGCCGGAGTTGGTGACCGTCACGACCAGGCGTTTGACCAGGCTGTGGACCGGAACCGACCCGAAGTCGAA
>JAABUJ010004176.1_pt1 | contig 15407 bp, 14 predicted proteins | sample 5559131 | NCBI WGS metagenome assembly JAABUJ01 (sample SAMN10711875, study PRJNA513366) | rock metagenome | isolation source: Antarctica rocks | place: Antarctica: Victoria Land, Mt New Zealand nord | collected 2016-01-07 | reverse complement strand
GAGGCGACCAGCCCAGCAGTGCACGACCCGCACGACAGGGACGGCGAGCACGGGCGGCGAGTCCCCTGCGCAACTCCCTGCCAGGAACGGACAAAGCGGGGCGTTGGTGCGGTCAATAGGTCGTGAGCAAGGACCTTCACGGCGTGAGCCTCGTCGATGTCGTCCCGAACCCGCACCACCCGGCGGGTCGGGTCGGTGTAGCCGTTGGCGCCGGCACAGTCACCGCGCTCCAGGGCGTAGCCATATCGGCTCACCTGGCCGGCAAGGCCGTCCCACAGCCCAGCCGGTGCCTGGCCGACCAGCAGAGCCGGGGCGACCTCAGGCAACGGCGCCCCCTCGGTCTGGTGCAGCGCGAACACGCGCACCACCCGAAAGCCCCGGACCTGCTTGCCGCCGGCGGCGGGCGCCGCTCCCCCGCTGCAGGTCGCGGTCGGCTCCGGCCCGGCCGGTGCTGCCGGCTCGGCCTGGTCGGCCTTGGGGCGGTAGGTGCACGGCGCCAGGATCGCGATGCCCCGCTCCCCCTTGCGTACCTGCCGGCCCACGCTCTGCCAGCTGCGAAAGCCCGCGACCCGGGTGGCCTGCGGTGCCTGTGCGCCGATCAGCAGCAGGTCGCCCAGGCTGTAGGTGTGGAACTTTGCGGCGGTGTCCAGCATCGCCCGCCACCCATCGGACTGCACCAGCGCGGCGACACCCTCGCTGATCTGCTCGTGCAACGCGGCGAGCTTGTCCTGCCCGCCGGTCGTGCTGGTTGTCCTGCTGGTGGTGCTGTTGGTGTGTGTGTTGGTGCTCATCGGTGCCTCCCTGTCCCGTCCGCCGAAGCGGGTGCGGGTGGGCCGGTGTCCCCCGGCCTTGAGGGCGGTGGGTTCACCCCTCCGCCGCAAAGCCGCCCGCAGGGGTCGCAGCGGCTCGCCGGGCCAGGGAGGAAAGCCGAAGAAGCTTCCCGCGCAGCGCTTGAGGAAGGATCTTGGGCGCCCTTGCCCGGGGAGGAGCGGCCCCGCATCATCCGGGGGGCAGCCTGAGTCCGATGGAGCCGGCCGCAGGCCGTCCACATCGGTCCCGCAGGGACCGCGCTGTGCGGGTTGCCGTGCTGGTCTGGTGAGTTGCTCGGCTTGCTTCCCAGCCCGGTCCCTACGCCGGGTGCGCCTCGGCTGCCCACACCCGGCCGGGGGCTGCTGTGTGCGTGCGGGTCCCGGTGCTGGCCGAGGGCGATCTGGGCTTGGCCTCGGGTGTCGTCGAGCTCGGCTGGTCTCCTGCGGCCGGTGCGGTGCTACAGCTCCAGCGCACTGGCGACGTCGGGGTACAACGGCAGCACCTTGTCCAAGCCGGTGGCGTGCAGCAGCCGGGCGACGTCGCCGCGTGCGGCGGCCAGGCGAAGCTGGCCGTTGCCGGCCCGCAGCCGTTTCAGAGCGCCGACCAACACGCCCAGCCCAGTGGAGTCGATCCAGTCGACCGCGGTTAGGTCCAGCACCAGATAGCGGTGCCCGGCCAAGGAGTCCAGCAGCCGTTGGCGCAGCCGACCGACCCCGGCGCCGACCAGGTCCTCGGTGACGGTCAGGAGCAGCCACCCGCCGACCAGGCGGTCCTCAGTCATCACCCATTATCCCACCGCCGGCGCCCGCGTCGAACGCCTGCTTGCGTTGGCGTGATGCTGCTGGCCGTGGGGGCGACAGGACCGCCTCAGCCCTGCTCAGCGCGACCCTGCCCGCCCGGCCGGGCCGGGCCGGGCCAGCCGTCGGCGGCGACCGTTGCGCAACGCCACCAACCCAGCGACGAGCTCCGGTGCGGCCTCGGCGACCTCCACCCGGTCCAGCAAACGCAGCAGCAGCTGATAGTACCGGGTCTGGGTCATCCCCAGCTGCGCCTGAACGTGGGCACCGACCCGGCCCTGCAGATGATGGTCACGGGCGAACGCCAACACCGCCCGGTCCTGAGCATCCAGACAACCCGGCAACAACGACAGCTGCCCCGGCACCGGCCGCCGCTGGCCGCTCACCACCCCAGCGACCCGACCCCGGGCCGTGCATCGCTCACACCGCCAGCCCGGCCGGGTGTTCCAGCGGGTCGGGCAGCACACCACACCGGGACACCTCCACCACATCACCCACCAGGTCCCGTAACCGCACCGTGTCCACCCCGACCGACACGACCTGCCACGGCATCCGCCGCCCAGCACGGACCACCGTCGCTCCCGGGGCCGGCAGATGCCCCTCCACCCCCACCGCGTGCCGGACCTGCAACGCGGTGCCTTCCGCGGCGTCGGCGACTAAGGCGGCCGCGTCCTCCGGGTCCGCCGTCTCCGGCACCGCCAACGTCAGCAACACCGTCACCAACCGCTCCCCCACACCCGCCCGGTGCTGCATCACCGCTCCCCCTTCGCTCACGCCACACCCACCGCAACCCCCCCGGACACAACCGCGGCCGTAGCCCCCGCTGTGGTCCCGGTGTGCACGGCCTGCTGCGCCTGCTCGGCGGCGGTCAGCGGCGCCGGGGGGCGGGGCGGCAGGTACCGGTACAGACTCGACCGGGTCATCCCGGTCTTGGCCACGATCTGGGCCATCGTGTGCCCGCGATCGCGCAGCTGCACCGCCAACGCCAACGCCGCCGGGTCCAGCAACGACGGGCGGCCGACCTGCCGGCCCAACCGGCTGGCCACCGCCCGGGCGTGCGCCGCCCGCTCCGCGGTGTAGGTGCGCTCCATCTGGGCCAGCAACACCAACACCGCCACCATCAACTGCCCCATCAGATCCGCCGGGTCCGCCGAATCCACCGTCACCGGGTCCGCCAGGCTGCGCAACCCCACCCCCCGCCCAGTCAGCTCCTGGACCACACCCAGCGTGTCGCGGGTCGTGCGAGCTAACCGGTCCAAGGTGTGCACCACAACCACATCACCCGGGCCGGCACGCTCCCGCACCGCCCGCCACCCCGGCCGGTCCACCGACACCCCCACCAAGGTGTCTGAATAGATCCGGTCCACCCCGACCCCAGCGCCCGTCAGCGCCTCGACCTGCCTCTGCAAGTCCCGCCCGGCGGTCGACACCCGCGCATACCCCAACTCCACACAATGACCGTAGGAGAACTCAGCCGAAACCATGGCCGCGACACGCAGTTGTGGACCGAGTTCCTGGACAAGCCGGGCGGCGCTGCGACCCAGGAAGGCGAGCAGGCGCCGCCCAGGCCTGGCAGAGGCCTGTGGAACGACGTCCTGCGGCAACAAGACAGTCGGGTAAGTGGATCAGTTGCGGGACGAAACTCAGCTAAGGCGGCTGTACTGCTGCGCCGATCGGTGGCGCTCCTACCTCCATCGCGGGTGAGGGACTGCCTTCAGTCTCATGATAGGCCCGCAGCGACAAGGCCCCGGGTAGAGGATCCGCCATGGCGCGACGCGGGCACTGCCCTGCTACCGACCTCGTCCGCGCGGTCCCTGTGGCAGCCTCGTCGAGCTCGCCATGCGCGCCGCCACTCCGGCCGCAGGTGCTTGACGAGGTCCTGGCTCGGCGACCAGCCTGCGGCTTGGCCGACCCAGCGGTCCGCGGAGTCGGCCACTCGCGTCGCCGCGCGGCTTCCCGGCGCAGCGCAGCGCAGCCCGGTCCCAGGAAGGATTTGGGCTACCCTCGTCCGGGGATAAGCGGCCCCGCACCATCCGGGGGCAGCCCCGACAGAACAGGCCGGCCACAGGCCGGGCCGTCGCTACCTGGCGGCCGCGCAGGAACTCGGGCTGGCCCGGGACGGCCGCGACGACCAGCTCTCGGACGTGTTCATGGGCGTGGTGGTGGAGCAGGCAGTATCAGTCCGCGGCCGACCCCGCCCCGCCCGGCGACAAGCCCGGCGCTTCTGTGCGGTCAAACGTGGTGGATCTTGTCGGTGCGGGACCTGATGATGGACGCGTAGTGCCCCCCATTTCTTCGGACGTCTGGCCTCCGCCGACTGCAGTGTCCTGGCCGATCCGCGTCTTCGTCGTGGACACCATGTATCTCGCTCGCGAGGCTTGGTTCCTGGCCCACAACCCCCTCCTCCGCTCTCGTCGCCGGCGAGATGCCCAGGGCTATCCGTTGGACTGGCGGCCGGCAAGATCCCTCCGCGGCTCTCGAGATCTGGCATCGTCGACTCTCAAAGCGGGTGCGGCGCGTGCAACTTCCCCTTGAAGCCCACCCTGGCCCGGGCACCCGGGGCATTCTGCGCCACGATGCTGACTACATCGAGACGACCGCACTTGCTTCGTTCTTGAAGCCGTGCGTACTCATCACCACGGACACCGTCTTCGTGGCCAACGGACTGCCGGCTCACCCCCAGCCCAAGCAGGCGTTGTCTGCGATCACGGTCTTGGGTAGGACCGAGGTCTCCGGGTACCTGGGGCTGGCTTTTACACAGCTCGCCGCGGAACTTGTCCTCAAGGGTGTAGGGCTGATTTGCACATCCGCCCACAAACGTCCGAAAGATGCGCTGATCGCGGCGGTGGCGTTGGGCCTAGGTGCTTGCGCGCTTGAAGTCAGGCGGCCCGGCCTGACGCAGCAGGTAACCAGGAGAACGGGTCGAGCACTTGGGACCGCCGGGGCCGAGACCGTTTCGACCGCTGGCAGGATGATGGATCTGCACGAGACTGCGAAGACTGACGTTGTCGAGGTCAAGCGGCGCGGGCGGTACTCGCTTGCCGAGGCGGCAGCCGCCATCTTGGCGCGAAGCGCCGGTTCAATGTCCGTCGAGAAGCTCCGCGCCGAGCTACGGCTCGGCAGAGACTGCTACGCCGGTCCCGACGAGTTCCACGTCTCATCCGTCGAGCTGCCGGCGGTGTTGAGGTCTCACGACGCTTTCACGCACAGCCACCGTGGTTGGTCACTCGGAGAGTCTGAGTTCGACCTCGCCGAGATCCCGCGTGAGCTGATGCTCGCAAGTGACCCAGATCAGCGCGCCACGGCCATCAGCAAGGCAGGGCCACAAGATCAGCAGCAACAGCCTTCGGCGAGCCGCTTACCGGTCGTGTACGTCGTGGGGCATGTGACTCCCATTCTAGTAAGCCGTCGGCGACGACGCGATTTGCGTATGCCCAGCTGAGCTTGCCAACGATCAGAGTTTTCTTAGACTCACCGCAGGCGCGAGTGGCCCCCGGTTTTCGGGCGACGCTGGACCGCTGAAAGAACGAGCCCGGCCGGCTCGATCAGGATCCGCCGTAGAAGGGGTGGGTGATGCTGCTGCGGCTGGCGACCAGCTGGGCGACCTCGTGGGCGTCACGTCCCTCGATGGCTTCTGTCAGCGCGCCTGTGACGGCGGTGTGCGCGGCGTCCCGGACAGCTGTCTGGTCCTGTGCTTCGGGGTCGATCCAGACGGAGACGAGGATCAAGTGTTCCTGGTCTGCTTGCAAGTGCCCGGCCTCGACGCAGTCCAGGACCGCCCGGGCGGTGCCGATCTGAACGGCGCCGGAGATCAGCGTCTGGGCGAACTCCCCCTGCGGAGCCGACTTGGGCAGCAGGATGGTGGGCGGTTGCAGCGTCTCGTATGCCTCCTGGGTCGGCCCGGTGCATACAAGGATCGGAACGAAGCCCTGGCTTGGTGAGGCGAACGCCGAGGTCATCGCCGCGGCAGAGGGGGAAGCCCGGCGCGCGGTGAACACGTTGACGTGGACGCCGTTGGGCGCGCTGCCTCCCCAGCCCTGGGCCGATCGGCCGTCCAGATCTCGGACGTCGGTCATGTGGTGCTCCTCATCTGTCGTGGGTACCGCGACGGGGCGAGTACGGGCGCTGGCATAGTCAGAGACCGACAGCCAGGTACTTCACCGTGAGGTACTCGTTGATCCCCTCGTAGCCGCCTTCACGTCCGATGCCGGACTGCTTGGTGCCGCCGAACGGCGCGGCGGCGTTGGACACCAGTCCCCGGTTGATGCCGACCATGCCGGCTTCCAGTGCCTCCCCGACGCGGATCGTGCGGGCGGCGTCCTGGGTAAATAGGTAGGACACCAGGCCGAAAGGCGTGTCATTGGCCAGGGAGATGGCTTCGGCCTCGGTGGCGAAGGTGTAGACCGCTGCGACCGGCCCGAACACCTCCTCGCTGAAGATTCGCGACTGGGGGGGCACGTCAGTAAGCACGGTGGCCGGGTAGAAGTAGCCGGGGCCGTCTGGCACTGTGCCGCCGATGACGGGTGTGGCGCCGGCGCGGATTGCGTCCTGTACGAGGTCGTCGAGGCGGCCACGTTGTTTGGCGTTGATGATCGGCCCCAGGGTGGTGGCGGGGTCTAGGCCGTGCCCGGTCTGGAACGAGCGCATACGCGCAACGAGCCGTTCGGTGAACTCCTGGGCCACGCCGTCCTGCACCAAGATCCGGTTCACCGCGACGCACGACTCTCCACCGTTGCGCATCTTGGCGAGCAGGGCACCCTCGACAGCGGTGTTCAGGTCGGCGTCGTCGAAGACGAGCAGCGGCGAGTTGCCGCCGAGCTCCATGGAGCAGCGCAAGATGTTCGTCGCGGCCTGCGCCATCAGGTGCCGGCCGACTCCGGTGGACCCGGTGAAGGAGACCTTGCGCAGGCGAGGGTCGGCAAGCAGGGGGCCCACCACTGCGCCGGGGTCGCTGGTGGGCAGGATGTTGACCACCCCGGGCGGGACGCCGACGTCAGCGAGCAGCTGCGCGAACAGCAAGCAGGTCAAAGGGGTGTCCTCGGCCGGCTTGAGGATCGTCGTGCAGCCTGCTGCCAGGGCGGCCGCCAGCTTCCGCGTGATCATCGCCAGCGGGAAGTTCCACGGCGCGATGAGCAAGCACGGGCCGACGGGCTGCGGCACGGTGACCAGGCGGGAAGCGCCGTCCGGGCTGAGCCGGTATTCTCCGCCGATACGCACGGCCTGCTCGCTGAACCAGCGCAGGAAGTCCGCTGCGTAGGCGACCTCGCCGCGTGCCTCGGCCAGTGGCTTGCCCATCTCCAAGGTGATCAGCCGAGCGAATTCCTCTGTCCGCTCCGTCAGCAAGGTGTAAGCAAGCAGCAGGATGTCCGACCGGCGGCGGGGTGAATACGCCCCCCACGCCTCTTGAACGGCGACGGCGGCGTCTAGGGCCCTCACGGCGTCATAGCGGTCGGCGTCGGCAACCTCGCGCAGCAGCTGTCCGGTGGCCGGGTCGTACACGGCGAAGACCGCCGCGGAGTGAGCTTGGCGCCAGGACCCGGCGATGAAGCATCCCGTCGGCAAGGATCCCAGCAGCGCGTGAGTCTGGTTGTCGAGATCAGTGCCGTGGGCGGCGTCAATGGTGGTCATCATGACCTTCCTCTCCGAGGTGGTCGTACAGCAGGCACTGTCGTGGGCGGAGCACCTGCAGGAAGTGAGCGTCTAGTCGTGCACGGTCCCTCGCGGGCTGGGGGCCAGCAGCGCGGAGATGCGGTGAGCGGTGTCTTGGGCGGTGGCGATGAGCCGTTGTGCACGATCGGGTGCGATGTCGGCGGTGGGGATGCACATGGTGAGCCCAGCACACACCTGGCCTTCGGCCCCGAAGACGGCGGCGGCGAAGCAGGAGAGGTCCGTCGTGGACTCCTCGACTTCGCTCGCGTAGCCGTTGATCCTGACTTGCTCGAGCAGGGACAGGAAGGCCGCCGGCTCGGTCACGGTTCGGTCGGTCAGCCGGACCATGCCCGGCGTGACGACCTCGCGAACTATGGCAGGTGAAGAGAAGGCCAGGATCGCTTTGCCCGCTGCCGTGGTGTGGGCGGGCAGGCGTCGTCCCACCTGGGTGACCAGCCGTACCGCCCGGGAGCTGTCCAAGCGGGCCAGGAAGGTGACCTCGGTGCCGGTGAGGATGGCCAGCTGCATCGTCTCGTTGAGTGCGGCGTTCACGGGTGTCGCTACCTGGTAGAACGCGGAGATCATGTCGGGGGCGATGCCGAGATGGGCGCGGCTGTAGTCCAGCAGCCGTGGGCCAGCCCAGTACAGCTGGGTAGCCTCGTCGTGACGTACTACGCCGAGTTCGCAGAGCGTCCCCAGGGTCCGCAGGGCGCTGGTCTTGGGGATCCCGATCTCGCGCGCGAGAGCGCTGAGGCGCTTGCCGTCGCGTCCCTGGCACAGCGCGTCGAGGATGGCGAACGCGCCGGCGACGCTGCCCGAGGCCGTCGCGGTGCCGTCGACACTCCGGTGGAGGCTGGGACTGGGTGGGTCGATAAGAGTGGGCTTACTTGTCATCATGTCCTCATCGTGTCTGCTCGTCGACGCTGGCCATCTGCAAGTCGATGACCGCGCGGGCGAGGTTGCCGCTGTTCATGTCATCGAACGCGGCGTTGATGTCTTCCAGCGGGTAGACCTTGGTGATCAGACGGTCCAGGGGAAGTTTCCCGCTGGCATACAGGTCCAGCACCGTGGGCATGTCCTGGCGGGGATGGCAGGACCCGTACAGGCTGCCCGTGACGACTTTCTCGTGCCGCACCAGGTGAGGTCCCGGCAGGGTGACCTGGGCGTCGGGTCCCGGGATGCCCACCGCCACGATGGTGCCGCCGCACCGGGTGGCGTCGAATGCCTGCGCGACGAGTTCGGTGCGCCCGGCGGCTTCCAAGGCGTAGTCGGCGCCGTCGCCATCGGTGAGGGAGCGAACGGCCTGCGCGATGTCGTTGCGGGCCGGGTCCAGTGTGTGCGTCGCGCCGAGCTCGGCTGCGAGCTCACGCTTGGCGGCTACGGGGTCGACGACGACCACGTGCTGTGCCCCGGACAGCGCAGCCGCCATGACGGCGCTCAGGCCGACCCCGCCGGCCCCGTAGATCAGAACGGTCGAGCCGACCTCCACCTTGGCCCGGTTGACGACCGCCCCGTATCCGGTCATGACGGCGCAGCCGACCAGGGCAGCCACCGACAGCGGCACGTCGGATCGGATCGGGATACAGGCCGCCTCATCGACGACGGTCTCTTCCGCGAACGTGGAAAGGAAGGAGTAGTGGTAGAGCGGGACGCCCTGGTAGGACAGTCGCCGCTGACCACTGACGAGCGTGCCGGCCAGCAACGCCGGGGCAGCCACTGAGCACAGGTTCGGGCGCCCGCGTTCGCACAGGCGACAGCGGCCGCAGGCCGGCACCCAGGACAGCACCACGTGATCGCCCGGGGTGACGGTTGTGACGCCCTCTCCCACCGCGGCGACGACGCCCGCGCCCTCGTGGCCCAGCACGGCCGGCGACGGGGAGGGGATCGCCCCGGTCATCGTGTGCCAGTCGCTGGCGCAGATGCCGCTCGCGGCGAGCTTGACGCGCACCTCACCCGGGCCCGGGGAGGCGAGGTCGACATCTGTGACCTGAAGGCTTCGTCCGGTCTCGAAGAGCACTGCGGACCTCATGAGGCATGGCCATTCTGATTCGCCGCGGCAGGGGACATTGGACTGCGGTGTGACGCGGCGGTGGACGGTGCCTGGGACTGCGCGAGCTCGTCCGGCCCCGGGTAATGGGAGAACAGGAGTTCCGCGTCATGGCGATCGCGTAGGCGCTCAATTAGCTCCCAGCTCGCGATGAGCGCGTCGGGGTTCCACAGGTACCCGGGCAGCTTGCGCTCAGCCATCTTCGTGGGGTGGTAGGCGGCATCCCCGACGCACAGGACGGTGCGGCCGGCAAGGCGGACGAGAACCGACTGGTGGCCCGGGGTGTGGCCAGGCGTCGGGAACAAAGTGATCGCCCTGTCACCGAACAGGTCATGCTCGCCCTGGTGGAACATCCAGCGCTGCACCTGGGCCCAGTCCGCGGGGATGTAGGCGAGCTGCTGGTACACCGGCGGGTCGGCCGCGAAGTCCCATTCCGCCTGCTGGACGTGCACACGGGCGTGCGGGAGCAGCTCCAGGCCGCCGCAGTGGTCGAAGTGCAGGTGGGTGATGACAATGTCGGTCACATCGGCCGGCTCCAGACCAGCTCGGCGCAAGCAACCGACGACGTCGTCACCGACGTCCATGACGATGTCGGAGAACTGGGCCTGCTCACCGAGCCGGCGCACAGGATCGGTCGCGAGGTCGGGGTGCGCGCCGCAGTCGATCAGCACGAGCCCTTGGTGGTGACGGATCGCGTAGAAGTAGTAGGGAATGTAGGCGATGTCCCCGCACGCCCGATCCCAGGGGTCGATCAGGCTCCTCAGGCTGTTCTCGCCGCCGGAGTGCAGCACGTGCAGTTCGTCTGCGGTTGCGGTGCTCTCCGGTTCAGGCATGGCCGTCTCACGCATGGCTTTGCTCCTCGACGACGGCCACAGCGACATGAGGTGTCCCAGGGGCCGGGGCCACACCACCGTCGTCGAGGACTCGGCCGACGCCGGCGCGACCGGTCTTCAGCCGCCGGCGCAGCGCGGTTGCATACCACAGCAGAGCTACCACGAGGACCCCTGCGACGACGATGTCGGCGTTGTGGAAGTCGCTGGGCAGAGTGAGCACGCAGAGCGCGAACACCAGCCAGACGAAGGTGACCGCGAAAAGCGGAATCGCCCACCGACCCAGCGTGTACGTGCCTGGAACGTGCAGCCGGGACAGTGCTCGCCGCCGGACCGCGTAGGCCACGATCAGCATCAGGTACACCACGTACGGCAGAATCGAGGTCGCGCCCACCAGTACGTTGAACGCTGAAGCCTGAAAGTAGGCGTAAACCAGCACGGCAGCGGATAGCAGCGTACCGACGATGATGGCGGCCACCGGAGTCTTCGTGTGGCTGTTGACCTTGCGCAGCAGGGTCGAACCAGGAGCGACGTTGTCGCGGGCCAAGGCGAACATCAAGCGTCCCTGGATGGCCACGACAGCCAGCGCCGTTCCCAGCACCGCCAACAGCGGGAAGATCACTAGGATCCTCGTCGCCGTGTCCCCGAACCAGTACGAAATGATGTCTACGACTGGGGAGCCCGAGGCCGCCACCTTGCTGATATCGGGCGTGGCCAACGCGAAGCACAACAACGCGATGAAACCCACGACACCCGACCCAACCAGGGACCCGATGACAGCTCGGGGCACGCTGCGGGTTGCACCGACGGCCTCCTCGGACATGTCAGCTGCGCTCTCGAAGCCCGTCAAAGAGAACAGACCCAAAGCCAGCGAACCCGCGACGCCGCCCCAGACCGATGACCCATGGACCCCCCCGGTATTCGTCAGTGACATCGCGTGGCCATGCTTGGTGAACACCGCGACCAGCACCGCCAAAGCAATCAGTAGGGCAGCGACGACCTCTGCGACGACCGCGACGTTGTTGACCTTCGCGAACAGTTTGACCCCGAAGATGTTCACGAGAGCCGCCGCCGCGAGTGCCGCGAAAGCCACCAGCAGAGTCTGCAGCGCCGTGAAGCTCACTCCGAGGATCACACCCAAGAAGGGGGCGACCAGCACGTAAGTGATCGTCGCCGCGCTGGTCAGCAGGTAGGCGAAGGCCACGAGCCCGATCACCCACCCGTAGCCCTCATTGATCAGGCGCGCCCCCCACTGATAGGAGTACCCGGCCAAGGGGATCCGGGAGCCGAGCTCGGCGAGGATCATCGCCACCAGGAGCTGGCCGACCAGCACGATGGGCCAGAACAAGATGCTGGCCGTGCCGAACTTGCCCAGTCCGAAGCCAAACGCCGTGTAGATGCTGGTCGTGATCGACATGAAGGAGAAGGAAATGCCGACCACGGCCCACGGTTTCAGCGTCCGCTTGAGTTCGGGGGTGTAGCCGAATGAACTTAGAACGCGCTCATCGTTGCTGTTGTCACGAGCCGCTTGTGCCATGAGTCATCACCTTGCGTCCGAGGGACCTGTCACGGGCGGACGCCCGCAGCGCCGCCGACGGTCCACATGTGGGCCACCGTTCCGGACTTGCGACCGGAGTAAACCGTCGCGGCGCTCCTCCGTCAAGCATTCGCGAGAAAGCAATGCACTTCTCTGTAGGAGTTCGGCCTGCCCGACAACGTGGCAGCCCGAGCGCAGTACGGCGACGCGAGCAGGTCGAGCAGCCGGTCGCGCAATGGCCGCGACCGTCTCTCCTGTTCGGGTGAGGCGGACGTTTGCGGTGCGGTCCGGGTTATGGTGCATCTGCTGGGCTACGCACGGGTGTCGACGACCGAACAGAATCCGGACCTGCAGGTCGACGAACTGACCGCGGCGCGGTGCTCGAAGGTGCGGACCGGTCATGCGTCGAGGGCGTCGGACCGACGGCCGCAGCTCGATGAGGTGCTAGAGCAGCTGGGGCCGGGGGACACGCTGGTGGTGTGGCGGCTGGACCGGCTCGGCCGGTCGTGGAGGCTGGACGCGGGCTGCACCACAAGCGGCGCGGGTGTCAGTGGAAGCGGGGTTGGCCGAGCTGGACTTCACTCTCCTGCTTGTGCACCCGTTCGTCGTGCCCGATCTGTCGGAACACGTCGGCGACCGAGGCGTACTCGCCATACTCGGCGGTGAACTGCGACACGAACGGCTCGGTGTCCCACTCGGGGTGCTCACTGACCAAGGTCGCGTACTCGTGCTCGGCATGGTCCTCGAAGTCGGCATTGAGCCGGTAGGACCAGGCCGGATGCAGCACGAACGTCAACCACGAGACCTTGTAGTAGACGAACGCGATCGCCTGGGGCAGCACGAAGAACCTGAGCCGGCCCTCCCGCGTTCCGGTCCGGGCGATCAGCTCGTCCAGGATCAGCAGGTGCCACTGCTCGTTGTCCTGCTGGGCACGGGACTCGGCGATCCGGACGTGGATCCGCCGGGCCATTCCGGTCTGCTCATGCACGTGGGTGATCGCGACGTACGCGGCCTGCTCCCACGCCTGTAGCGGTCACCAGAAGGTCCTCTTGACTGCGGCGACGTGGAGTAGCCGCCGTATTCGTGACGGCCTGGCAGCCGTCCCGTCTACGTCCGGCTGTTGTTGGAGGGTTCGAGCGCGCGCGCGGCAGTTTCGAGCTTGCCCAGGAGCTCAGCGACCTGCCGTTCCAGGGAAGTCAGTCGTCGCAGGACGGACTGCTGATCCCCGAACAGCTCCTGAGGGGCGGTGAGGGGAGCATTGCCCTGGACCTTGGTGGCTACGGCGACCTTTTTCCGGCCGGGAGCGGACGGGCGCTTCTTCGACGGCGATGCCGTCAAAGACTTCGTGGTTGCTGGACGTTTCGCCGGCGCCGCCGCCTTCGCGACGTTCGCCGCTTGGTAGGCATCAAGCAGTGACGCCGGCAGCCGTCCGCGGTCGCTCACCTTCAATCCCGTTTGCTTCGCCCAAGCCCGTGCCTTGCTGGTTGTCTCAGAGGCCATTGCGACAGTCTGCCAGGTACTTGGATCGCCGATGAGGGATCGGTCTGCGTTGCGAAGCCGGGCTGCTGGATGCGTGCGGCTTAAAGCCTCGTCGATGGCAGTCGGCACGCGACCGCGTCGAGCTGCCGGACATGGCCGATCGTGTGAAGGACCGTCCCGAGCGTGGAAGGGGCGCGGACACCGGTGCACAACCGTCCCACTTAGCCCGGATCCACCGTCGCACCGTTGATGGTCTTGCTGGGGGTGTGGTCTTGCTGCGGTCCTTGTGCGGGTATGTCGAGGTGGCCGGGAGGGCCGGCTGTCTCGTTTTGCTGTCTCCGGTTGGTCCTGCTGGACGGCGAGTGGTCAGGCCGGGAGCGGTGGGCTGTTCGCTGCGGTGGTCATCTGCTCCCAGGCCGTCTGCCAGGGCCAGCCGGTCGGCAGGTGCAGGGTCAGCCGTCGGGCGGAGCGGGCGAGCCGCGCGGGGATGGTGATGAGTTGGGCGCGGATCGTGCCGGTCGTCGCGCGGGCGTGGACGGTGGAGGCAAGACAGCCGGCGGTGCGGGTGAGGTTGAAGGCCATGGCGGCGCAGACCAGCCAGGCGCTGTTTGCCCAAAAGTGCCCCGAGGGCAGGTGTGCCAGCGGCCCGTTCTTCAGGTCGGCGATGACCTGCTCCACGATCGCGTGCGCCCGGTGGGCCTTCTCGGCCTCCAGCATCGGCAGGGGTGAATTGGTGAACACCGCGTGATAGCGGTAGGCGGTGAACAACTCGCTCTGATTGTTCGGGTTCATGTCCTTGACCCGGCGCACGACGAGGCGGGCGGCGACGTGCTTCGGCTTGGGCCTGGAGGTGAACGCTGTGTAGTCGATCTCGGCGACTTCGGCGTCGCTGATCCAGCGCTGCTGTTCCTCGTCGAAGACCGCGTCGGTGTAGTTGATCGCCGTCCAGGCGTCGTCGGCGATGCTCGCGATGGCTGCCCGGACGGCCTTGTCCTGGCGGGCAGTGATCGAGAAGCACGCGCGCTGGCGCAGCGCCGCAGCGACCACGTCGTGGCCGTAGTAGGCCGAGTCCGCCCGCAGCACCAGCACCCCGGTCCCGCCCGCCTTCCTGGCCGTGATCAGGGCGTCGGTGACGAACCGCTGGGCGCCGCGCGCCGAGTTCGCCCCGCCCTTGCGCAGCCGAGCGCAAGCGATGACCGGCGCCGCAGACGGCGTGGACACGATGGCCAGTAGCGCGTTCAGGCCCTTCACGCCGGTGTAGCCGCGGCCCGCGCCCTGCTTGGCATAGCCGTAGGTCTGCTTGAGGGTGTCATCGATGTCGACGTAGGCCAGTTGATCGGCTCCGGCCAGCAACGGGGCCTGCCCGGCCAGGTTGATCAGCAGCCGGGACGCGACCGCGTCGAGCTGCCGGACATGACCAAAGGTGAAGGTGCGCAGAAACGTCCCCAACGTCGACGGCGCCCGGACCCCGGTGAACAGCCGCTTCATCGCACCGTGCCGCAACAGCGCCATGTCATCGATGGAGTCGGCCCCAGCGACCATCCCCGCCACCAAGCCCGGGATCTTCAGGTGCGCGTTGACCCCACCGGGCTCGCCCAGTCGCACCTGCTCGCCGACCAGGCGCTGCAACCCAGCCCGTTCGGCCAGGTGCAGGACCGGTGCGAGCCCGGCGCACGACACGAGGTTCGGGTCATCGAAGACGGCGGTGACAGCGTGCGAGACTCGCATCTACGAGATGCCCTTCTGCTGCGGTCGAACTGATCCCTAGACAAGATCGATTCTTCCCCAGTGCAAGGGCATCTCGCTCTGCGACCCGCCGTTCAACCGGAGCGCGATGGTGGATCCGGGCTTAGACGGTGTCGGCACAGGATCCGAACCAACATCCCTGGTCAATACATCTAGCCTTCGCCTGGGCCTGTCCGAGGATCACCCATTTACAGGGCCGAGGTGCTGCTGCGGTCCAGCAGGCGGGGTACCGCTGGCCAGGTGGTTCGCTTAGAGCAGTGTTGGCGGTAGTCGAGTGTCCCTCCCTTCGCGGATCACTCGTGGCCCCGTACGCCGGCTCGTAGAGCAGCCGGGCGTACGGGGCCACGAGTGGCTTTAGCCGATGGCGGGGCTGGTGGTGGGGGCGAGGCCAAGGCCCCAGTCCCGGTCGCCAGCGCTACCCAGGGTCCAAAGATCGCCGGTGTTGATCTGGATGGCGGTCTCATAGCCACCGCCAGCGACGGCGGTGATCGAGGGGCTGGTCCCGGCTTTCA
>JAABUJ010004175.1_pt1 | contig 15416 bp, 19 predicted proteins | sample 5559131 | NCBI WGS metagenome assembly JAABUJ01 (sample SAMN10711875, study PRJNA513366) | rock metagenome | isolation source: Antarctica rocks | place: Antarctica: Victoria Land, Mt New Zealand nord | collected 2016-01-07 | reverse complement strand
GCGCTTTGAGCTCGACAGAACTTCGTCGAGCCTTCGTGGATAAACTTGCTTACTTGTGCGACTTCAAGAAAGGGGGGGATACAAGTAATGCAATTGCCCTTCAGGATAGTCCTCAGGGTGTCGTCATTCATTGTGCAGCAAACGATCATGTGAAGCCGCGCGTGAAAGACTTTATTCGTGAAACATTGGAATTGCTGGTTACAGTAGATGACACGAATCACGCCAAAGTTGAAGCTCTGATATTCAAGAAAGCCATCTCGCTCAGCAGAAATAGGCTTCGTACATATTGAAAGCGGACGGATGGGATGATAAGAAAATGCTCAAAGCATTTACAGTGTAATGCTCCTTCTTCATCTTCCACTGAAATGGTAGCAGAGAAGTCAACCGATTCGGGCACAGCCTTGAAACTTTGCTCGTGGCTTAACGAACTTCAGCGGACTGCCGAAAGCATGTCAAGCCTGGTGAGGAAATGCTATCAAGCAAGGAACTCGCGGCTTCTCCGGGCGCTTGATCGACTCTCCGCAGAAGGCAAGCCTCACTGCCGAGCCTTCCAAGACCTACGCCACTACATCGGACGGCTAGAAGCCCATCGAATGGCAACGAAGACACTGGTGGCGGCAGTCGCCGGGGCCCCTGGATTCCTTGAGGGATTTTCGGTTCAAGTGGAGCCTTCCTCCCCTCGTGCATATTGCAATCTGCTTCCTGAGGATACTACCGCTTCCGGCATTATGGGCCGAATGTGTCCAAAGGACGGCGCTGCATCGTATCGGGATGCCTTAAAACTCATGGACTCCTCGTATAAACTTAATCTGGATGTCGCGCTTGCGAAGAATTGTGCTTTTGAAACCCGGGTCCATGCAGAACTACTCTTATTAGATCTGTTTATCCGTAACAAATATGAGTTCGCGGGCGAAGACAGGTATATTGGATGTAGCAAGCCAGCCTGCTATTCCTGTTCACAATATTTCCGAGCTCAAATTACAAGCTTTACACTGTCGGCTTGCCACAATAAGCTGTATCTTCGTTGGCGACCTCTAGATATTTTCGACGAGATAGACCTTGAGGCGATTTAGCGTCGGAATGACACTATGAATAATATGAACGTGAGAATTCAAGAAGAAATCAAAGAGCAACTTGATAGACGAACTTTGACAAGGCATCGTTAGTTCGACTCGACCACTGGCAGGAGCATTGCCTTTGACATTGAAACGTTCTAGAATCACTCGAACGATGAGCGTTTTGACTTAAATTTGGGCACTCGTAAAAGTTTTGTAAAGGATTTGGAGAACGCTCCAGAGCAACGTTGGGAGAGTTCGGAAGAAAGCTTAGAAGAAAGCTATGATGATTTTGACAAAGGTGTTTCCATTACATAAGCAAGCTATCGCTCTCTCGATACTTGGTTGGAAGATTAATCGCAAATCAAATGGCGATATCAAAGGATCATGGGAGCCTTCTAATTTCAAGCTTCGACTACTTAGCGACTAATGATAGTTTGTTGAACGTTGAAGACCGAACATCGAATTTAGATAGGTTGTCATAGTGTTAGTCAATGAACTAAAATTGCAACGATCATACTTTGCATTACATCGGAAACAATCTTCCATCACTATCTCAAGAGATACTAGACATATTATATCAACCACATTAAGACAACTCTTGATATAAGATGCACTTTAAGCTTAGTTCAATCTCTCGAGCATCTACTTAACAAGATCTTTCGCAAATGAATCAACTTCCTTCAAAAGCAATTGGAACTCGTTGCTTCGTGACAAATTCTCAACTACACATGCGAAATAGTGTACAACGAGTAGTTTTAAGTCATCAATCGACTCTAGACGATCAATAGTGTTTGAGTAATTGTATCACAATAAATTGATAATGTTCTTAATTCGTTCATCGTACAAAGTGAACTCGATCAAAGTTCGCTAAAGCATGTGAAAAGAAAGATCTTTAAGAGGGCCAACATTATACTTGTCAACGAATACGTAGAGTCTAGCATGACAAAGAAAGATCTCAATGTAATCTTCGCATAATTTGCGATTTTTCCAAGGCTAAAAAGCAGGCTTCGAGATGGCATATGCTTTGCTCTTGAAATTTTCTCATAACTCGAACTTCTTTGACTAGGTCTTCGCTTTCTTTGTATTCTTCTTGAAAAATTCTTAGTCATCATTATTGATATCAAAATTAAACAAGTTTCGCATTGGCTCTAGTTCTAGCTTAGACTTCGATTGCGCATTAAAAATTTCGTTCGAAACAAGATGCGTAAAGGTAATCGTGCAAGAATTAGACAAAATGTTTGAATTCGCAACAACGTAGTCTTCTATGTATGCGTATTGATTGAATTGAACAAATGTATTCTTATTGACGTCTTTTAGCGAGACACATTTCTTCTTCGCTTTCGACATGTTTCCATTAATAAGAACATCAAGAGATTTCGAATGATGAGCTATGAGTGTAGAATGAATCGTGAACATTGTTCTATTGAGCCCAACGAGAAACTTGAAGAAAGTAAAGATAAGAACATTGTAATAACAAAATAGATCAACTATGTTCATTATTTTCGAAATGGGAAATGAACGACATCATTTGTCGTATAAAATCGCCATGTAGATTGCCTTTAGTAGTTGATCAAGTATAATAGTTTCGAATAGAAGCCAATAAAACCTTGTGCAATAATGCAGCTAAAAGAAAGAGTTCTTTTAATGTTAGCGAGGTTTTGAAGTAGCAAGAAGTTGAAAATAGCCTTGGCGCAGATTTGAGATAGGACAGATTGTGATAGATTGCGCTACTAGTGTAGATTCTCGCTCGCATTAGGGCTACTTTTAATTTCAATCAACGTTCAAATGATTGTTCAACACTGTATGCCCAATCAACAATTCCTATATTAGCCTTAAGATAGTTCGCGTTTGCAGATGGAAGCAGGTAAGGAGATTGATGTCAAGAAACCCTTGCAACTCTGTCTCTAACCAAGGGAACGTAGTCGGGTAAGAGCGACAAAAACGATAACGAGAGTGAAGACGAAATGGGTGCCCGATTTTAGGTCTTTCTTGGCGCTTATGTGACGGCGCTGAGTGGTCTACTATATTTAGTATTAAGTCGCGATACCTCTTACATCTTATATATATACATTGACGAAGTGCTAAATCGATTGCCGATTAATGTGAACGCTTGACATCAAGGCAAAAAATCAACATGGATGTAATTAATTGCAAACGAATTGTATTTCAAGGAGTCCTGGCGCGGCACGCTACCAATGCGGATCGAACGGTGCTGCGTGAGTTCGCTGATCTTGCCGAACGCTTAGGCTTCGAGTCGCCAGAGATTACCGCTTTGAAGGAATATCCCCGGGCAAGGGATGCGAGAAACCCATTAGAAATTTCCAAACCTCTACTCGTCACGAATGGTGTCGGGGTGAAGAAGAAGCGGAGGTGCGAGCTACCTAGCATGGAGGAATACGTGGAAGATAGCGACTCTCTCTTCGTAAATCATCTACATGACGTGGATGAGGAGCAAGGCGAGGGCATTACGTCCTTTTTCGTTCGGAAGTCCATCTATTCTGCGTTCTTTGGAAAGCCATCACCTTTGCCCTTGGAAGGACTGCATTCGAGAAATAATGCAATAGAGGAGGAGCAGCAATTAGAAAGGCAGGAGCTAGAGAGGCAGGAGTTGGAAAGGCAGGAACGAGATAGAAAGGAGCAAGAGAAGCGAGAGCTGGAAAGGCAAGATCTGGAAAGGCAGGAGCTAGAGAGACAGGAGCTAGAGAGACAGGAGCAAGAGAGGCAAGAGCTGGAGAGACAGGATCAAGAGAGGCAAGAGCTGGAAAGGCAGGAGCTGGAGAGACAGGATCAAGAGAGGCAAGAGCTGGACAGGCAAGAGCTGGACAGGCAAGAGCTGGAAAGGCAGAAGGAAGGAATCAAACCGTCCACAGCCTGCAGCCTCGCCCATATTCCCACGCGATCTCGTTCGCTGAAAGCGCTGAAGATTGTCCCTCCTAGTACTTGACCACGTAACTCGTCAGCGTCCCTTGTGGATACTCGTGGTGCTCGAAGCTCCAAAGCTTTGACGGTGACTTCATCCACAAATTGCATAGCGTTCGCGTCGTGCTAGAGAAGCTTTCCCCAGATATCTTTGACATGGTACAGGTAGTGCAAGATGATTTGTCGAGCTTTCAGCAAACTTGTTACCCTAGCGAGGATATCCACTCACATCATCGCATTTAATGGTCAATATCGTGTTCCACGTGTGGAGCCTCATGTCTCCCCACAACTCGAGGATCTCACGGAGGGCATCCAAAGCTGCGGCCAGCTCCTCGTGCTAGAGGAGCTGCTTGAGACATCGCTTCCCATGGGGGCTCAATTGGCTCCACCATCGCCATTCAAAGTGCAAACTTTGTTGGAAATGGTATTGACGAATCTTGCGATAGATCTCGCCATCAATTGGCTTCTTTTCGTTGGAATATTTCTCGATCAGGCATGTTTTTAGGTTAGGGTCGATGTCTGTTCAAGGCGTTTGTTAGGATTGTTGTTATCCACGAAGAGAACGAGTCTACTTGCGAGGTACAAATCCACTGTCCACCACTTTAATTTTAACTCTTTCGCAGCCTGGATACGATGTCGCTCGTGCAGGCATTCGACTTGGTAGTTGGTTGGAGAAATCAGCTTCGAATTCTCGCCTCGCGAATATTTCCCCAGTTGTCGCGTTGACACCCCCGAAAGCGCTTCAGCGACATCGAGGGATTGCTAATCAATGACGACGGGAATGTGATTGAGCTCGTCAAGTCGTCGACAATCCTTTCGAAAAATTGTTTTTAATCGTTCGACGTTCTTGTCGTCGAGCTCCCTCGATCGGTTCCATTGGAAATATAGCCACTTGAGCCTGATGCGGGCGGTTCCCTTGTACTTGATGCGTTTTTCTGCCTCGATTCTCGACTCTTTCTCTCGAATTTGAGTTCTCCACATCTCGACAAGCTTTGCCTGGTGAACGATCGAAAAGAGGAGGGCACATGATGTCTTGGGTCATGAAGACCACGTGTTATACTGGTCAGTATTGTGCGCCAATTTATGGCGACCCTCCAAAAGTGACCCTCTTTCTATATATATCTAAACTTGCTGCTCTGTCCTTTAAATGGAAGCTAACCATTACCAGACTCTCATCCTCCCTCGCCATCTCACCCTCAACTCTCCCATCCCCTACTCAACTTTACTTTCCTGTCGCCTCTTGGGTATTCCACCACGACAGTTGAGGATGAGCTTCCAAAATCCCAAGCATGACACCCAACTCTATCTGCAAGGTCTGACCGAAGTGGGCCAGTCTACTGGGGTCACAGAGCTCGAGAGCCACGCCATAGAAGGACAAACGTCCTCGCAGGATCGCTCGGTCCTGAAAAAGAATGCGCCAAAACGAAAGAGAGACCTCTCTCCGCAGAGAAGTGGGGCCGTTGAAAGGCCTGGGATTCGTGCGTACCATTACGAGGGAATGAAAGACGAATCGTCGTGGGAAAGCTATTGGAAGATCTTTCAGCTCAAGTTCGATCGCTTCGTCACCGTCGCCGTCCGGAAAGAGCCCTTCCGCGAACGTGTCGTCGTGAAGAATTTTTCGGGACCCGATTCCCAGGAGGAGCTCCGGATGATACATAATATCCGCCACGACAACATCGTGGCCGTCCTGGAGACCTTTCGTTTTGACGGTTCTTTTTATGTCATCCTCGAGCGTATGGGCATTTCCCTCCTTCAGATCGTCGCTTCTCCTCCCTATCCCGGCGAGCAGGAACTGGCGGCCATATTGGGACAGGTAGGCCAGACCGACCAGGAGTTACGGAGCCTCTGCTGATTGGGTAGATACTTGATGGCCTTGCCTACCTTGCCTCGCAAAACCTGGAGCACGGGTCTTTAAGTTGCTCGAACGTTCTCCTGAGCGATAAAGGAGACGTTAAGATCGGTCCGTCTTCCCCCACAATCACATGGCACTTCGCTAACGCGACGTGACAGCGGATCAAGAATGCTATCGTGAGGTCGCTCCGTCGGACGTTCCTGATATCAAAGATGTGAGGGCGCTGGGCAAGATTGTGATGGAGTTAATGCAGAAATATACGAAAGACGACGAAGCTATTGGGATCGAGAATTTGGATCGTTGGCCAGAGGACTTCGCCGCCGTCGAATTTCTATCGACGACGACATCTGCCAATTCGACGAACGAGCTGATGAAGGTGAGCCAGGATTCCGTTCGTGGAATCACAGTCTAACGTCTTCAGCACCGCTTGCTTCAGTGTGGTTGGCGGAAAGACTGGCTTGAGTGGCTGGTGGATTGGGCCGGAGTCTCCGCTCTACAGACTTCACAAGCCTGCGGTATAGACGGTCCCAGCCATCATGGAATCTCATAGTCTTTGATATCAAGCTGCCTGATCAATTTCCCTGATCTTCGGACGCCGATTTTGTCACGCATCCTCTACTAACTCTAAATTTAGCGTACAGTCAAAAATGTCTCCCTTAACACATCCACTTCTGTTTCCCCCCCCCTCCCACCCAAAGCGCTGGGTGTCCTTCTGCTTTCTGCCTAGCTCCGTTGCTATATATGTTCTCCCATCTTCCCCCGGCTTCTCTTTCTCTACTGTCCCCTTCGCTTCCCTTCCCTTCATTTTTCTTCTAAAGAACGTCACCGATCGTCTCCGCTTTCAATACGTCCTTCATGGATGTCACCCAGATTTACGCTACAGCCGCAGGCGGCTTCTTCCTTGCCTTCATCGTCGTCAACGTCCTGTCACGGTCGATGCGGGAATGGATCTCTCTTTTCACATTCAAGCACCTCACTTATCCATACTTTCTTCGTCGTCATCGACTTCTGGGTTCGTGGAGTCGAAGCGGTGTTCTCGTCCAACTGATCTATATCACGATCAACGCTTTTTGTCTGGCCTTTCGAGTTTCCACATTGTCGAAAGCTGGTCTTCGAGCCGGGAACCTATCGCTGGCCAACATGATCCCCCTCTTCGCCGGTCCCCACCTGAGCTTCCTGGCCGACGTGCTGGGCTTTCGTTTGGACACGTATTGTCGCGTCCATCGTTCGGTCGGTTCGATGTCGTTCGCGCTCTTGCTGTTCCACGTCCTCGTCGTCGCGGCCCAACGAACCTCATCCTTCGTGGGAGTCTCGCAGCATCTCTACGGAGTGATCGTACGTCCCCCTCGCTGCTCGCGTTGTTCGACACTGATCGAGTGTAGGCAGGATCGTCGTTGTGTCTGCTCGTGCTACTCTCTCATTCTCTCTTGCGTCGACCTTCCTACGAAGTCTTTCTTCGAACGCACCAAGCATTGGCGGTGTTGTTCGCCTACTCGACGTGGCGTCATCTGCCGTTAGACTCGCTGTTTCCCAGCATGTACATCTACATCTTCGCTGGGCTGTTTCTTTCCACGTTTGTCGTCCAATGCGTTAGCGTCCTGTGGCGAAATGGGACCTTCCGCCACGGTCGCGCCCAAGCCCTCGTGAGTCACGTCGGTGGCTTAGTCAAGATCAGCATCACACTCTCGCGATCGTTGAAGATCGAAGTCGAACAATACATCAACTTGTGGATCCCTTTCGTGAGCTTTTGGTCGTTCCTGCAAAGCCATTCTTTCGTGGTGACCTCGTGGTCACTTGAGAAGCAAGATCAACTAAATCTCTTCGTGGAACTTGGCTGGGGACTGACTCGGGAGCTTCTGTACCACGCTTAGGTCGGCGAGGGTGGTGTGACGTTTCGCTCTCGCTGGGTGCTGTTCAGTGGATCTCATGGAATCAGTGCCCCAGTTGGCGAATACGAGAGTGTTTTTATGGTCGCCACCGGGTTTGGGATGGCCGCGCTCCTGTCGTATCTCCAACAGTTGATCAGTGGGTATCAAACTCGAAAGGTTTGCACGCGTCAGATACGTCTGATTTGGCAGGTACAGCGCATCGGTAAGTACGCGCAAGGGATGAACATACATTGACGAGGGGCTTACGAGGGCAGAGACTGCTCTCGCGATACAGTCGTTATTGAATGATGTTTTGAAGGGCGACAATCTGGATAAGGTAACGTATGATCGATGCTTTCATTGGCGACGCTGACCCACGATACAGATTTTCTCCATTTCGATTTTCTCGATCAACTTGAAAATGGAGAAAGTCTCTTACGGCAGCCGTGGCACCGTTTGTCGAGGCTCGGCGGATGCACCCGGAGCTTTACGAGCCGAGGTGATTATGAGACACTCAGGTGGCGCGCACGGAGATCTCGAAGCCGCGCAAGGGAGGGTTGAGCATATACAAGAGGTTACGGGAAAGATGGAGGGAGGGAAGGAAAAGACGCTGGTGATGGGTAAAGTCTTTGAGCATCTTGCCTTTCACGACTGACCGCAAGTAGTATCCGGGACTGCCAAGCAGCGAGATGACCTACGAGACGTTGTACGTGACTATTTGGATGACGGAGTAGAATTACTGGAATTAGAATATCAACCTAAAGAGAAATAAGCGCGATGGCTGTAGATCAATAGATATTCATGGATATTTAGATAGCAAAAGCTATGAATCAGAGTTTCGACATGTTTTGTGGTTCTTAGCAACCCAAGTTGCCAACCCTGTAGGTGGTCCAGGGCATCGTGACACGTCTCGAGAATGACAATGTCTTGAGACTGACAGTTCTTGGGTATAACGACGCAAAGAGGGGCCACGTGAGTCCCATGAAGAGCCCGGCTACCAATAACACCTGAACATCAGCTGTACATAAATACAGATAGCATGCCGTCTCAACTCCGACATTGCCTCGAGACTGAGAGTGTCTTGAAACTAGCGTCTTAGGACGACGTGTGTCTCAAGACAAGAGACGTGTGTCTTGTGACGAATAATGTCCAGAGACGGGTGTCTCGAGACAAATAATGTCTTCAGACGGGTGTCTTGAGACATGTCAAGTCTGGAGACATCAGTCTGAAGACATTATTCGTCTCGAGACATTGGTTGTCCTAAGACGCTAGTCTCAAGACATTATACGTCTGCAAACACTCGTCTCAAGACACCATGCGTCTTTAGACTCTACATCAGTCGAAATCATCCTTATCTTACTTTTCAGGGTAAAGGTCAAAGCTATGCATTTCATAAACCTGTAGATAGCATCGATCTGGTTTTTGCTCCCCAAACCAACCTATTGTCTGTGGCATACAGAGGACGCAAACGCCATAGAGACTGCCTGGTATGCACACTAGCAGGGGAGCAAGAATTGATGGACAGCTAGTTTGGATTGGATTAGATGTACTCCTCTGATAGCATTGTGATTGGTTGATGGGCGTTTTAATTTTGCTGGATGATGAAAGTCTCTAGAATGTGCCTGGCTTGGCCATGACTTGCGAGCAATTGGGTCCGCAAGTCTTTGCAGGGTCCAAGATCTATTTTGGGGAGGGACCAAATACAGCGCCCGACGGTGGGAATCAGAAATGGAAATCAAGCAGCCAAAAATGGGAGGCCAGGAATACAGCGCCAGAGGTGGGAACCAGAAATGGAGCTCAAGCAGCGAAATTGGAGGCCAGGAAATCCGGCAAAGTTGGAGTTGAAGGCCATCATGAATGGACGACGAGGTTCAGAAGAGCATCGACATTCTTCCATCGCCTTCTCGCTCCGTCTTGGAAAAGGGCAGCTGCAAATCAGTCCATGAAATAATCTCCTGAATCACATTGCATAGATCATGGTCATTTCGATCCAAATTCCTCAAAGCACGAATCTGGACAATAACTCCAGACACGCTTCGGTCACGCTCGATAGGTGTGCTACCTCTGCGTGACTCTGATCTGTATATAGTCCAAGCTGACTGCTTGAGCTTTTTCAACAGCTCCAATTACTCCAATGTCGCAATCCTCCTCGGGACGACCGGAGTAGAATTTCCTGCTCACCGAATAATTCTAGCACATCAAAGTCCTTTCTTACACGACGTTCTCACGGAAAATCCAGGGACTGATCTACAATTACTTTCCAGCGGTTGCAGCGCACATTCGTATTGGAGGGTCTTCCAATACATGTATGAGGGAAGATATTCTGCATCGCCTACAGAAGTTCTAAAGAATATAGGTATGTCAATGATTTCAAATGCTTCGCAGGGTACTGAAAGCACTTTCCAGAAGACGAACCAGAGTTGCTTAAACACTCAAGCGTGGCTCTTATTGCACGTCATTTTCGAATGGACGACTTGGAAGAACTCGCTATGGAACACCTCAGGTCTCAGCTACACTCCTGGTCAAGCATCGAGTTTTTCGATCGCATTCTAGAAATGTATGCCACTGATAAGGAGGAGGCAAGACGGTTTGTTGTTACAGAAGCAGCGAAATCATATTCACGGGTTCCGCATCTCGCCCAAGCTCTTCAGAAGGCCGCTCGGGAGGGTGGAGAATTTGCAGTCGATCTGATGAGGGCTTTGAGCAATACATCAGCGACACGAAGATTGAATTGTAGCATAGCTAGATGGCATGTAAGATAAGGTCAATTCATAACGCGAAGCGTTTCTTTTGCCCCGCAGTTTCATCCACTATGTCGTCATGGAGAGCTGCCGAATGGACCATTTCTGGTGAAACAGATGTGAAACAAGTAATCCCAGTATGATGACATTTTGATGGCTTATCAAGCCTCGGGTGCTCTATAAGGCTGTCGAATGGAACCTTCTAGAATCCCTGACTTGCGAGCAAATGGGTCCGCAAGCCTGAGAAGCTGCAACTCTAGCTCTGAGTATCTGCATCGACATGGCTAATGAAGTACCAAAGCATATACGACAGCGTCTCGCTGCGGTTGTTGATGAGTTAAGTAATGCTGTGGGGCAAGAAGCTGCCAAAGCCTACTTAACCCGTATTTTCGACATTGAGTCGGTGGAGTCCGAGCCAGGGGCCGAACTTTGCGACGACTCGTGGATGGAGTTCATCAATGAAGACTGCATGACTGATGATGCCAGTAACCCTTCGTATCCCACGCCGTCCTCGTCCTACGAAAAGAATGAAGAACCCCTCTTGCAGATGATGAGTTCACAGACAGAAGCTGACACAAGTTGCCCAGAACCGTCACCTCAAATCGCTAACTCTGCGTCCCCGGGTAAAGGCACAACCACGACGCTTTGCGAGAGTTGTCGACGATCAAAGACACATCACAATCGAGAGAGATCTGAGTATGGGACCCTGGACGCTATCGTGCAAGATCTGCCACGCAGCAACCTTCTCGACTGCCTCAGAACTCACTGGGAGACTTTGAAGGTGGCAGGGATCTTCGCGATGCCCTCACGCCAGGTATTTACATGAACTTTGAAAGGGAGCTCGGAACAGGTTCGTCGACTACACCATCATCTTATTCTTTGACACTTGGATGTCGAAGACGACCTTCACCAATGATTGCGATCGATCGCGGAGATTAGAAATTTGGACGATTACACTAGCTTCTTCGTCGAAGCTCAGGCCAAACAAAGGACCCACGAGTATACACGCCAAAGTGGGGAGAGCAGCAGCAACAAGGCACACAAGGAATATCTCGCACATATCTACGCGAATCGGATCTCGAAGGATTACAAGCGTGCAAAGCAAGCCCTCAAGAAGGACCTTCGGCATGGGCGACGATGGTCAATATTAGTCGATGGGTTCGTTGCTGATGACGGGGACATGATTCTCGAGCTAGGCCTAGGGCTCCTCTTACTTTGTGGACCTACCATCGCCAAAAAAATGTCACGCGTTCGTTTACGCAAGGAAAATCTGCTAACCAGCATTCCAGTTATAATACTACACGATATAGCAATCCTTATTTACGGTCTCTGGTCAAGTACATCCATCACTCACACCCGCACACGTTGAGGATGTGTGAGGTATTGCGATTAGCAGCGGAAAGCCTGGTATATCATGATAGGCTACGTGACGATGACGACTTCAGTATCATTACGACAGGCTTGAGACAATACATCTAGCGTGATACAAGTAAGCAGGATTATTCTTGGCCTATTCGGGCAATCTTCGTCGAGCTTTCAAGGGACTTTGACCATCGGTAGGAGTATCATATTGACATTAGTGGAATTTCAAGCCGCACGAGTTCTCTAAAACGGCGTCCGCCTTGTTCAAGCTTCGTTTACGCAAGGGCCCGCCAAGGTGACCTGGGCTGCCAGCATTGAAGGGACTGCCAGAACTAATGGGACTCTCAAAACTGGAGGGACAGCCATAAATGGACGGACAGCCAGAACTGGAGGGAATGCCAGAATTGGAGGGTGGCCAGAGTTAGAGGTCTCCACGTTTGTCGATGATATAAGCCAAGGGCAATGTTGTTGGATTACATGAACAGCTATTAGGAGTATAAAATCTTTCATCCTCTCTCCGTATTAACGAAGCATCCTCAAATAATGCCTTACGCAGCAAAAGCAAAGACGCAACAGTTCACCAGGAGGAAATCAAATCTGGTGAAAAAGGCAGATCAGCTGGCACGATTGTGCCACGCCGACCTTGCACTGGTCATTCGCAAGAACGGAAGGTATTATACTTATCGGTCGACGGATCACGAACGATGGCCTTCCACTATAACAGAAATCGTACGCATAAACCTGACACGTCGATCTTGAGTTGACACGAGCTTAGAAAGCATCGTACTCGTTGCCCATCAATCTACTGTCCAAGGACTTTGACCACGTTGTTCGTGAAACCTCGTGCAAATCGAAGGCGAAGGACTCATCCAATAGTATGTCTGATTCGGCTGAGAGAGGGCCTTCGGAGGCCACATAGATTTTACGGGATTTGATATTTGCAGGGCGAAGTCGGTGGAGACCGCTGACAGCTGGATATAAGGCGTTTTGCTGTATGAGTAACGTCCTATGGTAGCGATCTTGTGGAAGTCGAGAAAAGGTTGTGAAGATCTTCGTTGAGCTATGAGTAAGAGTGTTGGTTGCGCAACCCTTTTGTCATTCCGACCGCGAACAAGTTCTATCCATCCCGTTCTTGAATGTTCTTAGCGCTGGCTTTTTGACTGTAGAATCCTTGGAGCTGAGGTTCATCGTGGTCTTTCCTCGACCGGCCATTTGCGCTCGATGTTATGCTCAAGGCTCCTTCTCGTCTCGACATGTCTTGGCTGCGACTGGTAGAAGGAGTACTGGACTCAGTACTTTTGGCTGATGCTCGAGGGAAGAAGGCTGTGGTAGTCGTAGAAAATTGTCCCTGGAGATGCTAGACATCGCGCTGGCAGAGGGATGTTTCAAGAATAGGCCCGGTAGATCCCTGACTAGTGAAGAAATTCGGTCCGTCACTCTGCAAAGCCCTACGACTCATGCTTAGGGGCTACCGGGCCAGGTTAGAAGCTTCTGAAATGTACACTCTCACTATTTTTCAAACACTCAACGTACTTATAGCGAGCTATACGTGGGTGAGAACAGCTACTGCTTTGCAATTAAGCTTATTTCAGGGGCTTTATCTTCTGGAGCAGTCCTAACGTTTGATTGGCCGGGTTTGGGCGGCTTTGCTCGCCGGACCAATGAGTCTCAGCTCGGAAGCCGTGATAGGATATGACAATCACAAGACGAAACCTAAAATTGACCACATAGCTTTTGTACTCCGTCAATCATTTAAAAGCTATCGAGGTGGTCTGTTGACACCATATCTTAGGGACTCATTATATTTCTTCGTCGCACATCTTTATCCTCATTAGTAGAATGGCAGATCCGATCAGCATCACTTCTGGACTAGTGGCCCTCGCTGCATTTGCTTTCCAGTCCAGTAAAAGTCTCTATCAGGTGGTCCAAAGCTTCAAAAGCAGCCGAAAGGCCATACGTGAGCTGAAAGAAGAGCTCGAAGCCCTCGATGGGGTCTTGCAATCTCTTCACCAGGCAGCTGGAGATAGTGATGCTGATCTGACAGGACTGGAGCTCCCTGTACTCCGGTGCGGCAAGGCTTGCACGGACTTTGAAGCAATGATCGTCAAGTGTACCGCGCATTCTGGCGGACCAAGAACAAGCTTTCGGGATTGGGCGAAGTTAAAGTACATGGGGGACGATATTGTTGGATTTAAAAATATGTTGGCAGGATATAAATCTACCATCAGCATTGCGCTTGGTGGTGCAAATCTGTAAGTCTCATATGCGATCTCTTACGAATGGAAGTTGATGGGCTTATCTCATAGCCGCACCGCCACAGTCACCATCGATGTGCTCAATCAATATAAAGGGATGATCACCAATACCACCTCGGATCTTGAAGAGCACCTGCAAGAAATCGACGATAAATTACAAAAGCTCTCGTCTCAGGGCGCCAGAGCGTCCGATGAAGACGCGGCGGAGCGAGAACAAATACAACAGGAAATGGACAGCACGAAGCAATGCCTCAGTATATGCGCCCAAGTCTCCGAGCATATGGACCAAGTTCAACCCAGTGCTTTCGGAACTACGCAAAAGCCCCCCGATATGCACCAAGTGATCATCGCAAAGCTTGAAGGTTATGTTTTGGCCAGACGAGCCACTAGCAACGCTCTCAAGGAATGTAAAGAAAGGCTCGCTGACACTACCGAGGAGCTCGAGGAACATCTCCAAAAGATCAACAACAGACTAGAAAACTTCTCACGGGGAGTTTCAACGTCGGGCGAACAGGCGGCTGAGCACGGACGAGTACAAGAGGAAAAGAACGGTATCGAACACTGCCTGAAAATCTGCGCACGGGCCTCTCAGCAAGCAGACCGAGTCCAAACCAACGTCTTCGAAGACGTCTCCGTAGCGCAAGATTCCCACCAAGTGGTCGTCGCAACGCTTGGAGACCTGATTTCGGCCAGGCGCGTGACTGCTGGAGCTAGATCGAAGCAATGGCTGGGACAGATGTCTGATGCTAGCCTTCAGCAGCTCTCGAGAGATTGCGGTCAAATTGCTATGGAGAACATTGTGGAACCGCAGAGTGGGACGACTGAACAATTTGAGGACCGGTATGGGACAGGACAACAGCTCCACAAGGTTCATCGCTCTCAGTAACATGTTCAGATCTTCTATCGTCACGCAAATTGCGGAGGAGCTTTTGGCTGGTAAGCGCACTCTATCGCCCATATTCTCTCCCGAACTGGATACTGATGTATTGATTTGACAGGGCTTTGTTCCAGGATCGAAGGAGTCAACATCAGCGTGATCAACCGGAAGCTCCAAATCTCCCCTATCCTTCCAGACGGACACTAAATCGATCCACCAGACCCCTTCTTCCACAATCTCTACAGGTTCATACTCAAGAATGGAGATATATGGGCAGTGGACACCACCGGGGCACAATACGGATATCCGCATCCTCTATGTCCCTGGCGTGACTTCGATCAACGCCTGTCAGACGACCTCGTACCGTAAGTAAGCCTTTTTTCACCTTTCCGAATGGTGAATCAGAATTGGATTCTGCTCTCTGGAGAGGTCACGAAAAAGATAGGACCGTCGCATGAAGCCCACGACAAACCTAAAGCCCTGT
>JAABUJ010004173.1_pt1 | contig 15431 bp, 12 predicted proteins | sample 5559131 | NCBI WGS metagenome assembly JAABUJ01 (sample SAMN10711875, study PRJNA513366) | rock metagenome | isolation source: Antarctica rocks | place: Antarctica: Victoria Land, Mt New Zealand nord | collected 2016-01-07 | reverse complement strand
GACACAGCACGCGCTCCCGTTCCGGGCGTGCCCGAGCTGATCGCCTCGCCATTCCGCACCTCCCAAACAGCGTCAAGTCCACTGCCGAGAACCTACCAAACAGCTAACTTTGCCGTCCTAGTTTTTTACGCCAGCCTCACCACATAACTTTCCTCCAGCGCCGCCGTGATTTCTGCCGCATGCACCGGGTCGCGCGCCTCCACCATCACCTCTAGCTCCGCCGCCTGCACACTCGGAGCCGCGAACAAGCGCTGGTGCGAAACTTCTATGATGTTGCCGCCGCACCCGCCAATACGGCCCGCGATGTCGGCCAGCACGCCGGGACGGTCGGGTATCTGCATCAGCAGACGCAGCAGCCGACCGTCGCGTAGCAGTCCGCGCAGCAGCACGTTGGCCAGAATGCGCGCATCGATGTTGCCGCCGCACACCACCGTTCCAACCCGGCGGCCGGCGAAGCGGCTCCGGTATTCCAGAAGCGCCGCCACCCCCGCCGCGCCCGCGCCCTCCGCCACCAGCTTGGCGCCCTCGGCCAACAGCGCAATCGCGTCCTCCACCACCCGCTCCGGCACGACCAGCACGTCGTGCACGTGGGCGCGGATCACCTCCAGCGGCGCCGCGCCGATTGCGGCCACCGCAATGCCCTCCGCGATCGTCGCACCTCCGACCGACACCGGCGTGCCAGCCAAGGTTTGCGCCAGGGACGCATAGGCCGCCACCTCGACCCCGATCACCTCCAGTCCCGGCCGTAGCGCCGCAGCGACGGCGGCGCACCCGGCGATCATGCCGCCGCCCCCGACCGGCACCAGCAGCACCTCCAAATCCGGCGCGTCCTGCAGCATCTCGAGCGCGAGCGTGCCCTGGCCGGCCATCACCGCCGGGTCGTCGAAGGGGTGGATGAACACCAAGCCCTGCTCGGCGCAAAGCAGGGCAGCGTGGGCGAACGACTCCGCCAATGTGTCGCCGTGCAGCACCACCAACGCGCCCCAGGCCGCGGTGCGCGACACCTTCGTGGCCGGCGTGAACCGTGGCATGACGATCGTGGCAGCAATCCCCGCCAAGCTGGCGTGTCGCGCGACTGCCTGCGCGTGATTCCCGGCGGACACTGCGATCACGCCTGCCGCCCGCTCCGCTGTCGTCAGCAACGCCAGCTTGTTGGCCGCTCCACGCTCCTTGAAGCTGCCAATTGCCTGCAAGCTTTCGAGCTTGAGCATCACATGCGCGCCGACAGCACGGCTAATCGCGTCCGAGTGCAGTGTCGGCGTACGCATCACGCGCCCGGCGATCCGTGCCGCCGTGGCCTCCACGTCGGCCAAGCCGATCATTGGCGACCCCTTTCCGGGCAGACGGTCAGCCGAAGGTGACGCTCAGGATCTCGTAGGTGCGATCACCGCCGGGCGCTGGGACGGAAATGCTGTCCCCCACCTTCTTGCCGATCAGCGACTTCGCCAGTGGGGACGAAATCGACAGCCGAGCAAACTTAATGTCGGCCTCGTGCACGCCGACAATCTGGTAGGTCGCCTCCTTATCGGTCTCCTCATCGACGACCTTTACGTGCGCGCCGAACTTCACGTGGTCGCCGGACAGCGTCGCCGGATCGATCACCTCGGCGCTGGCGATGACGTCCTCCAACTCCAGGATACGCCCCTCAATGAAGCTCTGCCGATCGCGCGCAGCGTCGTACTCGGCGTTCTCGCTCAGGTCGCCGTGGCTTCGCGCCTCCGCGATCGCACGGATCACCGCCGGACGCTCCTGCGACTTCAACACGCGCAACTCGTCTTCCAGCCGCTTGAGCCCAGGCCCGGTCATCGGGAATTTTTGCAAGTCATGCCCCTCGAATGTGCCGACACGCAAATGCTGCGTCAGGAATGGTCCAGGCCGCAGTGGTGGTCAGAACGATCCGCGAAAGTAGGACTGCAGCGGCGCAACTTCAAGCGTCCCCGCTTTCAACGCCGCAATCGCGTGCACGGCCGCCCGCGCGCCGGCAATGGTCGTGTAGTGCGGCACCCCATGGGTCAGCGCGCTGCGCCTGATATCGAAGCTGTCGGCGACCGACTGCGCGCCGCTCGCCGTGTTCACCACCAGCTGCACCTCGCCCGACCGGATCGCATCGACGCAGTGCGGGCGGCCTTCCAGCACCTTGTTCACGACCCCTGCGGCAAGCCCTGCCTCGCGGATGCGCCCGGCGGTGCCGCGGGTGGCGACGATCGCGAACCCCATATCGATCAGGCGGCGGGCCATCTGCACCAGCGTGCCCTTGTCGGAATCGCGCACCGACAGGAACACCGTGCCCCCCGCCGGCAGCTTCACGCCCGCGCCGAGCTGCGCCTTGGCGAACGCCCGCTCGAAGCTTGCGTCCAACCCCATCACCTCGCCGGTAGATTTCATCTCCGGTCCCAGGATCGTGTCGACGTTGGTGAAGCGGGCGAACGGGAACACGGCCTCCTTCACCGCCACGTGCGGCGCGATCGCCTGGTCGTCCAGCTTGAATTGGGCCAGCTTGGCGCCCGCCATCACCCGCGCGCCGATCTTGGCGACCGGCACTCCGGTGGCCTTCGCCACGAACGGCACCGTGCGCGACGCCCGCGGGTTCACTTCCAGCACATAGATCGCGTCGTCCTTGATCGCATACTGCACGTTCATCAGCCCGACCACGCCCAGCGCCCGCGCCATCGCCTCGGTCTGCAGCTTCAGCTCCGTTACCGTGGCCGGCGACAGCGTGTACGGCGGCAGCGAGCACGCGCTGTCGCCGGAGTGGATGCCGGCCTCCTCGATATGCTCCATCACCCCGGCGACATACACCGTCTCGCCGTCGGAGATGCAGTCCACGTCGACCTCGATGGCGTCGTTCAAATAACGGTCGATCAGCACCGGGTTCTCGCCCGACACCCGCACCGCTTCCCGCATGTAGCGGTGCAGCCCGGCGCGCTCGTGCACGATCTCCATGGCGCGGCCGCCCAGCACATAGGACGGGCGGATCACCACGGGGTAGCCGACCCGGTCCGCGATCGCCTCCGCCTCGACGGCGGACCGCGCGGTGCCGTTCTCCGGCTGGCGCAACCCCAGCCGCTGGAGCAGCACCTGGAACCGCTCGCGGTCCTCCGCCGTGTCGATCGCGTCGGCCGAGGTGCCGAGGATGGGGATGCCAGCCGCGGTCAACGACTGCGACAGCTTCAACGGCGTTTGCCCGCCGTACTGCACGATGCAACCGAGCACCTCGCCGTTCGTCTGCTCCTTGCGGACGAGCGCGATCACGTCCTCGTCGGTCAGCGGCTCGAAATATAGCCGGTCCGACGTGTCGTAGTCGGTGCTGACGGTTTCCGGGTTGCAGTTGACCATGATCGTCTCGAAGCCGGCTTCGCGGAGCGCGTAGGCAGCGTGGACGCAACAGTAGTCGAACTCGATCCCCTGGCCGATCCGGTTCGGCCCGCCGCCCAGTATGATGATCTTCTGGCGATCGGTCGGGTCCGCCTCGCAGGACGGGCTGCCGAACCCGCCCTCGAAGGTCGAGTACATGTAGGGCGTGGCGGAGGCGAACTCCCCGGCGCAGGTATCGATGCGCTTGTACACGGGATGCACGCCCAGCCGCTTGCGCAGCGCCGCCACATCCCGTTCCGACTGCCCAGCCAGCTCGCCGAGGCGCTTGTCGGAGAAGCCAAGCGCCTTCAGCCGCCGCAACCCGGCCGGCTCGCCGGGCAGCCCGGACGAGGCGACCTCGCGCTCGGCCCCAACGATCCGCTCCAGTTCGCGCAGAAACCAAGGGTCGAACCGGCAGGCCTCGTGAATTTCCTCGACCGTCAGCCCAGCCCGCAGCGCCTGGGCCGCCATCAGCAACCGGTCCGGTCGCGGCGCCGACAACGCCGCCCGGAACGCGTCCCGCCCGCCATCTCCCGGCGCTTCCACCTCGTCTAGGCCGGAATAGCCCGTCTCCATGCTCCGCAAGCCCTTCTGCAGGGCCTCGGCGAAACTGCGCCCGATCGCCATCGCTTCTCCGACCGACTTCATGCTGGTCGAGAGCAGCGCCGGCGTGCCGGGGAACTTTTCGAAGGTGAAGCGGGGAATCTTGACCACGACATAGTCGATCGTCGGCTCGAAGCTGGCCGGGGTCGTCCGCGTGATGTCGTTGACCAACTCGTCAAGCGTATAGCCGACCGCCAGCTTGGCCGCGATCTTGGCGATCGGGAACCCGGTCGCCTTGGACGCCAGCGCCGAACTGCGCGACACGCGCGGGTTCATCTCGATCACCAGCATCCGCCCGTCCGCCGGGTTCAGCGCCCATTGCACGTTGGACCCGCCGGTATCCACGCCGATCGCGCGCAGGCACGCGATCGAGCCGTCACGCATGCGCTGATATTCGCGGTCGGTCAGCGTCAGGGCGGGGGCGACGGTGACGCTGTCGCCGGTGTGCACGCCCATGGGGTCGATGTTCTCGATGGCGCAGACGATAATGCAGTTGTCGGCGCTGTCGCGCACGACCTCCATCTCGTATTCCTTCCAGCCGACGACGCTCTCCTCGACGAGCACCTCCGTGGTGGGCGACGCTTCCAGCCCGCCGCTGACGATCTGCTCGAATTCTTCACGGTTGTAGGCGATGCCGCCGCCGGTGCCGCCGAGGGTGAAGCTGGGGCGGATGATCGCGGGCAGCCCGATCTCGGCCAGGCCGGCGCGCGCTTCCGCCATGTCGTGCGCGATGGCGCTGCGCGGGCTCTCGATGCCGATCGCGCTCATGGCGTCGCGGAACTTCAGCCGGTCCTCCGCGCGGTCGATCACCTCCGCTCGCGCGCCGATCAGCTCCACGCCGTACTTGGCCAGCACGCCCGTCGCATTGAGCCGCATGGCCACGTTCAACGCCGTCTGCCCGCCCATCGTCGGTAGGATCGCGTCCGGCTTCTCGCGGATGATGATCTTCTCGACCAGGTCGAGCGTGATCGGTTCGATGTAGGTGGCGTCCGCCAGGCCCGGGTCGGTCATGATGGTGGCCGGGTTGGAGTTGACCAGGATCACCCGGTAGCCCTCCGCCCGCAGCGCCTTGCACGCCTGCGCGCCGGAGTAGTCGAACTCACATGCCTGTCCGATGACGATCGGGCCGGCGCCGATGATGAGAATGGAGTGGATGTCGGTGCGGCGGGGCATGTCTAGGCCGCGTCCATCAAGGCCATGAAGCGTCCGAACAGATGCGCGCTGTCGCTCGGCCCCGGGCTCGCCTCCGGATGATACTGCACGCTGAACACCGGGCGTCCGTCGCAGGCGATGCCCTCGTTGCTGCCATCGAACAGGCTCGTGTGCGTGATCCGGACCCCCTCCGGGAGCGACGCGTCATCGACCGCGAAGCCGTGGTTCTGGCTGGTGATCTCCACCCGGCCGGTCGCGATCTCCTTCACCGGCTGGTTCGCCCCACGATGACCCTGGTTGAGCTTGTACGTTTTTGCCCCCAGCGCCAACGCGAGCAACTGGTGGCCGAGGCAGATGCCGAACAGCGGCAGGCCGGCATCCAATACGCCCCGAATCGCGGGCACCGCGTAAGCAGCGGTCGCCGCCGGGTCGCCCGGGCCGTTGGACAGGAACACGCCGTCCGGCTCGTGTCGAAGGATGTCGTCCGCCGTCGCCGTCGCGGGCACCACCGTCACGCGGCAACCATGGGCGGCGAGGCTGCGGAGGATGTTGCGCTTCGCCCCATAGTCCACGGCCACAACGTGACGCCGCTTCTCGACGGGCGCAAAACCGCCGGGCCAAGCCCAGGTCGCCTCGTTCCAACTGTAGGTTTGCCTGCACGACACCTGTTTCGCGAGGTCCATGCCTTCCAGCCCCGGCCAGGCCTTCGCCTGCGCCTGCAGGGCCGCCAGGTCGAACCGGTCATCGGCGGGGTAGGCGATCACGCCGTTCGGCGGCCCGCCATTCCGCACCTGCAAGGTCAGCGCCCGCGTATCGACGCCTGCCAGGCCCGGCATGTCCTTCGCCCGCAACCAGGCGTCAAGCGTCTGCACTGACCGCCAGTTGGACGGCTCCGTCACGTCCTGCTTGACGATCAACCCCAGCGCCGCCGGGCTTGCCGCCTCCATGTCCTCGGGCGTGGTTCCCGTGTTGCCGATGTGCGGGAAGGTAAAGGTGATGATCTGCCCGGCATACGACGCGTCGGTCAGCGTCTCCTGGTAGCCGGTCATCCCTGTGTTAAAGCACACCTCGCCAACCCGCCCGGCCGAGTGTGCCCCGAAGCCGCGCCCCCAGAACGCCGTCCCATCCGCTAGCATCAGCACGGCGGTCGCCCCGGCAGGAATGTCGTTCATTTGGGGCATGGCGGCTCTCGATGAGGGTTGCAGGTCGGTGAACGACAGGCCGGTGGCCGCGACGACCGCCGACCAATGCTTCGGCGGGATGGTGCGCGCCTGCCGCCACTTACGGACGGCCTCGGTGCCAACCCCGAGCAGGCGCGCAGCGGCATCCGCTCCACCTAGACGCTCGACGACAGACTCGACTGACAGCATAGGGTCGCTATATGGGAAAAAACTTCCCAGCACAATCTGGTTGATCGCGCTCCGGCGAGAAATCGGATATAATCGACTGCCTAGAAGGACGAACGATGACCCTCCGCGACCAATTCACCGATGCGCTCAAAACCTCGATGAAGGCGCATGACGCGCCACGCACCTCCACGCTGCGCATGATTCTCGCCAAGCTGAAGGATATCGACATCGCCGCCCGTCCAAGCGGCGTGACGCAGGTATCCGATGACCAGGTGCTCTCAGCCTTGCGCGGGATGGTGAAATCCCGGCGCGAGGCGGTCGATCTCTATCGCCAGGGCAACCGGCCGGAACTCGCTGCCAAGGAGGAAGCCGAGATTGCGGTGATAGAAGGTTTTCTGCCGCAGCAGATGGACGATTCCGCCATCGCTGCGGCGGTGGCCGACGCCATCGCCGAGACGGGCGCTGCGGGGCCGAAGGACATGGGCCGGGTCATGGCGGCGCTGAAATCCAAGCATGCGGCATCGCTGGACATGGCGCGCGCGACGCCTGTGGTGAAAGCGCGGCTGGCCGGCTAATGGCGCTTCCCGCCTCATTCCTCGACGAGTTGCGGGCGCGCACGCCGATGGCGGCGCTGGTGAGCCGCCGGGTCAAGCTGGGCCGGTCCGGCAAGTCCTGGAAAGGCTGCTGCCCGTTCCATGGCGAGAAAACGCCAAGCTTCTATGTCTACGACGACGGCTATCACTGCTTCGGCTGCGGGGCCCATGGCGATGCCATCGCATTCGTCATGAATGGCCAGGGCGCCAGCTTCATCGAGGCCGTCGAGATGCTGGCCTCGGAAGCGGGGTTGGACGTGCCCAAGCCGGCCCCGGCAGCGGCCGAAGCGGAACAGCAACGCCTGGACCTCACCGGCGTGCTGGATTTGGCCGCAACGATCTTCCAGCGGCAACTGCACACGCCCGGCGGCAACGCGGCGCTCGGTTATCTGCGCGGCCGTGGCCTGACCGACGACACCATCGCCCGCTTCGGCCTCGGCTGGTCCGGTGAGGGGCGCGGCGCCCTCATCACCGAGATGGGCCGCGACGGCGTCGATGTGGCGCGGATGGCTGAAGCCGGGCTGCTGCAAGCGCGTGACGATGATGCAGCGCCACGGGAGCTGTTTTATAACCGGGTGATCTTCCCGATCAGGGACCGTCGCGGCCGTGTCATCAGCTTCGGCGGCCGGGCGCTTGGCGATGCCAAGCCGAAATATATCAATGGGCCGGAATCGCCGGTTTTCTCCAAGGGGCGGAGTCTCTATGCCCTGGACTTGGCCCGTGAGCCCGCGCGCCGACAGCCCGTTGTTGTCGCCGAAGGGTACATGGACGTGATCGCGCTCCATCAGGCCGGCTTTGCGGCGTCGGTCGCGCCGCTGGGTACCGCGCTGACATCAGCACAACTAGAGGAACTGTGGCGCCTGACGCCGACCCCGGTGCTTTGCTTCGATGGTGACAGCGCCGGCGCTCGCGCCGCCGCTCGGGCCGCCGAAACCGCGCTCCCCCTGCTGGGGCCCGACCGGACGCTTCGTCTGGCCGCACTTCCGTCCGGAGAGGACCCGGACACGCTGATTCGGCGTGGTGGCCCGGCGGCGTTCCAGGCCGTGCTGGACGGTGCCCGCCCCCTAGTGACAGCGCTGTACGATCTGCTCGCCGAGGGAGTCGCACTGAACTCACCCGAGGCCCGGACCGCGTTGCGCGCCCGACTTGTGGCTGCCGCCGACCGTATCCCTGACAAGGCGCTTGCATCGGAATACCGCAGCGCGTTGCTCGACCGGTTCTTTGCAGCCCGGCGGCGCAAGGGCGCACCCGTCCCCGCTCAACTGCGCTTGGGGCGCCCGACGCCTGCGACTGTCGTCACGGCGGATGAGCGCGCGCGCAACTTGCTTGCGATCCTGCTTATCCATCCCAACTTGCTCGCCGACGTCGAAGAAGCGTTCGCCGCCTCGCCGCTTCCCGCAAACCTCGTGCCTTTGCGGGAAGCCATGTTGCATTGGTGGGATGACCTGGAAGTGCTTGACTCCGTCGGTCTCATGAACCACCTGCAATGTTCTGGTCTGGACGATCAAGCGCAGCGCGTATTGGCCGATCAGCCAACGCCGCTTGCGGCCTGTGCACGTCCGGAAGCGATGCCGGCGGAGGCCGAGGCAGGATGGTGGCACTTTTTCCAGCTGCTGCGGCGTGACCAGATCGAACAGGAGCGTGTCGCGGCGAACCGCGAGTTTTCCAGAACCGGCGATCCCGCCAAGCTGGAATTGGCGCTCGGCTTGCATCGTGCCCTGGACAAATTACTGAGCGCTGGCGACGACGAGCCTGACTAGGCGATTGCCTCGGAGGCCGGTTCGCCGGAGTTGAAACCGATTGGAGTTTGCTGAATGGCGACAAAGCCTGCTACCTCCCCCGACGTAGCGACCGCCGAACAGGACGCCGATACGACCCTGCTTGACACCAATGCCGCCGCCGTCAAGCGGCTGATCGCGAAGGGCAAGGAACGCGGCTACATCACCTTCGACGAGTTGAATGCCGTCTTGCCGTCGGACCAGAACAGCTCCGAGCAGATCGAAGATGTCATGGCGATGCTCAGCGAGATGGGCATCCAGGTCGTCGAGGGCGAGGAAAGCGAGGACGGCGAGGCAGCGCCCGCAAAGGCCGAGAAATCCGACGACGAGGAAGGTCCTGAGACCGAAACCCACGGCAACGTCGATGAGGCCAGCCTCGGGCGCACCGACGACCCGGTCCGGATGTACCTGCGCGAGATGGGCGGCGTGGAGTTGCTGTCGCGCGAGGGCGAGATCGCCATTGCCAAGCGCATCGAGGCCGGGCGTGACATGATGATTGGCGGCCTGTGCGAGAGCCCGCTGACGTTCCGCGCCATCATTAACTGGCACGACGCGCTGAAGGCCGGGCGCATGCTGCTGCGCGACATCGTGGACCTGGAGGCGACCCAGGGTGCCGGCGCGCCGCCGCCCGAAGCGCTGGTCGAGAACGCCGAGGCCGAGTCGCCGGAGACGCCAGAGTCGGATGACGACAGCGATGAGGGTGAGGGTCCCGGCATGTCGCTGTCGGCCTTGGAGGAGAAGCTGAAGCCCGAGGTCTTCGCGACGTTCGAGGAGATCGAGGCGCTCTACAAGAAACTGCACAAGGTCCAGTCCCGCCGGCTGGAGACGATGACGGCCGGCGAGGAGGTCAACGCCCGCAGCGAAAAAAGCTACGAGAAGCAGCGCGAGGAGTTGGTCAGCCTGGTCGAGAAGGTTCGGCTGCATAACAACCGGATTGAGGAGTTGGTCACCCAGCTGAAGCAGCTCAGCGGCCGGTTGAATGCGCTGGAGGGCCAACTATTGCGGATGGCTGAGTCGTGCAAGATCGGGCGCGACGACTTCCTTGCGGAGTATCGCGGGAACGAGCTGGACCCGAACTGGATGGATCGCGTCGCGCGGCTGCCCGGCAAGGGGTGGAAGACGCTCATCGCCAAGCACAGCATTGCAGTGCTGGAGGTACGCGCCAAAATCGGCGCGGTCGCCCAGGATGGCGGCTTGCCGATCGATGAGTTCCGCCGGGTGTATTCGACCGTCAACCGCGGCGAGCGGGACAGCGCACGCGCCAAAAAGGAGATGATCGAGGCGAACCTGCGCCTGGTGATCTCGATTGCAAAAAAGTACACCAATCGCGGCCTGCAGTTTCTGGATCTGATCCAGGAGGGCAATATTGGGCTGATGAAAGCGGTCGATAAATTCGAATACCGCCGCGGCTATAAGTTCAGCACCTACGCGACGTGGTGGATTCGGCAGGCGATCACCCGCTCCATCGCCGACCAGGCGCGCACGATCCGCATTCCCGTCCACATGATCGAGACGATCAACAAGCTGGTCCGCACCAGCCGCCAGATGCTGCACGAAATCGGCCGGGAGCCGGCGCCGGAGGAATTGGCCGAGAAGCTCGGCATGCCCCTCGAGAAGGTTCGTAAGGTCCTGAAAATTGCCAAGGAACCGATTAGCCTCGAGACGCCGATCGGCGACGAGGAGGACAGCCATCTCGGCGATTTTATCGAGGATAAGGCCGCGGTCATTCCGCTAGATGCTGCGATTCAGGCCAATTTGCGGGACACCACAACCCGGGTGCTGAGCAGCCTGACACCCCGCGAGGAACGCGTGCTGCGCATGCGCTTCGGCATCGGCATGAACACCGACCACACGCTAGAGGAGGTTGGCCAGCAGTTCAATGTGACGCGTGAGCGCATCCGCCAGATCGAGGCAAAAGCGCTTCGCAAGTTGAAGCATCCGAGCCGCAGCCGTAAGCTCCGCAGCTTTCTGGACGACTAGACGGAGACTGCGCCGTGCAGCTGGCGACCCGCGTGATAGTGACCGTCACGTTCCTACGAATGGAAAGGCCACCGGTCGACCCGCTCCGGCCGTTGCCGCCGGACGTCACGATCGTTCGGGTAGCCGCTCCAAGCGTGGAGTTCTATCGCTATCTGTATCAAACCGTAGGCGGGCCGCATCTCTGGTGGCTACGGCGCACGATGCCGGATGAGACGTTGGCGATGCTGCTGGCCGACCCGGCTGTCTCGCTCGACGTGCTGTATCGCGGCGGCGAACCGGTAGGGTTCTACGAATTGGACGGGCGGCTGCGTCCCGACATGAACCTCAGCTACTTCGGGTTGGTGCCCTGGGCGGTGGGAAGTGGCGTGGGCAGTCGATTTCTGCGGGCTGCCGTAGATCAAGCATGGAGCAGCGCACCCCGGGCCGTGACGGTCAATACCTGCAGTGCGGACCATCCACGAGCCTTGCCGGCCTATTTGCGGATTGGTTTTCGCCCAATGCGGTCAGTGCGTGAGGTGTGGGACATTCCTGCGCGACTCGGCATGACAGTCCCGGACCATTTGCGTGTTTGAGTAGGGAACGGCGACGTCCTAATACCAACCGCCCTGATGACTGACCGGTTTCTGGAGCGCCAGTCCATGTGCTTCACCCAACGTCCCAGCCCATTCGGACCAGTCAACAGTCAGGGCGGTTGGTATAAGAAGCTGCCGGGGGAACATTTATCCATGAAGATAGCACTTGCTCTTGCCGTCGTGCTGCTCGCGGCCACGCCTTCTAGGGCGGCTGTTCCCGGCAATACCGTCAAGATTGGGATTTTGAACGATCAATCAGGACCTTTTGCGGATCAATCGGGAAAAGGGTCGGTCGTCGCCGCCCAACTCGCGGCGGAGGACTTCAAGGCCGAAGCGGATGGCTTCAAGGTCGAGATCATCTATGGCGACCACCAGAACAAGCCCGATATCGGCAGTGCCATCGTTCGTGAGTGGGTGGACCGTGAAGGCGTGGCCACAGTGGCCGACGCGGTCAATTCCGGCGTCGGCCTGGCAGTCAACCAGATTATGCGTGACCGGCACCGGGTGTTCCTCGCCAGCAATGTCGGTACGTCGGACCTGACAGGGAAGTTCTGCGCGCCGACCACAGTGCAGTGGACGTTCGACACCTGGGCGTTCGGGAACGCCGCCGCGCGCGCTCTGACCCAGGCGGGTGCGAAAAGCTGGTTTTTCATCTCGTTCGATTACGCGCTTGGGGCGGCGCTAGAGCGTGACACGACAGGGGTATTGAAGACGCTCGGCGGCACGGTCGCCGGGTCGGTGAAGCATCCGCTGAACACCACCGATTTCTCGTCATATCTGCTGCAGGCGCAAGCGTCGGGCGCTGAGGTGGTGGCGTTCGGCGATACCGGGACGGATTTGATCAACGCGGTTAAGCAGGGACATGAGTTTGGCATCACGCCGGCGCAGAAGTTAACCGGCCTGTTCAGCCAAATCGTGGATGTGGATGCGATCGGGCTGCAGGACGCGCAAGGTTTGCTGCTGAGCGAGGCGTTCTACTGGGACTTGAACGATGATACGCGCGCCTTCGCCAAGCGGTTCGCCGAACACATGCCGGGCCGCGTGCCGACGGAGAACCAGGCGGGCGTGTACTCTTCTGTGCTAGCCTATTTGCGTGCCGTGAGGCGTGCCGATACGATCGATGGCGAGGCGGTGGTGGCTGAAATGCGGAAAGCGCCAATTCCCGACAAGCTGTTCGGCCCCGTTACCGTGCGGATGGACGGGCGCGCGACTCATCCGATGTACGTTTTTCGTGTGAAGGCGCCAGCAGCGTCCAAAAGTCGGTGGGATGTGTATGAGCTGGTCTCCACCATCTCGGCTGAGCAGGCGTTTCGTCCGCTCGATGAGGGCGGTTGCGCGTTGGTGAAGTAGTTACCGGCTCAGTTCGCGGATCATCTGGTCCAAGCCACCGGGGGTGAGCGGATACATCCGGCCCTCCATCAACTCGCGTACCATGCCGATGGAATAGGCGGTGGGCCAGTGTTCCCTTGGCACCGGGTTGAGCCAGGCGCTGCGGCGCCATTGGCTGGTCAGGCGTCCCATCCAGGTAGCGCCAGGCTCGTCGTTCCAGTGCTCGACGCTGCCGCCAGGGGAAGCCACCTCGTAAGGGCTCATGGTGGCGTCGCCGACGAAGATCGCGCGGTAGTCGGGACCGTAGGTGCGGATGACTTGCTCGGTCGGGATCGTCGCGTCGCGGCGGCGATGGTTATCCTGCCAGACGCACTCGTAAGGGCAATTGTGAAAGTAGAAGAACGCGAGGTGCTTGAACTCGCTTCTGGCGGCAGAGAATAATTCCACCGAGGCGCGCACATGCTCGTCCATCGACCCACCGACGTCGAGGAACAATAAAACCTTCACCGCATTGTGCCGCTCCGGAACCATCTTGAGGTCCAGCGACCCGGCGTTGTGGGCGGTTGCACGGATCGTGCCAGGCATGTCCAATTCGGTGGCGGCGCCTTGTCGGGCGAACCGGCGCAAGCGGCGGAGGGCAAGCTTCAGGTTACGGGTGCCCAACTCGACCCCGTCATCAAGGTCGCGGAACTCGCGCTTGTCCCACACCTTCACCGCCCGGCGGTGCCGGCTGCCGTCCTGGCCGATGCGGACGCCCTCGGGATTATAGCCGTAGGCGCCGAATGGCGAGGTGCCGGCGGTGCCGATCCATTTGCTGCCGCCCTGGTGCCGGCCCTTCTGCTCCTCCAGCCGTTGGCGCAAGGTTTCCATCAGCTTGTCGAAGCCGCCGAGCGCCTCGACCTGGGCGCGTTCCTCGGCGGTCAGGTGCTTCTCCGCCATCCGTTTGAGCCATTCCACCGGTAGGTCGCGCATCATCTCGCCCGATGCTGGGCCGGTTGGCGCTTCCAAGCCGCGGAATACCTGGCCGAACACGCGATCGAATCGGTCGAGGTGACGCTCATCCTTCACCAACGTGGCGCGGCTGAGAAAGTAAAAATCTTCCACGCTATAATCCGCCACGCCCCGCTCCATCGCGCCAAGCAGGGTTAGGTATTCGGTGATGGAAGCGGGCACTCCGGCGTCCCGTAACGCAAAAACGAATTGCGCGAACACCACTAGCCTCGGCGGTTCAAGAAGGCCAAGCGCTCGAACAGGTGCACGTCTTGCTCGTTCTTGAGCAGCGCGCCGTGCAGCGGCGGGATGACGACATGCGGCTCACGCGAGCGCAGCGCCTCGGCGGGCAGATCCTCGATCATCAGGAGTTTCAGCCAGTCCAGCAGTTCCGACGTTGCCGGCTTTTTCTTCAAGCCGGGAACGTCGCGGACTTGAAAGAACACGTTCAACGCTTCCCGGGCGAGGGCGTGCTGCAGGCCGGGGTAGTGCGCCTCGACGATCCGCTCCATGGTCGGGCGATCGGGGAAACGGATATAGTGAAAAAAGCAGCGGCGCAGGAAAGCGTCCGGCAGCTCCTTTTCGTTGTTGCTGGTAATGATCACCACCGGGCGATGCCGGGCGGAGACGGTGCGCCGCGTTTCATAGACGAAGAACTGCATGCGGTCGAGTTCGAGCAGCAAGTCGTTCGGGAACTCGATGTCAGCCTTGTCGATCTCGTCGATCAGCACGACGGTCGGCGCGTCCGCTTCGAATGCGTCCCACAGTTTGCCACGGACGATGTAGTTGGCGATGTCGGCCACCTTCGGGTCGCCGAGCTGGCTGTCGCGCAGGCGAGAGACGGCGTCGTACTCATACAAGCCCTGCTGAGCCTTGGTCGTGGATTTGATGTGCCACTCGATCAACGGATGTCCGAGGGCCGCCGCGACCTCGTGAGCCAGCACGGTCTTACCGGTGCCGGGCTCGCCCTTGACGAGCAGCGGGCGTTGCAACGCCACGGCTGCGTTGACCGCGACTTCTAAGTCGCGGGAGGCGATGTAGCGTTCGGTGCTCTTGAAGCCGCTCACACGATGTTCCCTTGCTGCGGGGTAGAGTGTCGGGCGGGCCGTGGCCTGACTGCAAGAGGGTAATCTGCTACTTGTTCGTGCGTTTGGAGCGCAATCGGTGCGGAGCCAAGATGATACGCAGGATTTGGGCTTTGCTGAAGGCCACGATCGACGGGTATGTTGAGGACAATGCGCTGAGCCACGGTGCTGCGATCGCCTATTACACAATCTTCGCGCTCGCGCCGGTGTTGGTGATCGTCATCGCGATCGCGGGTTTGGCGTTTGGGCAGGAGGCGGCAGAGGGGGCAATCAGCGGGCAGATCGAGGGCCTGATGGGTCACGACGCGGCGATGGCGATCCAGGGCATGATCCGCAGCGCCGGCAACCACAAGTCGGGCGTGATCGCGACGGTAATCGGCGTGCTGACTTTGCTGATCACCGCAAGCGGCGTGTTCGGCGAGATGCAATCCTCGCTTAACCTAATCTGGCGGGCCGATCCGCCGACCGGCACCGTGACGCGCTTAGTACGGGCGCGGGCGGCAAGCCTTGGGCTAGCATCAATACGGTTCATTTAAGCATTTGGAGCCTCTATATCGCTGGTTAGGTTTTCTGGGATCGACAGCGATGGCGGGTGTTCCTGCCGGCCTTCCGGCCGGCGTTCGTGTCAGCGACCACATCAGCCTTG
>JAABUJ010004172.1_pt1 | contig 15435 bp, 10 predicted proteins | sample 5559131 | NCBI WGS metagenome assembly JAABUJ01 (sample SAMN10711875, study PRJNA513366) | rock metagenome | isolation source: Antarctica rocks | place: Antarctica: Victoria Land, Mt New Zealand nord | collected 2016-01-07 | reverse complement strand
CACTCCTGCGGCCGTCGGAAAGAATAGCTTGGTCAACATGGCGATCTTGCCCTTCCCCAGAGATACCATGCCTCTGGAGCCCCAGGGTACCGCCATTTCGGGCGCATCAAAAGCGCCCAAGAGCCAATTCTACGTCGCCGTTAATAGCTCTCATGGGTGGCCTTGTTTTTGGCGTAGATGATCTTATACGGCCTGTGGTGGAGGGGTTAAGACAGCGGCCTGCGTCGCGCCGTCGCCTTGCGGTAATTCTCACGACAGAGGGCGGCTACATTGAGGTCGTCCAAAGAATTGTGGATACGTTCCGCCACCACTATGAACATGTAACTTTCATCATTCCGAACTACGCCTTTTCTGCGGGCACTGTCTTAGCTATGTCAGGCGACGATATCTTCATGGACTATTACTCTCGATTAGGACCTATCGACCCGCAAGTGCCCGATGCAAATGGGCGATTGGTCCCCGCTCTCGGTTACATAAAGCAATGGGAGCAACTGATTGAGAAAGCCAATGAAGGTTCGTTGAACACGGCAGAATACTACTTGCTGACGAATGGCTTCGACCAAGCAGCTCTCTATCAGTACGAACAAGCACGACAGCTTTCGATAACGCTCCTTAAGGAATGGTTGGTCAAGTACAAGTTCAAGGATTGGACGGTTACGGCGACGCGTCAAGTGCCTGTTACGCCAACGATGAAGGAAGAGAGGGCAGAAAAGATCGCAGAGGAACTTAACGATACAGGTCGGTGGCACAGTCATGGGCATGGTATATCGATGGCGCTCTTGCGCGATGATCCGAAGCTCAATATACAAATAGACGACTTGGGCAGCGATCCAGTGCGCCATCAAACCGTCCGGCAGTATTACAGCCTGCTAGATGACTATACCGCGAAGCGCGGATATACAAGCGTGTTACATGCGGTAGGCAATGTGTCCTTCTTTGGGACAAATTAGAGGAGCAGAGGGGAGCATCATGGCAGAGCGACTAAATGAGGCCGAAATTCTGGCTCGCAATCCAGGGGTCGATCAAGAGAAATTGGAAGAGATAGCGGAAGGCTTGCGCCGCGTACGCGAAGAAGGGCTACGCCCAAAAGGTTACGACCTTGCCCCTCCATTCGGGGGGCGCCGTGCTTCGATTCAAGATGATGCACGCGTTAATGTGCGGGTGGTTCACACAAGGCGTTCCGAGTAAAATACCTGGGAATGGCACCAAGGGACGGAACGTGCCATTATCCTCTTGGCACAATAGAAGGAGTCAGGCCACTTTCACTAGTGGTCTGGCCCCTTCTCAACTCAATAGCAATCTGATTTCATCCTCTTTATGCTTGACCGGTCACGCATAAAGAGGTATAATGATGGTGTAAGGAAAAAACGATGGGGCGGCCCGCCTGCCAGCAAAGACCGCCCCATCTTAGAACACGGAGGAGTAATCTCCATGTCCCTATCTCAGTCTAGCGCTCCCGCTACATCGTCCGCACCCTCTACCGCTACTCTTAGCCCGCGTGAGCAACGCGGGCGGCAACTTGCAGCCATCGCCAAGATACGCCAGAGCGGTCCCGTGTGGCTCGTGCCGTCCCAATCGGACGACAGCACCTATAAGGTAGACCTGACGGGCACGGCGCCGCGCTGCACCTGCCCCGACCACGAACTACGGCACCAGAAGTGCAAGCACATCTACGCCGTCGAGTACACCATCAGCCGCACGATCACGACCGCGACGACGATAGCCCCCGATGGCACCACAGCCACGGCGACGACTGAAACGATGGTCTTGACCAAGACGGTCAAGGCGACCTACAAACAGAATTGGCCCGCCTACAACGCCGCTCAGACGCACGAGACAGCGCGCGTGTCGGAACTGCTCCACGGCCTGTGTCAGGGTATCGTACAGCCCCCGCAAAGCATGGGCAGGCCCCGCGCCGCCCTCTCCGATATAGCGTTCAGCGTCGTGTTCAAGGTCTACTCCGCGAAGTCGGGGCGGCGCGCGGTCAGCGACTTGACGGACTTGGGGGCGAAAGGCCGCATGATCAAGACGCCGCACTACAACACCACGTCCAAGTACCTCGAAGACCCGGCCCTGACGCCCATCCTCAAAGCCCTGATCGAGGAGAGCGCCAGCCCCCTCAAAGCCGTCGAGTCGTGCTTCGCCGCCGACTCTAGCGGCTTCTCCACGTCGCGCTTCGAGCGGTGGTACGACGCCAAATACGGCAAGATTCGCAGTGAGCGTCAGTGGGTCAAGGTCCATCTGATGACGGGCGTGAAAACCAACATCGTGACCAGCGTCGAGATTACCGACAGTGGCGCCAATGATTCGCCCTATCTCCCCCCGCTGGCGAAGAAGACGGCGCAACGCTTCACGATGGACGAGGTAAGCGCCGACAAGGGCTACATCAGCAACAAGAACCTTGAGGCTATCGTCGCCCTCAACGCCGTGCCCTATATCCCCTTCAAGGTCAACACGACGGGAGAGGGGCCGGAGTTGTGGCGCAAGATGTACCACTATTACATGTTCAAGCGCGATGAGTTCCTGGACCACTACCACAAGCGCAGCAACGTCGAAACGACCTTCTCGATGATCAAGGGCAAGTTCGGGGACGCGCTCCGCTCCAAGGGGACGACAGCGCAGCACAACGAAGTGTTGTGCAAGGTGCTGTGCCACAACCTGTGCTGCCTCGTGGCGTCGATCTACGAATTGGGCATCGAGCCGACGTTCTGGACGGAGGTGGCGACAACGTAACCATCCATCTACACACCTGCCTCTGTACGTTTTTGTCCCATCAAAAAGGGTACACTGTTAGCAAGAGGATTGCCAGTGTACCCTTTTTGATGGGACAAAAACGTATGAACGAAAAAGGCGGACGTCCCTTGAAGGCCAATAAGCTTAGTGAGTCTTTGGAAATTCGAGTAGAGATTGTCGAAAAGCAGGGGTTCAAGGACGCTGCTGACTTGGCAGGCATTCCTCTTTCCGCATGGGTGCGTGAGCGGTTGCGCCGAGCTGCCGTTCGGGAATTAGAGGAAGCTGCTTTGCCTATCGCCTTTCTGTCACCCATCAAGATAGGGAGGCCATAATGCCAAGTATTCAAGGGAAGATGCACTTTGAGCAAAAAGGCATCGGTGCTGTCCCCTATACCAGTCAGCTAAGAGTACCCCTCAATCAGCGCGAATATTCCTGGCAAGAAGAGCACGTTGACGATCTCTTCAAAGATCTGGCGGGAGCGGTTGCAGATGACAAAACATACTTTTTGGGTACAATCGTTCTCACACAAGGTGGCAATGAAGTCCCAGAGGTGTCGGACGGTCAACAACGGCTTGCGACTACAACTATCCTCCTCGCTGCGATCCGAGACTGGTTCTATTGGAACGGTGAGACTGAGCGAGCGAAGCTAATCGAGTTCGAGTATCTTCAACGATACGACCTGGATGAGGACGCTAATGTATCACGATTGGAATTGAATGTAGATGACAGAGGTTTCTTTACGCATTTCATTTTACCAATGCCAGATACACCAGAGCGCAAGAACGCCAAGCCGACAAAAGAATCTCATAAACTTATCAAGCAAGCCGCAAACATGGCAGCTCAACATGTGCGCGACGTTGTGGCCCCGCACAATAAGGCCGCACAAAAGGCTGAGTTGAACCGATGGGTAAAGTTCATCAGGAACGAAGCGCAGGTGGTCGTTCTGAGTGTTCCCGACGACGTAGACGCCTATCTGCTGTTCGAGACACTGAATGATCGCGGTCTCAAGGCGTCTCAGGCAGACCTTTTGAAGAATTACCTGCTCAGTCAAACCAAGAATGGTATGGCTGAGGGACAGCACAAGTGGGCATAGATGACCGGCGTTCTTGAGTCGTTACGGCAAGATGATGTTACTGTGAAATATCTACACCATTTGTTGATTACTCTGCATGGCCCGACGCGCGCTGCTGAGATATTTGGGAAAGTCAAGGACACGGTAAAGGGTCAGACACAGGCGCTCAAGTTCCTACGCGAAGCCGCCGAAGGCACGACCGACTATGCGGCGCTCTTTAATCCAGATCACACTAAATGGAACGACTACGGAACGCCCACTCGTCATCATATTTCGACCATCAATCGTGACCTTCAAGTACAACAGATACGACCTCTTATGTTTGCCGTTGCGCGATACTTTAGTGTCAAGGAGGCCCAAAAGGCGTTTGAATTATTCGTTCATTGGTCAGTGCGTTTCCTCATATATGGAGGGCGTGGCGGCTTACTAGACCGTAACTATGCCCAAGCCGCTCACGAGATTGGGAAAAAGACAATAAAGACCGCAAGCGAGTTGACGAATATGCTCGCCAGCATCATCCCAAGCGATGCAGCATTTCAAACCGCCTTTAGTGAGGCGCGTGTTTCTGCGGCTCCTCTTGTCCGCTATTATCTACGATCACTAGAGAAGAAATACAAGGGTGAAGAGCAGCCCGAATGGGTTCCATCGGATGAAGAAACCGTGATCAATCTCGAACACATCCTGCCAGAGAATCCCCAGAATGAATGGCCGCACATCGCAGCAGAAACAGCTAGCGTATATTACAAACGGATTGGCAATATGGTCCTGATGCAAGCCAAGGACAATTCAATCATTGGTAACGTTGCTTTTGACCAGAAGGAGCCAATCCTTGCGGCATCGCCGTATGCGTTCACTAGTATGGTCGGCAAATACAGCAAGTGGGGGACGGTAGAAATTGAAGATAGGCAGAGGATACTAGCGGAGTGGGCTGTGAAGACATGGCCCATACGAATCAAGTAGGACGGTAAACTCCTCCTTGACTTTATAGTCACAATCACCCCCTGCCCACAATGTACGCTCACAGCATACCTTTATAGGCAAAGCCACTACTACCTGAAGCAATCGAGCATCGTCTATGGTAATAAGTATTACTCGTACAGTGACGGCTACATCAAGAACTGGCCGATAAAGCTCCCCCACACCAACGATGAGCAGGCGCAGGCTGCGGCGATCGGTACCCTGGTCGCGGATCTAACAGCGCGGATTAAAGGTATCAACGCCTTGGTCGATAAGCAAGCGGGTTTCCCCGAAGCCCAGCGCAGAGCGATGGGTGCTGGATACGACTACTATCCCCTCCACGATATCGTGTCGCAGCACATCGCCGCGCGCACTTTCAAGCGTGACGCGGTACGCTACGAAACATGCCTGGATAGCAGCGTCGTCATGTGCTGCGGGGGCAGCGCGATCACGTTACCTCATCAAGCGATGGCGGACATGATCGCGCGGTGGCTTAGTATGGGCACAACCCAGAATGCGCAGCGCGATGACCTGATGAGACTACACATGCCTCTTGATGCGGGCGCGTGTCGACAGCTCGTTGACGTCTTCGATGCTTTGACCCGGCAGATTGATAGCGATCAGCACGCTGTGCAGAACCTGCAACATCGACTCGATGATCTTGTCGCCGGGTACTACGGCCTGGATTCCGATGACTTGGCCGTCATTTCTGCATTCATCGAGACGTTCTAAGATCGATGTGGCTTAGCCTCGTGCAGGAGAGAACACGATGGCCGCTCACACCGTCGGCCAATCAAGATCACGTCCATAGGCAAAATGCGGAAAAGTGTTGGGGGGCAACAACACGTTGCGCAGGCGACGCATGCGACAGCACGCCTTGACCGCTGGGTGAGCGCGCTGCTACACTCGTCCACATCGAACGGTCGCTGGTGTCGTGTCTCGACGTGTCATGAGGATCGCCTCTACCAATTCGTGTACGCGCCGTCGCGCCTGCGCCAGTGCGGCTCCTCCCAATACTGGAAGGCGTAGCGAGGCGCTGCCGCCTCGTCGAACGTGACGCCCAAACCCGGCAAGGTCGGGAGCGGGAAGCTCGTCCCGACTAATGCTGGAGAGGTCGGAAATAGGTCGCGCGGCACGTTGTCCCCGTGGAACCCCCAGTACTCGAGTTGAGCGACGTTGTTCGTCGCGGCGCAAAAGTGGATCGAGGCGGCCGTGCAGACGGGGCCAAGCGGGTTGTGCGGCATCACGTCGATGTAGTGCGCTTCACACCACCCGGCGACCTTGCGCGCCTCGCTGAGACCCCCGACGTTGCAGACGTCGACGCGCGCATAGTTGAGTATGCCGTCCTCCACATACGGCTGGAATTCCCACTTGTTAGAGAACTCCTCCCCAATCGCGAACGGCATTCCCGTCATGCCGCGTAGCTGCTGGTAGGCTTTGGGACTCTGGGCGCGGATCGGCTCCTCCAGGAACATCAGATGCACGTCGGCAATCTTCTGGCAGAACAGGGCGGCCTCAGCGACCGAGAGGCGGTGGTGGAAATCGATCGAGAGTTCGATGCCAGGGCCGACAGCCTGACGTACCGCACGGATCCAGTGCGCCGCCAGTTCCACCGACTCCATGGGCTCGTAGATCGCGCCGTCCTCGCCGGTCCAGTCCGGATCGGTCATCCCGACGCCGAACCGCAGATAGCGCCATCCTTGTGCGGCGTACTCCCTGGCGTGCTCGACACAGGCAGGTCCCGTTAGCTCACCGGGCGTCGCAAAGCACGGAACACTGTCACGGCAGGCTCCACCCAGGAGTTGATAGACGGGGACGCCAAGCGCCTGCCCCAGGATGTCCCACAGGGCCATGTCTATGGCCGAGATCGCGGCACCAGCGATCTTGCCTCCTTCAAAGTACTGACTACGGTAGAGTGTTTGCCAGATGTGCTCGATGCGGCGGGGGTCCATCCCCACCAGGAAGCGCGCATAGTGATCGACCTGGCCCTGCATCGCCATCTCACGCCCCGAGATACCCCCTTCACCGAGGCCCGAGATCCCCGCATCGGTCTCGACTTTAACGATAAAGCTGTTACGGTGACTGAACAGAATGGGAAAGCTCTTGACGGCGGTAATCTTCACCGATACCCTCCTGTGCCAACGTCATGGCTCATCTCAGTGCTGCAATGAGGCGATCTGCAGAGGAGGACTCGCTCTTATCCACACGATCGTGGTTGTGCACTGGTCCGTGACCGTCTATCATAGTATGCGCATCCAATACAACGGGTACGTCGCTTTTGAACGGTACGCCACCGGCCTGCTCCGCTCGTTCCCCCGCCCCCTTGAGGCGCGGCTATCGCGGCGCATCGGGCGTCCTGAACGGGGCCAGGGGGCAGGCAGGGCCGGATCACTCAGAGCATGACGGTCTGGCCGATCTCCGCGCTCTTCCAGGCCGCCTCAGTCACGCGTGCGACGGCGAGGCCGCACGACGCGGGCGCGGCCGCCTCGGACACCCGCTCCAGGATCAGGTCGACGAAGTTGCCGACCAGCGTGCCGGACGCCGGTAGCTGCGCGGCGGGCACGACGCTGGGCGTCCGCTCCCCCGCGCGCGCCACGAACACCTGTCCGTTGCGATAGAGGGCTGTCCCTGTATCGCCGTTGATCGACAGGTCTTCCCACCAGCCGATGCTGGCGCTGCCGACCACCGCGATGGAGGCCAGCGCCTGGCCCTCGAAGCGTACGGTCAGGCTCGCGTCGATGTCGACCGCCGCGCCGCGGTTGTCGATGCGCGCGTCCACGCTGTGCGGGCGCAGCCCCGTGATCCAGAGGATGGCGTCCAGCAGATGGCTCCCCGAGTCGTTGAGTTGGCCGCCGCACGCGATCGCCGGGTCCTGGCGCCACGTGCCGGCGCTGAGTGTCAACCAGTCTTGCGCCTGGTAGGCGGACACGGCCCGGATGGTCCCCAACGCCCCGCTCCGCACCAGATCGCGCAGGTACGTATACGCCCCTTCGACGTGGCGCTGATAGGCGATGGCGAGATGCCTGCGCGCGTCCCGCGCACGGGCGATGAGGCGCGCGGCGTTGGCGCTCCCGACGACGAACGGCTTCTCCATGAGCACATGCAGGCCGGCGTCGAGGCACGCCAGACCGTGCTCTAGGTGCTGGTTATGCGGCGACGCGATGATCGCGGCATCGGCCTGAACGGATTGCAGCGCGTCGTGATATTCGCTGAACACCGGGAGCCGCGCTATCCGCGGGAACGCGTCCCGCGTGGTCTCGATCGACGCGGTGGACGGGTCGATCAGGCCAACGATCTCCGCCTCAGCGAGATCGAGGAGTTGTGGGATGTGCCGATAGCGGGCGACACCGCCCGCGCCGATGATCAGGACGCGTACTTTCTCCACCCAACCTATCCTTTCTCCGACCAAACGTCTATTAAGCGTGTTTTCTCAGTGGTGCGGCTTACCGGCCGGTCTAGCGCGCGGCGCCACCAGCGTCACCGAAAGTGGCTCGCTAAATGCTGATAGGCCTTGCGCATGCCCTGCTGCTCCTGCTCAGCCGTGCCCCAATAGCGGACATCCTCCAGTTCAATGCAGACGCAGCCCTCGTAGCTCGCTTGCTCCAGGCCGTAGGCGACCGTGGCCCAGTTCACAAGCCCATCGCCCGGCACGCAATAGCGCCAGGGCCCTTCGGAGAATTTGGGCGGCGCGTCCAGCAAGGCGGCGCGCTGGCCGTAGAGATACCGCCCTTCGGGCAGCAGGTCCGTATCTTTGCCATGGCAGTGGTGGATGCGACCCGCGAACTCCTGCAGGACACGTCGATAGTCGATGCCGAGCCGGACCAGGTGGGACGGGTCGTAGCACAGGCCCAGGGCCGGCGACGGCACGGCGGCGAACATGCGCCGCCACACTTCGGGCGTATAGCCCAGCGTGGGATAGTGCGGCCCCGGTCCCGGCCAGCCCTCCAGCGCGATGCGGACGTCGGCCGCTTCACAGGCGGCGGTGATACGGGGGAATGTGTCCGCGAACAAAGCGAGGGACTGCGCGATCGGCTGCGCCAGGTCTTCAGGGACGAGGCACATGAAGAGGACGTGCGCGTCGATGCGCGCCATCTCCTGAATCTGCTGTGTGATCGCGTCCACCGCCTGCTCCCGCATGCCGTCGTCGGGGCTGAGTGTCTGAGCGACACGGCGGCTGGCGACGGACCCGATCTCCAGCCCCTGCTCACGGCACACATGGGCGGGCGCGGCGAAGTCCTGCGGGAGGTCAAGGGCGTCCAGCCCGACCTCGCGCGCCCACGCAGCCACCGTGGCGATTCCCTGGTCGCCTATCTTTGGCGGGATAATCATACCGAGTCCGATAGCCATAGCTACCTCCTTTCGTACAGGGCGTCGGGCGATACGCCCGGTTGATAATCAGGTGTGAGCGCGTGAGCGTGTGCGGGACCGGACACGCCCCGCCGGCTAGGGCGACGCGCTACCAGGCTGACCGGCAGGGTCAGATGGCGGACGGCTGCGGACCGGCCGGTGATGCGGTCCCGTAGGATAAGCGCGGCCTGCCGACTCGCCTGCCCTGGGTTCCGTCGTTGGGCCGGTCGACATGACGACGCCCCACTCGAACCTCATCGTACCCGAGTCGCTACTCGTGCGTCCGAACGACGCCGTCCTGGCCGGGCATGTCGATCGCGGGCGCGCCGTCATACCCGACCCATACGGCATAGGCGGCTGTACCGGCTACATAGCCTATCCGACCTTTGCGTCAAGGTTGAATAGGCCATGTAGCCGGTAACCATGTGCATCCGCTTGTGCCCGTCTACCCCGCTCGTGATCATGCCTCCCCTTTCTTGTGACTCCCTGTCTCGCGCGTGTCGTGCTTCGCGGTGGACCAGGCTTCCTCAGGGTCACCTGGACGACGGGCTCCTATCAGGTCACGTCTCTGCCGGCAACGCGCTCCAGGTGTCGCGGGCCGGCCCTCTCTGCGCACATGTTTCCCGCACAAGCAGCCCTGCGATGCGCTTGATCGTGGCTATCGTCATACCTTGGGGCAGCGCGCCCACGCGTTGCCCCTCCTGTAAGATGTCTCATGCGCCAAGTGGCCGACGTGCTCGACGGAGCACCTCCTCGACCACGTCGGCGTGCGTCCGCACGGTGTACTGTGGTAGAGAGATGGTCCGCCCCCCATGGACCACGAACCGCCGAGGCCGCCGCATCGTCGTCCTCGGCGCGACGACGATGTTGACGCCGTCCGGTAGCGCCAGGCTCCGTACCCACGTCTCCGCGACAGCGGCCGGCGCGTTACCGTCCATGTTTTGCACGACGATCTCTCGTAACCCACGCAGCATCATCGGATCCCCCTCGTCGTCCATGTGCATGCCCGCCTCCGTGTGGTCACTGACCGGAATCCTCCTTGACGATGCGGCTGGTTGGCCGCCTCATCACACCAACGTGTGTACGAACTGAGGCGGCAGACTCATTCCCCTCATGCCGCCGATTCGACGCCACCTTAGCTCTCAGCGAACGACGCGACTGGCACTCGATCATTGTGCGGACGATCTCCTGTCGCCGTTGATGCGTGATCCGGCCGATGAGGCGCGTCGCCCGTTCAGCCGTCATGGCAGGACGTGTCCGCGGCGCACCGCCCCCGGCTTGATCACGACGCCCCCCGCGCCGCGCCCTCCAGCTTGTGAAAGAGATCGCCGAAGATTGGGTCGCGCTGGACATACCTGATCTCCCGCACGAGATGCCGATGGGGATCATGACTCCAGGTTTGCTCCGCGGTCAGGATCGGGCTATGGGTCAGGACGCTATCGACCCAGGCGGGATTGACCAGCCACGCTAGCGGACCCACATCCCAGATGGCGCGCGAGCGGCCGACATGATCCTCATAGTAGCCCGAGTAGGTCGCGCTCAGGTAGTCACCGATGGCTCCGCGTCCCTTGACAAAGCGGTCGATCTCCGCCTCGGTCGTGCAGAGGTGGTCGGTCACCGGCAGACAGGGCACATGCACCAACGGGACCCCCGAATCGAACAGGATGCGCGACGCGTGCAGGTCTTGCTTGAGGTTGAACTCCGCCGCGGTCGGCCAGTAACTGGCGTTTCCTCCCAACCAGACGACACGAATGCACGCGTATCGGCGTCGGGTCGGACGGCAAGGTGCTGGCCGTAAGGGCTCGCCAGAAAACAAAGCAGGTAGGTGATCGGCCGGTGTCGTACACTGGACGGCATGAGTGAGCACGACGAGGAGATGATCAAAGGGCGCTACCGGCGCGTGGCGGGGATCTTGGACGAACGCGGCCGGCGTGCGGTGGCGGCCTCCGAAGCGATGGCGATCGGACGGGGCGGGATCGCGGCGGTGGTGCGGGCCACAGGCCTGGCGCGGGTGGTGATCGAAGACGGGATCAAAGAGGTGAGTGGGACGATCCCCGTCGCCGCGCGGGGACGGGTGCGGCGACCGGGCGGGGGACGCAAGAAAACCGCAGACACCGATCCAGGCGCGCGCATCGACCTGGAGCGCCTGGTGGAGCCGACGACGCGGGGCGACCCGGAGTCGGCCTTGCGCTGGACATGCAAAGGAGTACGCCGACGGGCCGCGGAGTTGCAGGCCCTGGGGCACTGCGTCAGCCACCAGTGGGTTGCCGCGGCCCTGCGCGACCTGGACGATAGCGTGCAGGGCAACCGCAAGACGCGCGAGGGCCGTGACCACCCCGACCGCGACGCCCCGTTCGCCCCCATCAACCAGGCGGCGGAGGGCTACCTGGCGGTGGGCAACCCCGTGATCTCGGTGGACGCCAAGAAGAAGGAACTGGTGGGCGATTGTAAGAACGGGGGGCGCGCGTGGTGCCCCAAAGGGGAACCGGAGGAGGTGCGGATGCACGATTTTGTCATCCCGGAACGGGGGCGGGCGACGCCTTATGGCGTGTACGACGTGGCCGCCAACGCCGGCTGGGTCAACGGGGGCCTCGACCATGACACGGCGACCTTCGCGGTGGAGAGCATCCGACGCTGGTGGGACGGCGCGGGGCGGGCACGCTACCCGCAGGCGCGGCAATTGCTGATCACGGCCGACGGCGGAGGCAGCAACGGATCGCGGCTGCGGCTCTGGAAATGGGAACTACAGCAGTTAGCTGACGAGACCGGCTTAACCATCACCGTCTCCCACTTCCCGCCCGGCACGCGCAAGTGGAACAAGATCGCGCATCGCCTGTTCTCCTTCATCACGCAGAACTGGCGCGGCAAACCGCTGGTCCGCGACGCCGTGATCCTGAGCCTGATCGCGGCGACGACCACGACGGCCGGCCTGACGGTGGAGAGCCGCCTCGACACCAACAACTATCCCGCCGGCCGCAAAATGACCAAAGAGGAGATGGACACGATCCGGCTGGAGCCCAACGCGTTCCACGGCGAGTGGAACTATTCCATCCTCCCCCACGCCGCGTGATGTGACTGCTTTATTTCTTGACGAGCCCTAAGCCGTGACATCCGCGGCGCGAAAGCGCGCATAGCCGCGCGGCGTCCGGGCTACCGGGGCGAGTTCACCCCGACCCACGGCGCGTAAGAGTGTCTTCTTCCCGATATGCAGGCGCCGCGCGGCCTCGCCCGACGTCAGATACGTGTCGTCTTGGTTCATTGTCCCTACGTCTGGCACTATCCCATCCACTGGCCCCGGTCGCCACGCTTGGCCCACTCCGCGCAGTATCGTGTGTGTGACCGCAGCCTGCAATGGCACAAACGGGGCAACGGGTCGATGGCACAAACGGGGCAACGGGTCGGGGGCCGTCCTCCGTTCTCGATGGGGCGCGTGGCCGTCAGGGCTCAGGCGCTCGCCCGGCTGACCGGTGTCCAGGCTGACGACGTCCGACGGAGCCAGCCTTCCATCTCCTGGGCGGGGAGCGGGCGCGCGAGGTAGTAGCCCTGTGCCGTGTCGCAGCCCATCCCCGCCAGCAGATCCCACGTCGTGCGGTCCTCGATGCCCTCGGCCACCACGCGTAGCCCTAACGCGTGCCCCAGTCCCACCGTCGACGCAACGATCGCCGCGTCTCGCTCGTCCGTCGCCAGGTGACGCACGAAGCCCTTGTCGATCTTGAGCTCATCCACCGGCAGGTCCTTCAGATAGGCCAGACTGGAATAGCCAGCGCCGAAGTCGTCCACGGCCAGACCCACGCCCAGGGCGGACAGCCGTGTGAGCACGGCCAGGGCACGCGCCGGGTCGGCCATCAGCGTCGTCTCGGTCACTTCCAGGCGCAGGCTGGACGGCGGGACCGCGTGCGCCCGCAGGAGCGCGGCGATGCGGTCGGGGAGCGCGGGATCGTGCAGATCCCAGACCGAGAGGTTGACCGACCCGGCGAGTGTGAGGCCGGCGCGCCGCCAGACGGCGCATTGGCGGATGGCCTCCCCGAGCACCCAGTCGGTCAGCGCCCCGATCACCCCGGTCTGCTCGGCCAGCGGAATGAACTCGTCGGGCGGGATGAGGCCCCGCTCCGGGTGGGGCCAGCGTACCAGCGCCTCCACCCCGCACACGCGCCCGCTCGCTACGTCGGCCTGCGGCTGGTAGTGCAGCGTGAGCGCGCCTCCGGCGATGGCCGCGCGCAGTGCGGCGATGACGCCGAGCCGCTCCGGGTTATAGGTGTCCAGCGCCGGGTCATAGACCTGCTGGCCCAACCGCCCCTGTTTGGCCGTGTACATCGCGACATCGGCCTGGCGCAGCAGCGTGCCCATCTCCGCCTCCGCCTCGTCGGCGGCCGCGCGCGCGATGCCCACGCTCGCGCCAATCTGAAACGCCTGTCCTCCGACCTCAACGGGCGCGTCCAGCGCCGCGCGGAGGGCGGAAGCGACGCGCTCCGCGCCCGCTGTATCCGCTCCAGGCAGCGCCACGGCGAACTCGTCGCCGCCCAAACGAGCCACAGTGTCACCGCGACGGACCGCACCACGCAAGCGATCCGCCACCTCGCGCAGCAGCGCGTCGCCCTGGGCGTGACCGAAGGTGTCGTTGACCTCCTTGAAGCCGTCGAGGTCGAGCAGCAGCAAGGCGGGGGGCGTGCCATTCGCCCACGCCCGCGTCAGGCGGTCGCGCAACTGAGCGCGGTTGGGCAGATCGGTCAGCGCGTCGTGGGTGGCCTGATGTCGCAAGGCCCGTTGGGCGGCGTTGTGCGCCGTCACGTCCTTGGCGATGCTGTAGACACCGACGACGACGCCATCGACCACGATGGGGATGGCGGTGACGCTGACGGCGCGGCCATCGCCGTCCTTGCGGTGCAGGCACAACGCGACATCATGTTGCGGCTCGCCTGCGACGGCGCGCGCGAAATGCTTGGCGCCGCGCTCCATATCCTTGGGCGCGATCAATGTGGGGAAGGAGAGGGTGAGCAGTTCCGCGACCGTGTAGCCGGTGAGAGCGGCGCACGCGGCGTTGGCGGAGGTGAGCGCGCCGTCGCGCCCAAGGGCGAAGACGGCATCGGGATGGTGGGCGAAGAGTGAGCGGTAGCGCTGCTGCCCCTCCTCGAGGTCCCGTTGCATCTGGACGCGCGCGGTCACGTCGTGGCTGTTCACGATGATCCCGCGGATCGCCGGATCGTCAAGGCGGTTGTGGAACACCATCTCCATCGTATGCCATGACCCATCGGCGTGGCGCGCGCGTCCCTCGGTGCGCATGGTCGCCCCGGGCGTGACGGCGAAGACGGCGAAGCCGGGGGCGAGAGCCGGGGCGTCGTCGGGATGGGCGAAGTCGAAGGCGCTGTGGCCCTCCAGCGCGGCGGGCGCGTAGCCCAGGATAGGCGCATAGGAGGGGCCGACGTAGCAGAAGACGCCCGCGCGGTCGAGGATGGCCACGAGGTCATTGGCGTGCTCCGAGAGCGCCCGGAAGCGTTCCTCGCTCGCCCGGAGCGCCTCCTCCGCCCGCGTGCGCGCGCTGATGTCGCTGATCATCCCCAGCGCGCCGATGTAGCGCCCTTGGTCGTCACGCAACGGGGAGTTGGTCGTGTGCGCCCACACACGCGCCCCATCTTTGCGCACCAGCGTCACGTCGTAGCTCTCCCGCAGCCCGGCGCTCCGCTGCGCGAGCCGGGCGCGCAGCGCACCTATCTCCTCGGGTAAGATGTACGACGCGGCGGAGGTATCCAGGAGTTCGGCCACCGTGTAGCCGAGCAGGTCGGCCAGCGCCTCGTTCGCGAACGCGATACGGCCGTCTGGGGTGAGCATCAGGATGCCCTCTTGCGCCGTCTCGACGATACGCCGGTAGGGCGCCTCACGCGCGCGTAACGCGTCCTGTGCCTGGTCGTGGTGGAGAGGAGCCGCGGCAACCACGGCGTGCGCCGGCTCGGATGGGTCGGCGAGACGCCGCGCGTAGGCCGCGACAGCGGTGGCGCCGAAACGCAACCGCCCACCGGGGCTCCGAAAGGCCGGGGTGATCTCTCCGCGCCGCACAGCCTGCCTTAGCGTCGTGGCCGACACGCCGAGGCAGGTTGCCGTGGCCCCCGAGCTCAGATAGGGCGCGTCCATCGGTCCTCCTCCTCACTGATGCAGTTGTAAGTGCCAGCTTTGAACTGTTACGCTTTGCCGGGTTAAGGTGTAACACCCGCGCACCGTCTTTTTTCCAAGGAGTGGGCGTCCCGTGAGCGTAAAATGGGGTTCTAACCGCCTTGACCAGCACGACCTATCTGTAACACCGTAAACCGGCTTTTTGTAACAGATCGAAACTG
>JAABUJ010004171.1_pt1 | contig 15435 bp, 13 predicted proteins | sample 5559131 | NCBI WGS metagenome assembly JAABUJ01 (sample SAMN10711875, study PRJNA513366) | rock metagenome | isolation source: Antarctica rocks | place: Antarctica: Victoria Land, Mt New Zealand nord | collected 2016-01-07 | reverse complement strand
TCACAGGCTGGGCCTGCATACGAATCGTAGTGCCGCCGAGCAGGCCGGCGACTGCTGCTGTTAGACAGATGGACTTCATTGAACTGGTCATCGTGAACTCTCCTGGTTTAGATGTGCTTTTCCGCCCAATACCGACGGTTGGCTACTGCACCGTAAGATGGCGGCTAGAGGAGAAGGTTACGGAGTTCCCAATGATTTCTACAGGATCAATTCTGCGTAACCTTTACTCATTGCGAGCATCGTGTTGAATAGTCGTCAAAACAGCACAACACATATCTCGCCCAGACCGGAAGAGTCTCCTTGGAGCAGGTAGCCACAGTGGTTTCCGTTATGTCTCAGGAAGAAGCGACTATCGCGCGTGTCTGCGCAGGTGAGAAGGCATGTTTCCATGACCTCATCCGCCCCTACACCCGGCTGATGTTTGCTTCAGCCCTGGCTGTGCTGCGGAATCCGGCAGATGCGGAAGAGGCGGTCCAGGAGGCTGCCTTAAAGGCTTTTCTTCATCTGTCGCAGCTTGAAGACAGGCGGCGGTTTCGCGCGTGGCTGCTTCAAATTGTTATCAACGAAGCCCGGATGCATCGTCGCCATCTTCGGAGGCAACTCTACGATTCAATCGACGAAGTCGATGTCGACGTCGAGGCCGACTCAGTGCCACGCCAGTTTGCCGACTGGCATGATCTGCCCAACGAAGCCCTCGAACGCGAACAGCTTGGAACGGCCGTACGAAGTGCCGTAGACAAGTTGCCAGAGATCTATCGTGAGGTTCTGTTGCTCATTGACAGCCAACATCTGAGCTATCTGGTCGTGGCTGAGGGCCTGGGAGTTTCGGTAGGCGTTGTCAAAACTCGCGTCCATCGCGCGCGGATGCGCATTCAGGAGCAACTCAGTCCCGTCTTCCGACCCCGTTTCAGCGACCACATCCAGCTTATGAAAGGAATGAACCCATGGTCTCGTGCAAAAAGCTAGCTGAAAACCTTTCTGGCTATATTGAAGGCGATGTCGATCGAGAGCTCTGTGGCAAGATCGAACGCCACCTCTCCCATTGCCGCCGCTGCTCCGTCTTGCTGGATAGTGTGCGCAAAGTGCTCGTCATCTCCGGCGACGAGCAGACGTTCGAACTCCCAATGGGATATGAAGACAGGCTACATTCGTTCCTTGAAAGCCGCATCTGACAATTCTCATCTGGTTCAGAGTTGCGCTTCCCGGAATAAACCCTGACCGGTTGATCGAAGAATTTGCAGCGTAGAACCGAAATGAGAGGATGAACTTCATGAGTGGTACTTCTGAAGTAGCCCCAATCCAGACGTTGATGGCTGAATCAAAGCCGCAAAAGAAGGATGCAGACTACGTCTTCTACGAGCTGACCCGGAGCATCTGCCCCGAGTGTCGCAAAATAATCGACGCGAAGATCCTCCTGCGCGACAACAAGGTCTACATGAGCAAGCGCTGCCCCGACCACGGCTCCTTCGAGGCCCTCGTCTACGGCGACGCCGAAATGTACATGAGCTTCAGCAAGTACAACAAGCCGGGCACGATCCCGCTCGCCTTTGGCACTGAGATAAAAGACGGCTGTCCGCTGGACTGCGGCCTCTGCCCGGATCACCAGCAGCATGCCTGCCTCGGCATCATCGAAGTTAACAGCAACTGCAACATGAATTGCCCGCTTTGCTTCGCCTCCGCGCGTCCAGGCTTCAGCCTCACGATGGAAGAGGTGGAGGCGATCCTTGATGACTTCATCCGCACGGAGGGATCGCCTGAGGTCATCCAGTTTTCCGGGGGCGAGCCAACAATCCATCCGCAAATTATGGACTTTGTCCGCGCTGCAAAGGATCGTGGCATTCCGTTCACCATGATCAATACCAACGGAAAGCGCATCGCGCAAGATGATCGCTTCCTGGCTGAGCTGAATGAAGTCCGTCCCTCACTCTATTTCCAGTTCGACGGCTTCGACTCCGAGACCTATCGCATCATTCGTGGAGAGCCTGACATTCTCGCCGAAAAGCTTCTCGCCCTCGACCGTCTTGCTGCGATTGGCCTGAACGTGACGCTCGTTCCTGCGATTGAGCGCGGAGTGAACGAGCACGAGATCGGAAGAATCATCGACTTCGCCATCAAACACCCGGCAGTGCGCGGCATCAACTTTCAGCCGGCGTTCCATGCTGGACGGCACATGCAACACGATCCGATGCAGCGCATCACCATCCCCGACATCGTCAAGATGATCGAAGAGCAGACGGACAAGAAATTCATGGTCTCCGATTTCATCCCCGTTCCGTGCTGCTTCCCGACATGCAACTCCGTCACCTATGCCTTCATCGACGGCGAGCAGGTCACGCCTCTTTCACGCATCGTCAATGTCTACGAGTATCTGGACTACATCACCAATCGGGTCATGCCGGACTTTAGTCTCGAGATCAAGAAAGCGCTGGAAGGGCTCTGGTCTTCGTCTTCGGTATCAGGATCGCAGAAGTCTGCGGAACAGTTCTCCGTCTCTTGTCGGGCCTGTGGTCTTCCTGAGAGCCTCACCGTTGGAGATATCGCGCAAAACATGCTGATGATCATGCTGACGGATTTCATGGACCCGTGGACCTTCAACCAGAAAAACCTCATGAAGTGCTGCAAGGAATTCCTTCTTCCCGGAGGCAAGCAGGTTCCGTTCTGCTCCTACAACATCATCGGCTACCGCGAGCAGGCGCGTACACAACTGGACGCAATGGAGCCCGAACGTCGTCGTGCTAAACGTGAAGGTACTCCATACGTGCCACAACCAGTGAACTTCAATATGAGCAAGCAGCCGCAACTTACTGCTATCGGAATCCGGAGCAACTCATGAGTGAGCTTGTAAACGAACCCCCTTCGGACGTAAAGCAGTGCTGCGCGATGGCGTATGGCAGCGACGCCGCACGCTTTCTGCTCGGCGACAGCTTCCATCCGGGCGGGGTAGAACTGACGATTGAGCTGGCCGGGATGTTAAATCTCACTTCCAGCTCGGTCATGCTGGACGTCGCCTCCGGTAAAGGGACCAGCGCCTTTGCCGTCGCTGAACGGTTCGGTTGCCGCGTCATCGGTATCGATCTCAGCGATGCGAACGTTGCCGCGGCAAACGCCGAAGCGGCTAAGCGTGGCCTCAACAATCGCGTTCACTTCCTGCTCGCAGATGCGGAGGAGTTGCCCTTTGAGCCTTCCAGCTTCAACGCAGTTCTCTGTGAATGTGCGTTCTGCACCTTCCCCGACAAGACCAAAGCTGCATCAGAATTTTCGCGGGTGCTGCGGGCCGGAGGCAGAGTAGGCATCAGCGACCTGACCCGGGTGGCTGATCCGCTGCCTGAACTGGATAGCCTGCTTGCGTGGATTGCATGCATCGGCGATGCGCAACCGCTGGAGAGCTATACAGCCTGGCTCGTGCGTGCTGGGTTCTGTGTCGAGTCTGGGATGCCACGCAACAACTGCCTGCAGAAGATGGTCGAGCAGATTCGGGGTAAGCTCCTGCTCGCCGATATCATGGTCGGACTGAAAAAGCTTCAGCTCCCAGGGCTGGATATCCAGCAGGCCAAGGAGTTTGCAACAGCGGCGAAGAGTGCTGTTGAAAACAATAGGTTAGGGTACGCTCTGCTGGTCGGGCAGAAGCCGGCAGCAAGCCTGACTCATCACGACTGACACTGCCCGCCAATGCCTGTGCGACCGAGGATGCGGTGACCGAGATCCTCGGCCACCTGTGCTTTTCATGGGCTTAGAGTCGGGCTCCTATGCCTGCCGCGCTTAAGGCGTCCTCCTGCGGACCACGACCCGCGCAGCAGTCGGCCAGTTTGCCGTCAACCACCACCGCGGGAACACTTTGGACACCGTAGCCCTTTGCCTTCATTGCCACATCAGGCTGGTTCACGTTGTGAACGACCACTTCACAAGAACCGCAAGCGAGGCGCCGGACTATGGCAATCGTCTCTTCGCATAAAGCGCATCCTGCACTGAACACTTCCACTTCTCTCTTGTCAGCCATGTTCATTTCTCCTTGAGCGCTCCTGAAGGTTTAAGCCCCGCTGAGGGAGCGCATTCGCAGCGGAGAGGCAAGGGCCAACTGTTCCACACAGAGGCCAGGATTAGAATTCCCAATCCGGCATACAAGACCGGATCGGAAGCGAGCGAAAACTTGCCGTACATCAGCAACGCAGCCGCGAGGATGCCCAGGATGGAGGGCTTATAGCCCCGCCGCCGCTTGGCTCCGAAGGCGAGGATTCCGACGGACACAAGCAGAAATACTGCGGTTAGCGGCAGGAGGTATCTGGTTGCACCAAGGAAGCCAAGACCGACTGTGGAAAGCAGTCCTGCGTAAGCAGGCCAACAGGCCGGACACGCCAGCTTCGGAAGGAAGGCAACTCCCATCCCAGGCACGGCAAGCAGATTCCTTTTTGTATTGACATTCATCGTCAAAACCCCCTTCCATCGAGGTTTTCCAATATTGGGCACTTCCCTATCGGCCCACAGGCAGAACAATCCTCCGTGAGTCTCAGCAGGCTCTTGCGAACCGCTTTCAGGTGCGCCAGCTTCTGTTCAACATCCGCGAGCTTCGCCTCTGCACGCCCACGGATTTCGCCCCTTGAGGTGTGAGCATCTGCGCGTAGAAACAACAGCTCTTTGATCTCGTTGAGAAAAAACCCCAACTCTTGCGCACGTTTGATGAAACCGATGCGCAGCACCGCATCCGGCTGGTAAATCCGGTAGCCGGCGTCGGTACGAGCACCAGGCGACAGGAGTCCTTCCCGCTCGTAGTATCGGATTGTCTGGAGGTTGACCTCGGCCTGCTCTGCTAGTCGGCTGATCGTGAACTGCGGCATGAGCCAACTATAAAGCCTGTACTTAGGTACAGAGTCAAGTCAGGACGGCGCATCAGCCGACAGCGTTGAGGCGGGCGGGATACGCATGCCTTGCTGGTTTGCTGGGCATCACGGTCAACACGGCGATGGTGCGGTCTCCTGCTGCTGAACTTCAACATCTTCAAGTCTCCTTCTACCGGGGGCTCAGCCCCGCCCGCACCTGCGCGTCGATGGGCCAAAGCCTCTCGGCTAGCAGTCACGGCTGATCTGCTGGTCTCATGACTCTGAGGACAGGGTGGCCGCCAATATCTTGGAGTGGAAAATAGACGAGGTGAGTCTTCGGGTCGACGGAGACCGTGTGAGCATGCGGCATGTGGAGCTGTCCAAGCGAACGCAGCTCGGTTCCGCTCTCCTGGAAGACGGTTACGGTACCCGATTCCGCAGAGACATACAGACGCTTGAGTTCCGCATCGAAGGCGAGGACGTCCGGGTCATCGCCCACCTGGTAAACGGACAGGAGCTTCATGGTTTTCAGGTCTAAGACAGCCAGGGAGTGGTTCTCCTCGCCGGCAATAAAGGCGAGACGGCTAGCAGCGTCCAGCGCAATTCCGTGGGGATTCTTCAGCCCTGGCAGGGGATACCGACCGATAATCTTCATCGTTGATGGATCGATGGAGACGAGGTCGTTCTTTCCATGAACTGCCACGAGGATATGCCCTGAGCCGGAGTCGTAAACAGTGTTCCCTGCACCACCTCCGAGCGAAACGCTGCCTATCAGCTTGTTGCTTGTCGCATCGACGACGGCATCCGTGCCGCCATGCTCATCCGAGACGAAGACCCGTTTGCTTTCCGGTGCGTAGGCCAGGCCATCCGGATAAGCAATTGGTCCCGTCTTCCCTATCGTCTTGAGCGTTGCCATATCTACAGCCGCGACCTGGTGCTGTCCCGTGACAGAAGCGTACACACGACCGATCTGCGGCACTGCGAGGACGCCATGCACACCGTCGAAGCCATCCAGATTCGCCACAACTTTGCGTGTCTGAGTGTCGAAGACCACCATCTGGCCGGCGTTCATGTGAGAGATATAAAGACGGCCGTGCTCCACATCCAGGCTCTGGTAGTCAAAGCGAACCGCAGGCCCAGGCATCGGAACATCGGCTACTTCCGTCAGGACCTGACCGCTCTTTACATCGCCTGCACCCTGTGAGGACGCGATCATGGGAGCAAGACAGATGGCCAGAACAGCCCCGATTCCGCCTGCCAAACAATTTGAATGCTTCATGATGTCCACCTTTCACTGCAGCACCGAATGTTAAGCAGTACGCGCGCCCCAATCAACTGGCAATAAAATTGCTATTCGCGTAACATGCTTCTGTGACGAGAATAACATCCAGAGAAGAGGTGCTGCCGTGGCTTCTTCTCGTGATGAGTTTGCCAACGAGCAAGGCGAGTGAGCGCGTAGGGATGTGGCGAAAGCTGCAAAAGTTTGGTGCGATTCCCTTTCGTAATGCAGGCTATCTGCTTCCCAACACCGCAATCAACCAGGAAAGGTTCGAGTGGATGGCCACGGCGATCCGCAGCTTTGAAGGAGAGGCATCTATCCTCACCGTTCAGGGGGTGGATGATATTCCCACCCCTGCGCTTCAGGAGCAGTTCCGTCAAGCCCGGGCATCCGATTACGAAAGCTTGATCGCCGAATTACTCAAGCTTGAGCCAGCCGCAGATGGCATGTCCGGCGCGATCAAGCGCCTGAGACGCCGCTACGATGAGGTCCTAGCGATCGACTTCTTCGAAAGTCCTCTTCGCAAAAAAGCAGAAAAGGCCCTTCAGCGAGCCGAAGACCCCCGAAAGAAGGCGGCGAGCTCGAAACCAGGAACAGCCTCGAAAGCCGACTACCAAAAGCGACTTTGGTTGACGCGGCCTCGGCCAGGAATCGATCGGGTCTCGTCGGCCTGGCTTATCGCGCGATTTATTGACCTCAAGCCAACGTTCGTCTTTGGCAGCGATCCCGCAGCGCACGCAAATGCTGTCCCGTTCGACATGTTCCAGGCTGGTGGCTTTGGACACGAGGGAGTTCATTGCACCTTTGAGACGCTTACGTTGGCGTTCGGGATCAAGGATGAGAAGGTCCACACTATCGGCCAGGCGATTCATGACGCCGATCTCGAAGATGACAAGTTCGGTCGCCCCGAGGGCAACACCATCAACCAAATACTTCAGGGCTGGGCCAAGCAGGGCATAGCCGACGACGAGCTACTTCGCCGAGGTATGGACCTCGTCGAGGGGCTCTACAACTTCATGACCTAATCGGAGATCTCTAGCTCGCGCAGACCCTGGTCGCAAGTTGTAATCACATTCGTGCACGCTATCCGAGAGTCACAGAGAGACCTATGCAGACGTCGCTTGAGAAATTTCAGCTCCCTCTCACGAATCAGCTCCTGGGAGAACCCAGGGGAGGCCAATGGACATGCTGAATGTTGCGAAACCGGCTGAGCCGCCAAGCTCTTCACTGCTCAGTCTTGTGCTGCTCGCAGCATGCTGTTGTCTCGCGCCTGCCGCGCTAGCCCAGAGCACAAGCCCGCCAAACACGTCTGCACCGATCACCTTGACAGACGCGATTCACCTCGCGGACGCGAACTATCCGGCGATCCGAGCGGCTCAACAGCAAGAGCTCGCTGCTGAACGAAACATCGGAGTTGCGAAGACGGTGTATCTGCCTCGGGCCGACCTACTGTTACAGACGAACCGTGCGACAGCGAATAACATCTATGGGCTATTGTTCCCGCAAAACATCATTCCGACCATCTCAGGGCCAGTCGTAAGCTCGGACGTAACGCGTTCTGCATGGAGTAGTGCTGGCGGAGCACTGTTAAGTTGGCAGCCCTTCGACTTTGGTGTGCGTCGGTCTCAGGTGAACATAGCCCGTGAGGGGGCGAATGCAGCAAAGTATGCATCCGCCCTCACTCAGCTGGATGCCACAGCAGCAGCTGGGGCCGCGTTTTTTGATGTAGCCGCTGCGCAGCAACTGGTTGCCATCGCTCAGGCCAACGTGGCTCGAATCGAAGTGTTCGATCGGGCGGTGCGTGTTCTCGCCGACAATGCGCTCCGGCCCGGTGTTGACGTCTCTCAAGCGGATGCCCAGCTCGCGATTGCGCGCACGCAGCTGATTCAAGCACAGACGCAGGAACAGATTCGTCTCGCGACCTTGTCTGCATATCTCCAACTTCCTGCCGGCCAGCAGCTCGCAATCGACGCATCAGTTCTGCAGACCGCTCCTCCGGCTGTGGATCCCGAACCGAACGCGATCAAAGACCATCCCGCTGCGCTGCAGCAAGCGGCTCGCGTAGGTCAGGAGCGGGAGCAGTTGCATCTGCTCTCGCGCAGTTATGTGCCGGTGTTCAGCACCATGGGTGCTGTATCCGGGCGTGGGGCCGGAACCTCGCTTGACGGCAACTTTCCCGGGGGAACTGCGGGCCTCGCTCCAGATACCTTCAACTGGGCTGCCGGTGTTCAAGCAAACTTTGCGGCTTTTGATTTCTTTCTTAATCGCGATCAGAAGAGGGTGCAGCAAGCCACCCTCGGAGCGGAGACGTCCCACTATGCCCAGATCGTAGATGACCTGTCCACGGCTGTGCAGCAGGCGAGAGCTACGCTGGCCGGCGCGCGCGCGGTAGCGAAGAATACACCTGTTGAGCTACTCGCGGCACGGACCAGCGAAGAGCAACAGCAGGTGCGATACCGATCCGGCCTGGCGACGGTTGTCGATGTGGCCGTCGCTGAAGGTGTACTCGCCCAGGCAGAGGGAGACGCCGCCATTGCGCGGCTGAGCGTGTGGCGCGGGTTGCTCGGAGTCGCAGCAGCTCAGGGCAATTTGACCCCATTCCTTCAGTTGCTCCGCAACCAACCGTGACGGAAAGAAGAGAACACTATGTGGCTTATTCGAATTGCGCTGCGGCGACCCATTACGGTCATGGTGATTGTCACTGCGCTTGCCCTTGCATCCGTTCTTGCGATCTTCCGCACCCGTATCGACATTTTTCCGAATCTCGATCTGCCGGTGATCTATGTCGCGCAGCCGTACGGAGGTATGAGCCCGCAGCAGATGGAGGGCTTCATCTCCTTCTACTACGAGTATCACTTTCTCTACATCAACGGAATTGAGAACGTAGAGTCGAAGTCGATTCAGGGCACGTCTTTGCTGCGGCTCACCTTTCATCCCGGCACGAACATGAGTCAGGCGTTGGCCGAAACAGTCTCCTATGTCAATCGCGCCCACGCCTTCATGCCTCCCGGAACAGTCGCGCCCTTTGTGATCCGCTACGACGCTGGTACCCTGCCGGTTGGATACCTCGTATTCTCCAGTCCTTCGCGAACTTTGGGAGAGATCCAGGACCTCGCGCTGAACCATGTGCGCCCAGTCTTCGCGACGCTGCCCGGCGTCTCCTCTCCCCCTCCCTTTGGTGGCAATCAGCGCACGATCGTCATCAACGTCGATCCACAGAAGCTGCATACCTACGGACTGTCTCCCAACGCTGTTGTCCAGGCGCTGATCAAAGGAAACAGTGTCGAGCCGGCAGGCAATGCTGATATCGGCACGAAAAACTCTCTTGTCACTACCAACTCGACCGTGACCCAAATCAATGACCTGCTCGACATTCCGCTTACGTTGGGCTCCGGAGCCTCTGTGTATATGCGAGATGTAGGCAGTGTCTCCGACTCCTCGGATACTGTCTCGGGATACGCTCTTCTCAATGGCAAGCGGACGATCTATATTCCTGTTACAAAGCGGCCCAATGCCTCGACTCTGACGGTTGTGAATGAGGTGCGCAAAAATCTTCCGCGGTTTCAATCCCTTGTCCCTGCTGACCTTAAGATCACCTATGAATTTGATCAATCAGGATATGTTCGCGCGGCCCTGAATTCGGTAGTCCGGGAGAGCTTGATTGGAGCGGCCCTGACCGGGCTGATGCTGTTGCTCTTTCTGCGTGACTGGCGCTCCTCACTCATCGTCGTTATCACCATTCCTCTTGCACTGCTCACCGCAGTGATTGCCCTGCGCCTCGCAGGGCAGACGATCAACATCATGACACTGGGTGGCCTGGCCTTGGCGGTCGGTGTTCTGGTCGACGAAGGGACAGTGCTGCTGGAAAATATTCACGTTCACCTGGATGCGGGGGAAACGAAAGCTCGGGCGGTCCATCTTGCAAGCCAGGAAGTCGCCACTCCTCGTCTGCTTGCCTTCCTCAGCGTGCTCGCCGTATTCATCCCTTCTTTCTTTATGACAGGGCCAGCACAATCACTCTTTTTGCCCTTGTCTCTGGCTGTTGGGTTTGCAATGGGTGCGTCGTACTTACTCTCAAGCACCCTGGTTCCGGTCCTGGCGAACTGGATGTTGAAGGACAAAAAGAAAGCCCATGACACACACGAGCTACGGACGGGCGAAGAAGACGCGCAGCGGAGAGAAGGTCATCCTGAAGGCGCATTCGACCGTTTCCGTGGACGCTATCGACGAGGCCTTCAAAGGCTGATGGAATATCCTGCGTGGCTGCTCGGCGGCTACGCCCTTATCGCTGTGCTTATTCTCTTTCTGCTCACGTCGCGTCTTCCACAGGAGATCTTTCCCTCTTCAGCATCGACGCAATTCCGCCTCCGCATCGACGCGCCCGATGGTACACGCATTGCCGTCACCGAGGACATTGTCCGCCGGGTTCTGGCGAGCGTCGGCCAAATCGCCGGCGAGAACAATTTGGATCTCACCCTCGGCTATCTGGGTACGCAACCTTCGTCCTACCCGATCAACGCCGTCTTTTTATGGACGAGCGGACCGCAGCAGGCGGTCATCAACATTGGACTGAAACGGGGCACCAAGTTAAAGCTGGCCAGCCTGGAGGAGCAACTGAGGCAGAAGCTGCCCCAGCAGTTTCCGACGGTACACTTTTCCTTCGACCCAGGGGATCTCATCAGCCAGATTCTGAGCTTCGGATCTCCGTCGCTGGCTGAAATCGCAGTCACCGGACCGAACTATGCCGATGTCGCTCGCTATTCTGAGCAGCTACGACAGAAGCTTGCCGGGGTAAAGAACCTCCGCGATCTTGAGTACGAAGAGCCGCTCCATTCACCAGCCGTGAATGTACAGATCAATCGGATCCTCGCTGGGCAGCTCGGTGCAACTGCGGACGACGTGGCAACGGCTGTGGTCTCGTCAACTGCGTCCAGCAGGTTTGTCGCCCCGAATTACTGGCGGGATCCGAAATCTGGCGTAGGGTATCAGGTCCAGGTGCAGGTGCCGCAAACAAAGATGACGTCAGTCGCGGATGTCGGGAACATCCCGGTAGGAAGCGTGACCGGAGCGCAGCCGCTTGTGAGCCAGCTTGCCACAACGCAATCAACAACAATTCCAGGCGAGCTCGATCGCCAGAACGGCCAGTGGATGCTTATCTTGTCTGCGAACCTGAGCGACAGAAACCTCGGGCGTGCTAACAAGGCCATTCAGCAGGTGATACGCGATGCGGGCGCGCCGCCGCGCGGAGTCAAGACCGAAGTGCGCGGGCAGGTGAGCGCGCTGGGGCAGATCTTCGGTGAGCTGGCTATCGGTCTGGCTGCTGCAATTGCCGTCATTCTGTTTCTGCTGACGGCAAACTTCCAGTCCATCAAACTTGCCCTGGTGGTCCTGTCCACCACGCCCGCCGTGCTCGCCGGCTCGGTGCTGATGCTCTTGATCACCGGCACGACACTCAATCTCGAAAGCTTCATGGGCACCATCATGGCAATTGGTGTGGCTGTGGCGAATGCGATTCTGCTCATCACCTTCGCCGAGCAGAATCGGCAGAACGGGAAAGAGTCGCACGAGGCAGCACGGGATGCTGCGGCAGAACGTCTCCGTCCCGTACTCATGACCAGCCTCGCGATGATTGCCGGGATGATCCCCATGGCGCTTGCCATCGGCCGAGGTAGCGAAGAAACAGCGCCACTGGGACGAGCCGTCATCGGCGGCCTGCTCGTGGCAACTGCGGCGACCTTATTTCTTCTGCCCACGGTCTTCGGTATTGTCCAACGTAATGCTCCAAGGAAGTCGGGTTCTCTCGATCCAGAAGACCCGAAGAGCAGTTTTTACCACCAGCAGAAGCAGGAGCCCGCCCAATGAAGCCAACGAACGTTGCCGCCATGTTGTTGCTGTCTACGCTCGCGGGTGGCTGCAACTCTTCGCACCCACCCGCGAAAACAAGCCCCACTGAACAGAGCGCTGCGCCCGCCGTGCACACGGTTGAGGTGGTCTCCCAGCGGCTGAACACGTCCGTAACCCTCCCCGCGGAGCTGTCTCCTTACGACACTGTGGATGTCTACCCCAAGGTCACTGGATTTCTGCAAACGCTTCGGGTAGACCGAGGCTCGCGCGTACACAAAGGCGAACTGCTGATGCGGCTTTCTGCCCCGGAATTGATGAGCCAGCGCTCACAGGGGGAGGCCGGGGTACGTGCGGCTCAGTCGCAACTTGTTACAGCGCAGGCGAAACTCGCCGCCGATCAGGGTACCTACCTGCACATGGTTGCTGCTGCAAAGACTCCCGGAGTTCTTGCAGCAAACGACGTTGCAGTCGCGGGCCAGGCAGCAAGTGCGGATCGCGGCACCGTGGCTGCTGCGCAGCAGAACGTGAGTGCCGCGCGAGACGCTCTGCGCAGCGTCGGCCAGACCGAATCCTATCTCAACGTCTATGCTCCTTTCGATGGGGTCGTGACGACGTTGAATGTGCATCCCGGTGCCCTGGTTGGACCGGCATCGGGACAGGCCGGTGCGCTGCCGATCGTCCAAATCGTCAATTTAAGCCGTCTTCGCCTGGTGGTGCCCGTGCCAGAGGCTCAAGCGGGAGAAATGAAAGAGGGACGAGAGGTCGCGTTCACCGTCCCTGCTTACCCCGGCCAAACTTTTCACGCGCCCATCCGGCGCATATCGCATGATGTCGATCTAAAAACCCGTACCATGCCGGTGGAATTGGACGTTCGCAATACAGACGGGCGCCTTTCACCCGGCAGCTTCGCCACGGTTCAATGGCCTATCGAGCGAGGCTATCCGACGATGTTTGTACCCGCCGCAGCCGTGACGAACGATCAACAGCATACGTTTGTGGTCCGCATACGTGACAACAAAGCCGACTGGGTGACGGTCGAAACCGGGCAGTCTGCAAACGGCCAAATCGAAGTCTTCGGTGATTTGCAACCCGGCGACCAGATACTTAGCGCCGGAACAGATGCAATCCGCCCTGGCGAGGCCGTTCAGACACAAGCCAATCAGAGCCAGCAACAGCTCAAATCCTCTGCAAAGTAGTGAACGCCTCGGCAGGTGGAGGAAGCAAATCGAGGAGTGTATGGCTGAAGCCAACGAACGCATTATGAGTGTGGCCGCCCCTGATGTTGCGGCCGAGAACCTGGCAGACGACGGCCCGGCCCTCCCTTTCGCGAAAGATGTGCTCAGTCCCAACCCACAAACCCTGTTTCGTCCCTTGCGCCATGGTTGTTCTCTCTAATGAGCCCTAAGTCTGAAGAGGACACGCGGGACGCCCCAAAACCCGTGTGGGAGCACCTCGCCGCCCGACGAATTCAAATCCCAAGACATATTCCGCGATTCAAAGGGTGAATCGTCCCGGCCTGTACCCGCACGGAGGTCAAAACTCTATCCTCCCCTGAAAGGCGATCATGCGGGGGGAGCTGTCTCCGCCAAGGCCCACGCCAAGGAGACCGGTAGGGGGTGAAATCGTGCTTTGAAGTGTTCCAAATCGTGCCGGGATGAGACCACCGGGTATGCCCGCCTCCACATCGCTCGGCAAAGCAAAGTTCGCGTGATTGAATGCGTTGAACATCTGAGTATCAAAGCGCACCGTCAAGCCTTCACGAAGCTTGAAGTTCTTGGTGATATAGATGTCCGAGTCGGCAAAGTGCGGCCCGCGCACGGTGTTCCGCCCCGAGTTGCCGAACTGACAGTTGGTCGGCGAATCGCCTCCGGTGCAAGCGCCCGTCGAGGGATCGACGACAGAAACAAAGGCATCTGGGTTGATCCACTGCCGCGTGCCGGCCACTGTGACGCCACTGACGGGCGTCTTGCTGTAGATGGAAACACCGGGGATCCGACGCGCGAACTGCGGGCCACTGGATTGAAAAACACCGTTTCCGTTCGCGGTGTACGGCTGACTCAAAATTGTGAACGGCAGGCCGGTATGAAAGAAAGCCGTTTCGGAGATGGCCCAACCGCCCAGCACCTGCCGGAGCAGAGCGTGGCTGGAGTGGAACGGAAGCTGATATAGATCGAATGCTGAGATATTGTGGCGCACGTCATAGTCGCAATTCCCGTAGCTCCGGCTCAGCTCGCCGGGCAAAGGAGACAAAATTCCCTGGCTGGAAAATGAAAGCAGACCGCCGTTCGAGACCTCATCGAGACAATGGCTGAGCGTGTAGTTACCACGCAGAGTGAGGCCGCCAATCTGCTGTGTGTAGCTCATCTGCAGCCCGGCATAGCTGCTGTTTGCGTCTGTCCGGAATTCGTTCACACTGCCGAAACGCTGATCAAGTGGCCGGCTGTACTGATAGGGCGCAAAGCAGCCTGCGCAGACGTTCTGGTATCCGTTGAGCTGGACCTGGTACGGCTCATGCAGACCGCGCGTGCCGACGAAATCCACACGCAGTGCGCCTTTACCGCCGACCTGTTGCTCCACCCCGGCGCTGTACTGGTAGTACAAAGGTGTTTTGAGCGTGCCGGTTGGAAACGTATTGAGTCCGACCGCGAGCGGGCAGACCGCATCTCCGAGAGCAATACCAGCACAAGCCGGTGCGCCGCTGCTGAAGCTCGTTTGCAGGGCCTTGTTCGCGGACGCGAGTGCGTCGATAGCGCTTCCCGGAACGCCTGGGAAGATAGCTACGCCACCTACCTGTCCACCCAGACCACCAACGAAGCTGGGAGCATAAGGAGTATTCGTCGCAGCAAGATCGGCAATCTGTGCGGGAATGATGTCGCTGAAGACGCCGAAGCCCGCGTGGATAGCCATGTGTGTCTGGACCTGGTACGCCGCTGAGACACGGGGCTGGTAGATGAAAAGAGGCGTCGCCGGAAACAGGGTATGAACGCCGGTGAGGATAGCCTGATTCAGTGGTTGCCCGTTGCTGTGCTGCATGTCCAGGAACGAGCCTGCCGGACGCGCTAAAAGGCCGTGATTGTTGACGACGTTCGTGTTCCAGGTCACTCGCATGCCCGCTGTCACGGTCAGCTTTGCTGACGGCTTGTAGCTGTCCATGGCATAGAACTCGAAGTTGCCATTCGCAACGCGCTCCCGAGTCCTTACCGGAAAGCTCTGGGTTGTTGTGTAGGCCGCTCCATAGGTGAATTGAGCGAGATCGTTGACCGTTACCAACGGTACAGTTCCCTGCCCCAGGTCGTAGTTGCTCACGTCTACGCGGCGCGTGTTGAGCCCGAATTTCAAGGTGTGCCGGTTGACGGTCCAGATCAGGTTGTCGTTGATCTGCCACTGCGTGACTTTGCGGCCCTGGGGATAGGTTTGATCGTTGCCTCCAATCGTCGTGAAAGGGAGGTTGGAGCTTCCGGCCGCGAGAACAATCGGGAATTGCTGCTGAACGGCCGC
>JAABUJ010004170.1_pt1 | contig 15436 bp, 13 predicted proteins | sample 5559131 | NCBI WGS metagenome assembly JAABUJ01 (sample SAMN10711875, study PRJNA513366) | rock metagenome | isolation source: Antarctica rocks | place: Antarctica: Victoria Land, Mt New Zealand nord | collected 2016-01-07 | reverse complement strand
TGGCTGACCCCAACGTGTCCGCGATACCGCCGAGCGGACGTTGATGGGTGGCTGAAGCGTGCCGCGGCATGAGCGTGACGAAGCTGGCGAATGGTCGTTTTCGGGCCAAGTTGAAGAGTGGTCGGGTGGACGTGGCCAGCCGGGTGTTCGACACTCGGCGCGAAGCTCAAGCCTGGCTTAACCGTGAGCGAGCCGCAGTGGTCGGCGGGGTCGACCCTCGCGCCGGCCGGGAGCGGGTCCGAGACGTGCTCTTGCGATGGTTGGAGGTGCGGCGCGCGACCGTCGCAGTGAAGACGTACCGGGCTGATCAGGACTTGAGGCGCCTGACTCCGACGAGTCTGCAGGCCTTGCAGGTGGCGGTGGTCTCAGGGCGCGAGGTGGCCAGGGCCTTCGAAACCCTGTTGACATCGGGACTGATGGAGTCGTCAGTGGTGCGATACCGAGCGAGTCTGTCGGCGTTCTTCGGATGGTGCGTGCGCGAGAAGCTGATCGTCGCCAACCCGGTGATTGGTGTGATGGTCCCCAAGCAATCGGCCGAGTCAACGGAGATGCTTCCGTTCACCGAGGCCGAGCTGGAGGTGGCTTACGAGCGGTGGGCGGTGATGGATGAGCGCCTGGCCGACGTTCTGCTCGTGCTGGGATGGACCGGGCTTAGATGGGCCGAGGCCAGGGCGTTGACGGTGGCCGATGTGATGGAGGTTCCGACGCCGGGTCTGATGGTTCGTCGCTCGGCTCCTGAGGGGGTGGGCACGAAGAGTACGAAGGGGCGTCGCTCGCGGCGTGTCCCCCTTGCGGACCGGGTTCTCCCAATCATTCAGCGACTCTCGGAAGACAAGGAGCCGGGCGACTTGCTGCTGACGACCTCGCGGGGTGCGACGTTGCATCGGTCGGCGGTGCTGCGGTCGGTGAAGTGGGTCACGACGGGGCAGGGTCGGCGGGTGCACGACTTGCGGCATACGGCGGCATGCTTGTGGTTGGCGCGTGGGGTCGACCCGGGGACGGTGCAGGCCTGGATGGGTCACGAGTCGATCGCGACGACGAATCGCTACCTTCACTTCCTCGGAACCGGGGCCGATGCGGCGGGTTTGGCGCGGCTAAATTCGAGGGCGGGGGGCACCGGGGGGGCACGCGAGAGAAAGAAAAGCAAGTGACAACGACGAAACCCGGTCCCCTCCAACCGCGTTTGTGCAGGTGAGACGGAGTCCTATATTCGGTGGAGCTGAGGGGATTCGAACCCCTGACCTTCTCATTGCGAACGAGACGCGCTACCGACTGCGCCACAGCCCCGTGGTGCGACGGAAACCCTAACACCAGCCCGACGCCCTTCTGAAACCGGCGCAGGGAGCTCGTATGCCGGTACGCAGGTAGGTGACCCCACCGCATACGCTCATTTCATGTCGCCTGAGACGTCGCCCGTCCCGCCCGCAGTCCGCGCAGCGAGCGAGTGGGCCTGGCGCCTGCTCCTCCTCGCCGCCGGAGTTCTCGCACTGATCTACCTCCTGGGGTTCCTCTCGGAGGTGGTCATCCCCATCGTCGTGGCGGTCCTGCTCGCCGCACTCCTGGGCTCCGTGCACCGCCGGCTGGCGCGCACGATGCCCCGTGGGGCCGCGGCAGGCGTCACAGTCCTCGGGACGATCGTGGTCATCGCCGGGTTGCTGACGCTCGTCGGCACGCAGATCAGTGGCGGGTTCGGCGACATGGTGACTCAGGCCGGCACCGGGGTGACCCAGATCCGTGACTGGCTGCGGACGACGTTCAAGATCACCGACACCCAGTCCGACACCTACGTCGACCAGCTCCAGAAGGCCCTGACGTCCAACGCCGACGTGCGCAAGTCCGCGGCAAGAGCGGGAGTCACGGCGACCCACGGCGCGGCGGGACTGTTCATCAGCCTCTTCACGCTGTTCTTCTTCCTCTACGACGGACCACGGATCTGGGCGTGGGTCGTCCGACTCTTCCCCCGCACGGCACGCACCAAAATCGACTCCGCCGGCGCCGTGGCATGGCACCAGCTTTCGGCCTACGTCCGCGCCACCGTCATCGTGGCCTTCGTCGACGCCGTCGGCATCACCCTCGGCGCGGTGATCCTCCGGGTTCCGTTCCCGCTGGCCATCGGTGTGCTCGTGTTCCTGTTCTCCTTCATTCCCATCGTCGGAGCGCTGCTCAGCGGTGCCGTCGCCGTGCTGCTGGCACTGGTGGCCCATGGCCCGGTCACGGCCCTGATCATGCTCGGCGTCGTCATCCTCGTGCAGCAGCTGGAGGCGCACATTCTGCAGCCGTTCATCCTCGGACGGTCGGTCAGGATCCACCCACTCGGTGTCATCTTCGCGATCGCGACCGGTGCCATCCTGGCCGGGATCGTCGGGACCCTCGTGGCCGTCCCGACGCTCGCCGTCGTCAACGCCGTCTGGCGACACCTCCTCTCGGGTGGCGACCCGGTCGAGAGCGACGTCGGCGACAAGCCATCGGGCGCTGGCCCAGCCGCGGTTGGCGCCTCGGGCACGGAGGTCCCCGAGGACCTGACGACCGCGCGGGCCACCTGACAACCCGCCAGAGACAGCACTACGCCTGACCATGCGCTGACGCCGAAGGGGTCAGCCGCCGGCGACTCGGAGGTGGTGCTCGGCGGCCATCCGCTCGATGTCGTCGTCCTCGACCTCGATCGGAACCGGTCTCTGGCTGACCCCCGCCGGCTCAGGTCGGGGCCGGCTTGCGGGGTCCTTGAGGGTATAGGTCGGCGGCGGCACCGGGACGGGGCTCCATCCCCCAGGCATGGCGACCTCGAGCGAGAGCGACTGCTCGACAGCCACGGCCAGCACGTCCCCGGCCACGGGCGCCTCCACGTCGAAGACCACGGCGGCGGGGCGCTCTCCGGCGGTGAAAGCAGTAGCCGCAGGTGCCTGCTGAGCGGCCTCGCGACGGGACGGCGTCGACGCGGTTCGAGCGCTCTGGGCAGCGGCCGCAGGGTGGGACGGCGCAGATGCCCTTCGAGCTGCCCGCTCACGCAGCACCGAGGTGCGCAGCCAGACCACAATGGCGGCGAACGCCACAGCGGAGACGGCCACGCTCACCCAGAGCAGCATGTGCAGGGCCGAGAGCACCACGGTCACCGGAAGCGAGCCGAGGGTGACGAGGAAGGAGACACCTCGGAGCCTGCGGACGAGGACTGCCGAAGCCGACCGGCCGCGGCGGCCGGGACGGCCGGGGCGGCCGGGGCGGTCGGGGCCGCTGAGGCGGCCGGCAGCCGGTCGGGAGCCACCCGGCGCCTCGGCCGGAGCCTCCGTGGGCCGGCTCGCCGACCGAGCAGTCAGGGCCGACCGAGCAGTCAGGGCCGACCGCGCCCGCCGGCCACCCTCGACCATCGCGGTCATCAGGCTGCCGTGTGGCGCGGCCTCGACGGCAACCGCCCGCTTGACCGTGACGGCGGGCCGCGCGGAGGCGGGCCGCACGGCATACGAGTGAGGACGGGGAGCGGAGAGCTCGGACTTGGGCAGGGGGCTGCGGCGCTCGAGCACGCGCATCGCCTCGCTGAAGCGGTCGACCGACCGGGCGGTGGCGACGTGCTCGCGGCGGCGGACCCAGTGCTGGATCAGATAGGCGGCCCAGATCGCCACGATGACCACGAAGATCAGGCTGCTGGGCTGCACGGGCCCGACGCTATGCCGTGATCTGGCCGCGACCACGGACCTGCTCCGGTGTGTCGCTGATGTGGCTGACGTTACTGCTGTTTCCACCGCTCCGAGACGGTCCGCCCGAGCAGGTCCTCACCGGTCAGTGCGAAGGTCCGGTGGTCGCGCCACCCGCCGTTGATGTGCAGGTAGCGCAGCCGCACCCCTTCGTCCCGGAAGCGCAGGTGCTCGACGACCCGCAGGGACGCGGCGTTCTCCGGGCGGATGTTGACCTCCACCCGGTGCAGCCCTGCCGACGAGAAGGCGTAGTCGCACAACAGACCCAGCGCCCGCGTGGCCAGCCCGCGACCGGCATGGCGCCGGGTCACCCAGTAACCGGCGGCTCCGGACAGCAACGACCCCTGGACGATGCCGAAGAGGTGCATCTGGCCGGCGATGCCTCCCTCGACCTCGATGACGAACGGCAGGATCCGGCCGACCTTCGCCTCCGCGTCGAGGCCACGCACATACTGGCGGAACGTGATCCGGCGGCCCGTCCCGTCCGGCGCCGTTGGTTCCCACTGCCCGACGTGCTCGGCGTTCTCCTTGCGGACGACGTCCCACCCGGCCCTGTCACGCATGGTCAGCGGACGCAACGTCATCTGCGGCTGCCGATCGTCTCGCGAGTGCAGTGTCACGGGCCACTGCGTCATCGATGATCGCCACCGCGGATCTGGTCGACGGCGTGGGCGAGCACTCCCTCGAGCACCTCGAGCGCGTCCCGCACGCCGCCGGAGGAGCCGGGAAGGTTGACGACCAGGGTGGGGCCGCTCACCCCGGCCAGAGCGCGCGAGAGCATCGCTGTCGGCACGCCCTTGGCGACCCCGGCCGATCGCAGGGCATCGGCGATGCCCGGGACCTCCCGGTCGAGGAACCGGTGGGTCATCTCGGGCGTCGCGTCGGTGGGAGAGATGCCGGTGCCGCCGGAGGTCAGGACAACGGCCGGGCCGGTGGCGAGGGCGGACCTGAGCGCCTCGGCGACCGGCTCCCCGTCGGGCACCACGACCGCGTCGTCGACGTCGAAGCCCCACTCCCGGAGCGCCGCGACGAGAATCGGCCCGGTCCGGTCCTCGTAGACACCGGTCGCCGCCCGGGTCGAGGCGCAGATGACGACGGCCCGATCGGCGGCCGCCGGCTCCGGACCGGCCGGGTCTGCCGAGTATGCCGGGTGCTCGGGGTTGCCCTGCGACGTCACGACTGGCTCCAGTCGCCCGAGCGGCCTCCGGACTTGGCGACGACCCGCACGTCGGTGATCCGGGCGTGCTTGTCGACAGCCTTGACCATGTCGATGAGCGCCAGGGCCGCGACGGTGACGGCGGTGAGCGCCTCCATCTCGATGCCGGTACGGTCGGCCGTGCGCACCGTGGCCCGGATCTCGACGGCGTCGTCCGCGACGTCGACGTCGACGCTGACCCCGTGGACGGCGATGGGATGGGCTAGCGGGATGAGCTCGGGAGTGCGCTTGACCGCCTGGATCCCGGCGATCCTGGCCACCGCGAGGGCGTCGCCCTTGGGCACGTTGCCGGACCGCAGCGCCGCGACGGCGTCAGCGCTGAGGAGCACCCTTCCCGCCGCGGACGCCTCGCGGACGGTGACCTCCTTCGCGCTGATGTCCACCATGTGCGCCGAGCCGTCGGCCCGGACGTGGGTCAGGGCCGGACCGTCGGAGGCGCCGCTGTCCCGGGCGACAGTGTCCGGATCACCGCTGTCCCGGGCGACAGTGTCCAGATCAGCGCTGTCCGGATCGGCGCTGTCCCGGGCGACAGTGTCCGAATCGGCGCTGTCCGGATCGGCGCCGCCCGGATCGGCGCTGTCCTGGGGCCGAGCAGCATTCTGCCAGAAGGGCGCCCGGCCGCCGGAACCGTCCAGCAGCCACATCTCCACCTCGTCGCCGGCGGCCAGCTCGGTGACCTCGGCCGGGATGACAAGAAGGGCGTTGGCCCGGGACAGGTCTGCGATGAAGTGGGACGCCTGGCCCCAGACCGGGTCGGCGTGCCAGCCGGAGGCGTCCTGCGCGGCGACTGCGCGGGCGATCTGGATGCGGCCGGCCGGCGAGCGGAGCTGGTGCATGAGCCGGGTCTTCAGAGCCGGTCGGCCGGCGGGCAGCAGCCCCATCATCGTGCGCAGGGCCGGCCGGACGAACACCTCGAAGGAGACGTACGCCGAGACCGGGTTGCCGGGTAGCGCGAAGAGCGGCACGTCTCGCTCACCCACGGTGCCGAACCCCTGGGGCTTGCCCGGCTGCATCCTCACCTGGACGAAGTCCACGGTGCCGCGCCCCCGCAGCGCCTCCTTGACGACGTCGTAGGCGCCCATGCTGACGCCGCCGCTGGTGAGAATCGCGTCGACCTGCTCCGCGAGCTGCTCGACGACCCGGATCACCTCCGAGCCGTCGTCGCCGATGGTGAGCCGGTGCGTGGTCACGGCGCCGCACTCGCTCAGCGCGGCCTCGAGCATGTGCGAGTTGGAGTCGTGGATCTGCCCCGGCTCGAGACGCCCGCCCGGTGCGACGAGCTCGGCGCCCGTCGAGACGACCGCGACGCGCGGACGGGGCCGCACGAGGACATCGCCGTGCCCGGTCGCGGCGAGCAGCGCGACCCGGCGGGCGTCGATCACCGAGCCGGCCTGCAGGACAATGGCCCCCGCACGGACGTCCTCCCCGGCGGGTCGCACCGACGTCCCGACCACCACGCCCTCGCGGATCTCGACCGACTCGGTGCCGCCGTCGGTGTCCTCGACCTTGACGATCGCGTCGGCGCCCTGGGGCAGCATCGCGCCGGTCATGATCCGGACGGCCTCCCCGGGCCGGACCGGGATCGTCGCCACGCCACCCGCCGCGACCTCCCCGACCACGGGAAGCGTCACCGCCGAGCCCAGCACCGCTGGGTCGGCGCCCTCGACGTCGGCCGACCGCACGGCATACCCGTCCATCGCGGAGTTGTCGAAGCCGGGGAGGTCGACGAGCGAGCGGATGTCCTCGCAGAGGACGAGGCCCAGGCTGTCGCTCAACGCGAGCCGGACCGGACCGGCGGGGCGAACCGCCGCGAGAATCGTGGCGAGGTGCTCCTCGACCGAGAGCATGTCAGGCCTCTCCGGCCAGGCGGGTCCCGTCGGCGATGGTGCGCCGCTCGGGAGCCTTGACCGTGACGTCGCCGACGCAGACGACGTCTGCCCCGAAGTGCACGTCGCCGGTGACCCGCAGCGACGTGGCCTCCCGCATCGACGGCACCCCGGCGGGGAACCGCTCGTCGAAGTCGGGCACGAGGGTGAAGAAGGAGCTGTCGAGATCGACGAACGGCTCGGCGTGGTCGAGAACCGAGACGAGGTTGGAGTCGTCGTCCAGCTCGAAGATGTCCGAGCGCACGAGGAGCAGCTCGTTCGTCGTCTTGACCGGCCGGAAGCGCCGACGGGGCACGAGCAGTGCCCTCGAGCCCTTGATCACCTCGACGGCCGTCCCCATCGCCGACTCGACCTGGATGACCTTCGTCGAGGAGGAGTCGGCCGGGTCGACGGTCTTGCGGTTGACGATGATCGGTAGGCCAAGGACCCCTTTCCGTTCGGTGAGGAGCGCGTCGAGGACGTCGAGGTCGAACCACAGGTTGTTGGCGTGGAAGCTCGAGTGGCGGGTGTTGTCGGCGAAGAGGGCCTCCTCCCCCGGCGCGACCATGGCCGAGTCTCGCAGGATGAGCTGGCCGTCCTCCTTGCGCACGGCGAGGTGACCACCCTTGCGGTCGTTGACCGTCCGCTGGCACACCTCGGCGACGTAGGGGGCGCCCTGCTCCTTCATCCAGGCGGCGACATCCGGGTCACAGGTGGCGCCGAGGTTGTCCGAGTTCGAGACGAAGGCATAGCGAAACCCCTTGTCCCGCAAGGTCTTCAACATACCGGAAGCCAGGAGCGCGACGAAGAGGTCGCCGTGCCCGGGGGGGCACCACTCCAGCGCCGGGTCGACCGGCCAGGAGACCGGTGTCAGGTCGTCGGCGCGCAGCTTGGGCTCGGCGTTCTGGAGAAAGTCCAGCGGCAGGCCATCGACGGCCAGGTCCGGATACTTGGCGAGGACCGCCAGGGACTGCTCGCGGGTGCGGAACGAGTGCATCAACACCAGCGGGAGCTCGACGTCGTGACGTCGGCGCAGCGCGAGCACCTGCCGGGCGATGACGTCGAGGAAGGTCAGGCCGTCGCGGACCGGCAGCGCGGTCTTCGGGCCGGCCAGCCCCATGCCCGTGCCGAGACCGCCGTTCAGCTTGAGGACGACGGTGGCCGCCAGCGCCGCGCGCCGCGCCTCGTCCGAAGCGTGGAAGTCCTCCAGCGCCGGCACGTCGCTGAGCGGCTCGATCGTGTCCTCCGCGATGGTGCCGCCGGCCCCGTGCTCGAGCTGCCCGTAGTAGTGGCGAAAGACGGAGATCGCGCGCTCGTCGACCCCGCGCTCGTGCATCTTGTCGATCGCCTGCTGCAAGCCCTCGGCGCTCATTGGCCCACCCTACGATGAGCCCCATGACCGCGGATCCCAAGGCCGCCCTGCGGTCCGGGCTGCGCTCGCGGCGCCGGGAGCTCAGTGCCGCCCGGGACCGCGAAGCCGACGCGGCGCAGCTCGCCGAGCACGTCCTGCGGCTCGTCGCGCTCCGTCGCGAGCAGGGCACCGTATGCCGGGTGGCCGCCTACGTCGCCCGGCCCACCGAGCCGCCGACGCACCGCCTCATCGAGGCGCTGGAGGAGAACGGAGCGCAGGTGATCCTGCCCGTCCTGCTCCCGGACGGCTCCCTCGACTGGACGCTGCACGCCAGCGGGAGCAGTCCCCGCGGGGACGGCCCACTTCTCGGACCCGAGGCGATCGGCACCGCGGAGCTCGTCCTGACACCCGGCCTGGCCGTCGACCGGTGGGGCAACCGGATCGGGCAGGGCGGCGGCTCCTACGACCGGGCGCTCACCCTGCGTCGCCGGAACGCCCTCGTCGTCACCCTGCTGCACGACGGGGAGATGTCGCCGGACCCGCTCCCCCACGAGCCGCACGACCGGCCGATCGACGCCGTCCTGACGGTCGGGGGCGGCTGCGTCAGCTGCCGGCCCTCGGGGTGAGGACCAGCTCCTCCGACTTCGCCTTCTCGACGGCGGCGCGCGTCGACGGCCAGGGATAGCTCTCCCCACCGGCCCAGGCGTCGGCCTGGTCGATGTAGTGCGGCTCGTAGGGGTGCCCGCTGTTGCCCGTCTGGTTGACCCATCTCGAGGCGTCCAGGTCGGCGAGGTCGACCACCATCCGCATCGAGGGCGCCGTGCGGACGTCGAAGTTGCCCTTCGAGGCGTCCCAGCCGTTGGCGTCGACGATGGACGGACCCCCGGGCAGCCCGATCGGCCCCCGGTTGAAGATCGACGAGACGATGCCCGGGACGCTCTTTCCGCCGAGCACGGGGTGCGTGAAGGTGACCGTGTGCAGCTTGCCCCAGCTCCACGTCACCGGTTCCTTGCCCAGGTGCTCGGCCAGGTCCAGACGGGCCCGGACGAGCGCCTTGCGGAGGATCTCGTCGCGCGACTCGATGACGCCGGGCGTCCTCCGGTCGTCCCACCAGGCGTTCTTCGGTTCCTTGAGCAGCTGGGTCATGGCGACCATCCACCGGGCGCCCCCGTTGGCCTGGACGTCGTTCGGCAGCTCGTCGTTGAAGGTGTACTCGAGCAGCCTCAGGTAGACCGCGTTGAAGAAGGCGGCCCGGACCGACGCCTTGCTCTTGTCGGCCGGCTGGGTGAAGTCCCAGTCGCCGAGCAGGGACTGCGCCTGCTGGGTGAACTCGTCCAGACCGATGCCGTCCGCCGGGTCACCGGCCAGGTTGACTCCGAGCAGGGCCCGCACGAGCACCGGCGCAAAGCCGTTGCGGGTGTCGAGCTGCATGGTGCCCATCTGCTCGGGCGAGATCTTCGGCGTCGCCTGGATCATCTCCCGGATGCGGTCGCTGCGGTAGCCGTAGTCCCACTCCGACGTGAGGAAGGGGGCCGACGGCGCGGCCGTGACCTGCTGGTTGGCGGTGACGATGAACCCCTCCTTGGGGTCCTCGGTCCACGGGAGCGCGTCGAACGGGACGTAGCCCTTCCAGTCGTACTGGCTGTCCCACCCCGGAGCCGGCCAGTAGCCGGCCGGGGCGTTGGGCACCGACGTCGCCCGGACGGGGATCAGTCCGGGGGCCTGGTAGCCGATGTGCCCCTCGGTGTCGGCATAGACCAGGTTCTGCGCCGGGACCGCGAACTTCTTTGCGGCAGCGCGGAACTGGGTGAAGTCCTGTGCGGCGTCGAGCTCGAAGACGGCGTCGGCGGTGGTGCTGGGCACCAACCCCGTCCAGGCCAGCGACACGGCATACGTGTCCTGCTGGGGGGTCAACCGGACGAGGGCGTTGCGGCCGACCGCACCGATCGAGTCGACGACGCCGGACAGGATCGGGCCGTGCACTGTCGCCAGCACCGGGAGCGTGACGTCGTTGCCACCGGCTACCTTGATGGTCTCGGTCGAGACTGTCATGGGCACGTCCTTGCCGTCCCGCAGGTAGGTCGAGCCGGTGACCTTCTCGAGGTAGAAGTCGGAGACGTCGGGGCCGAGGTTGGTGAACCCCCAGGACACCTTCGCGTTGTGGCCGATGACGATGCCCGGAAGGCCGGAGAAGGAGAAGCCGGCGACGTCGAAGGGGCAGGCGGCGTTCACCGTGCGACAGTGCAGGCCCGTCTGGTACCAGATGCCGGGGATCGAGGTGCCGAGGTGCGGGTCGTTCGCCAGCAGTGGCTTGCCCGTCGTCGTGCGCGAGCCGGCCACGACCCAGGAGTTCGAGCCGATGCCGTCGCCGCGGCCCAACGTCACGGGGACGGCGTCGAGCGCGGCCTTGACGCTGCCCAGCAGCGCGTCCAGCGAGGCGGACCGAGCGGCGGGTGGGGAGGTCACGGAAGGCCCCGATGTCTGGGGGGTGGGCCCTGCAGATCGGGCCGGCGCGGCGAGCCCTGCAGGCACGCCGGACAGCTGCGGCTGGGTGGCCGGCATCCAGTCTTCGGGCGAGAGGATCGGCTGGTGCCCGGCCGTCGCGAAGTCCGGGAAGATGACCTTGAGCTGCTCCGGGGAGTAGGAGGTGCCGAGCCGGGCACGCGCGAGCTCGTCGTCGTAGTCGCCGCGCAGGTCCCACGCCATCGCCTTGAGCCAGGACAGCGAGTCGAGGGCCGACCACTTCTCGACCCGGTAGCCGCCCACCTGCTGGCCCAGCACGGCATACTCCAGCGCCATATTCGACGGCTCGCCCGACCGGGTGATGTAGTCGTTGACGCCGACCGCGTAGGCGTCGAGGTACTGGCGGGTCGCCGGCGCGAGCAGGGGCAGCTCCTGCTCCGCCACCTTGCGCCAGCCGAGGGTCCGGATGACCTTGTCCGTCTGTATGCCGCCCGCTCCGACGAGCTCGGAGAGCCGACCAGCGGTGACGTGCCGTCGGAAGTCCATCTCGAAGAACCGGTCCTGCGCGGCGACGAAGCCCTGGGCGCGGAAGAGGTCGTCGGCGGAGTCCGCGTAGATCTGGGGCACTCCCTGTGCGTCCCGGATCACCGTGACCTTCGCACCGAGGCCGTTGAGCTCGATCTCACCGGAGACCTGCGGCCAGGACTGGCGCAGGACGCCCGTCCCCGCCACGCCGAGGGCTCCCACGACGAGGACCAGGAGGATGAGGATCCCCAGCCCGACACGTCGGCCGACCTTCACGCGCTGCACCCTGCGAGACTAGGTCACCCCAAGCGCGCCGAGTCCATCAGCCACCACCGGCCCCACGAGGAGGCCTGACGTGACCCGTGAAGGAGCGGCCGTCGTCGGACAGTTCTCCCTGGGCGACCTGACCACCTCGCTGCTGATCGGGTCGGCAGTCCTGCTCGTCGCCGTCGCAGCCGTGCGGATCTCGGCCCGCTCCGGCGTGCCGTCCCTCCTGCTCTTCCTCGCGATCGGCCTGGGGATCGGCGAGGCGGGGCTCGGCATCCGCTTCGACTCCGCCTCGCTGACGCAGGTCCTCGGCTACGCCGCGCTCATCCTCATCCTCGCCGAGGGCGGGCTGACGACGAGGTGGTCCGGCATCCGGCAGTCCGTCGCGCCGGCAGCCGTGCTCTCCACCGTCGGGGTCGTCGTCTCCATCCTCGTCGTCGCGGTCGCGGCACGCTTCGTCCTCAACCTGTCCTGGACGGTGGCCCTGCTCGTGGGGGCGATCCTCACCTCCACCGACGCCGCCGCGGTGTTCTCCGTCCTGCGCACCGTGCCGCTGCCCCGCCGGCTGAGCGGGATGCTCGAGGCGGAGTCCGGGTTCAACGACGCCCCCGTCGTCATCCTCGTCGTCTCCCTCGCGGCCCAGTCGGTCCCGGGAGCGACGAGCCACCCGTGGTGGGTGCTGCTCCTCGAGGCGCTCCTCGAGCTCGTCGGCGGAGCACTCGTCGGGCTCGTCCTCGGCCGGCTCGGCGGCCTGGCGCTGCGCCGCGTCGCCGGGGCCTCGTCCGGCCTGTTCTCCATCGGGGTCATCGCGCTGACCGTCCTGGCGTATGCCGTGGCCTCCACCGTCCACACGTCCGGCTTTCTCGCCTGCTACCTGGCGGCGCTCGTCCTCGGCAACATGGGTCTGCCGCACCGTGCCGCCGTGCACGGCTTCTCCTCGGCCCTGGGCTCCCTCGCCCAGATCGGTCTCTTCGTCCTCCTCGGCCTGCTCGCTGCCCCCTACCGGCTCGCCGGGCAGGTCTGGGTGGCGCTCGTCGTCGGGCTCGTGCTCCTGCTCGTCGCCCGGCCGCTCTCGGTGCTCATCTCCCTGACCCCCTTCCGGATCCCGTGGCGCGACCAGGTCTTCCTGTCGTGGGCCGGCCTGCGCGGCGCGGTCCCCGTCGTGCTCGCCACAGTGCCCGCCACCGTCGGCTCGGCCGGCACGGAGTGGATCTTCGACCTCGTCTTCGTCCTCGTCGTCATCTTCACCCTCCTCCAGGCGCCGACGCTGCCGTGGGTCGCCCGCCGGCTCGGTCTCACCGAGTCCGTCCGGCAGGTGGAGCTCAGCGTCGAGTCGACGCCGCTGGAGCGGATGGGCGCCGACGTCATCGAGGTGACGATCGGCGACACCTCCCGGCTCCACGGCGTGGAGGTCTTCGAGCTGCGGCTGCCGCCGGGCGCCAACGTCACCCTCCTCGTCCGCGACGGCAGGGGCACCGTGCCCCAGGCGCAGACGAAGCTCAAGCACGGCGACCAGCTGCTCATCGTCACGACCGCCGAGGTCCGCAGGGCGGCCGAGGCACGCGTTCGCGCCGTCGACCAGGGCGGGCGCCTGGCCGGGTGGGCCTGACCACGGTCGCTGCGGGGTTCGGGGCGGGCCGCGCGGCGACGTAGACTTCCCACGGTTTCGACAAACATCACCGGGAGGGCAGCTGTGCCGACGTATGCCTACGCCTGCCGCGAGTGCGAGCACGCGTTCGACATGGTCCAGAAGTTCAGCGACGACGCCCTGACGACCTGCCCGCAGTGCGAGGGGCGGCTGCGCAAGGTCTACACCTCGATCGGCGTGAGCTTCAAGGGCTCCGGCTTCTACCGCAACGACTCGCGGGTCGCCGTGAACGGCTCCGGTTCGTCCGAGGGCGCTGGTTCGTCCGAGAAGTCGGAGTCGGACAGTTCCGGACCGGACAGGTCCGGGTCCGAGAAGACGGGCGCCGACAAGTCGGGATCAGAGAAGCCCGGGTCCGGCGGGTCCGGGTCCGGCGGGTCGGGATCGGGGTCCGGCGGGTCCGGGTCCGGCAAGTCGGGATCGGGGTCCGGCGGGTCCGGGCCCGGCAAGTCGGGATCGGGGTCCGGCGGATCCGGTTCGGACAACTCCGGATCAGGGAAGTCCGGGTCAGACCGCTCCGGCTCGTCCGAGAAGGCACGCGCGGCGTCTTCTCCCCGCAGGTCGGGCTCGGGGTCGGGCTCGTCGTCCGGCCGATCCGGTTCCAGCCAGGCGAGCGGCTCGAGCGGTTCGAGGGGCAAGCCGACGGCTGCCGCGTCCTGATCGTGCAGGGGGTTGTCCCCACCCCCCCTGCTCCGGACTCCGCCGTCCACAAGGCGTGGGGACGGCATACCGAGCACCCGCCGGGCCGCATAGTCTCGGCGAATGACCACTTTCTCGACGGCAACCGGGCCCCGCGCCGACATCGGCGTCATCGGTGGCTCGGGCTTCTATGAGTTCCTGACGGACGCGCAGCGGCTGAGCGTCGCCACGCCGTTCGGTGCGCCGAGTGACGACCTCGTGGTCGGCGAGGTCCATGGGCGCCGGGTGGCGTTCGTCGCGCGGCACGGTCGGGAGCATCGGTTCCCGCCACACCGGGTGAACTACCGGGCAAACCTCTGGGCGCTGCGTTCGGTCGGTGTCCGTCAGGTCCTCGCACCCTGTGCCGTCGGTTCGCTGCGACGCGAGATCGGGCCCGGCACCGTCGTCGTGCCCGACCAGGTCGTCGACCGCACCTGGGGTCGGGAACACACGGTCTACGGCGACGCCGGGCCGGTCGTCCACGTCGGCTTCGCAGATCCCTACTGCCCGCGCGGGCGTGAGGTGGTCAGCTCAGCGGTGCGCTCGGCGGGCCTGACGCTGGTGGGGTCGGGCACGCTCATCGTCATCAACGGGCCGCGCTTCTCCACCCGTGCCGAGAGCCGATGGCACCAGGCGGCGGGCTGGTCCGTCGTCGGGATGACGGGGATGCCCGAGGCGTCGATCGCGCGTGAGCTCGCCCTGTGCTTCACGACGATCGCCCTGGTCACCGACCACGACGCAGGAGTCGAGGGCGACGCGGGCGTGACCCACCAAGAGGTGCTCGAGGTCTTCGCGCAGAACATCGAGAGCGTCAAGCTGCTGCTGTCCGACGCCATCGCGGCCATGCCTCCCGATGAGCCGGACGAGACAGCGACCTGTGCCTGCCGCCGCGCCCTCGACGGGGTGAGCCTGCCCTTCGCCCTCCCGACATGACCTTTCCGCGCCCTGCTGACCTGGCCTTGCGAGGCCGAGGCAGAGTGGAGGTGACGCGCAGGAGCGCCCGATCTGCTCTTCCAACGGTGCTCACCTCGTCGTCGCGCCGGGCCCGATGGAGACGCGCCAAGGCGCTGCGACTGGGGTGTGCCCTTCTCGGGGCGACCGCAGCGTGGCTCGTCGGGTCACCCCTGCTCCCCCACGAGGCGCAGACCGGCGCGCCGGTCGTGGTCCTCGCCCGCGATCTCGCCATCGGGAGCACTCTCTCGGCCGATGACGTGAGGGTCGAGCGCCGCCCCCTCGATCAACGACCGACCCACGCCCTCGATCGGGCGGAGGCCGCCATCGGCCGGGTTGCGGCCGGGCCCCTGTCCGAGGGCGAGGTCCTCACGGGTGCCCGCTTCCAGGGCCAGGCACAGCTGGCGGGGCTGGGCTCCGGAAGGGTTGCGGTCAGCGTGCCCCTCGTCGAGTCGGGCCTGCTCCCCGCAGTCCGCCCGGCCAACCTCGTCGAGGTGCTCGCCGCCGGGACCGGCCAGACGGTCGCCTCACGTGCGCCGGTGCTGTCCGTCGAACGGCCGGCCGAGGGTGTCCTCGGACCAGGCGCGGACGGGACCGGCCACGTCGTCCTGGCGCTCACCGGAGAGGAGGCCAGAGCCGTCGCGGCGACGATCACGGCCCAGACCGGGCCAGCAGGTTTCGTCCTCGCCCTCCGTGGGCCCTGACCGAGGTTGAGACCTCGGGCGCTCCCCGACCACAGCCGCTCGCCGCGGCAACGACGACGGCACCGCCCTGGTCCAGAGGATCATC
>JAABUJ010004169.1_pt1 | contig 15445 bp, 15 predicted proteins | sample 5559131 | NCBI WGS metagenome assembly JAABUJ01 (sample SAMN10711875, study PRJNA513366) | rock metagenome | isolation source: Antarctica rocks | place: Antarctica: Victoria Land, Mt New Zealand nord | collected 2016-01-07 | reverse complement strand
ACCCGCGCCGCCTGCGCGCCCCGGCGGAGATGGGCGAACGGCGCGGCGCGGCTGTAGGGGTCCGCGTCGTCGAACCCTGACGCGACGCGCGCCACGGCCAGCGCCTCGTCCACCGTGCCGGCGAAGATCGACACCGCATCGAGCGACCGGCACGCCGGCACCACGCCGCGGGTGGGCAGGCTTCCAAGCGTCGGCTTCAGCCCCAGGACGTTGCCGAACGCGGCGGGCACCCGGCCGGAGCCGGCGGTGTCGGTGCCGAGGGCGAACGCCACGATCCCGGCCGCGACCGCGCAGGCCGATCCGGAGGACGAGCCGCCCGGCACGCGCGTCGGATCGAACACGTTGCGCGGCGTGCCGTACGGGCTACGCACGCCGGCCAGCCCGGCGGCGAACTGGTCCATGTTGGTTTTGCCGAGCAGGACCGCCCCCGCGTCCAGCAGGCGCTGCACCACGGGGGCGCTCGCCGCGGGCGCGTACGCGAAGCCGGGGCACGCGGCCGTCGTCGGCAGGCCGGCGACGTCGATGTTGTCCTTCACCGCGAACGGCACGCCCCATAGCGGACGGCCGCGCGGCCCTTCGGCCTCCAGCGCCCGCGCCCGCTCCAGCACCACGTCGTCGGGCAGCCGGGCGATCCAGAGCGCCGGGTCGGCGTGCGCGCGGTCGGCCGCCAGCGCCGCCACGACCGGCGTCATGGGCGCTTCGCGATGAGGTCAATCTCGACGATGCCGCCGCGGGCGAGTACCGTGACGCCGACGGTGGTGCGGGCGGGCAGGCGGTCGGCGGGGAAGTAGCTCGCGTACAGCGCGTTCATCGCCGCGTAGTCCTGCTCGAAGCGGGTCAGGAAAATCCGCACGCACACCACGTCCGCCAGGCTCGCGCCCGCCCCGGCCAGCGCGCGGGACAGGTTGTCCATGACCTTGCGGGTCTGCGCCTCGATGCCGTCGGGGAGCGGCAGGGCGTCGTCCGCCGGGTCGGTCGCGAGCTGCCCAGTGACGAACAGCCAGCCGTCGCGCTCGACGATGTGGCTGTATGGCGCGACCGGGCGGGGCGCGTCGGGGATCATGTGGAAGATCGGTCCGGTCACGACGCGGCCTCCTGCAGTTGCCCGGCGGCGTAGCGGAGCAGGAACTGCCGCGCGCGCTCGGTTTGGGGGGTCTTGAAGAAGGTTTCCGGGGCCGAAATCTCCACCACGCGGCCGCGGTCGAGGAACACCACCCGGGTCGCGGCGTCGCGGGCGAACGACATCTCGTGCGTCACCACGACCATGGTCATGCCGTCTTGCGCCAAATCCTGCATGACGGCCAGCACCTCGCCCACCAGCTCCGGGTCGAGCGCGCTGGTGGGTTCGTCGAACAGCAGCAACTCGGGCCGCATCATCAGCGCGCGGGCGATGCCGACCCGCTGCTTCTGCCCCCCGGACAGCCGGGCCGGGTAGGCGCCGGCCTTGTCGGCCAGCCCGACCTTGCGCAGCAGCGCGCCGGCCTCCGCCAGCACCTCGGCACGAGGCCGGCGCTGCACGTGCAGGGGCGCTTCGGTGACGTTCTGCAGAACCGTCATGTGCGGCCAGAGGGCGAAATGCTGGAACACCATGCCGATCCGGGCGCGCAGCCTGGCGAGTTCGGCGTCGTTCATCGGCACGTTGCCGCCGGCGCGCAGGCCGATCCGCTCGCCTGCCAGGTGCACGCTGCCGCGGTCCGGCCGCTCCAGCCAGTTCAGGCAGCGCAGCAGGGTCGACTTGCCCGACCCGGACGGGCCGAGCACGCAGACCGTCTCGCCGCGCCGGACGTCCAGGTCGATGCCGTCCAGCACGGCGTGGCCGGCGAAGTCCTTGCCGAGGCCGCGCACCATGAGGATGGGATCGGTCATCGCCACGCCTGGGCCCGGGCGCCCGCGATCCCGACGAGGGCTTCGACGCCGAGGCACAAAAGCCAGTACAGCAGCACCGCAGCGAGGAAGGAGGCGAACGGCACGAAATAGGTCGCCTGGATCGAGGTTGCGGCGTGCGTCAGCTCGGTCACCGCGATGATGGTGAGGAAGGCGCTGTCCTTGACGATCTGGATCACCTGGTTGCCCAAGGTCGGCAGTGCCGCGAACGCGATCGGCGGCAGGATCACGCGGCGGAACAGCCCGAACCCGTGGAAGCCGTAGGCGCGGCCCGCCTCGATCGTTTCCGCCGGCAGCTCGCGCCAGGCGCCGCGCAGCAGCTCCGCCATGTAGGCCGTGTGATAGACCACCAGCGCCGCCAGCCCGGAACTCCAGTTGCTCAGCCGCAGCCCGAGCGAGGGCAGGCCGTAATAGATAAGATAGGCGAACAGCAGGAACGGCACGCATCGCATGGCATCCACCAGCGCGGTCGCCGCCCCTGCGACCACGGTGCGCGGCGACATCAGCGCCGTGGACAGCAGCGCGCCGAGGCCGAGTGCCGCGAGTCCCGCCAGGACCGAGAGGACCAGGGTCGTGGCGAACCCGTCGAGCAGCAGGCTCCGCTGCTGCCACACGATGGCGAACTCGCCGATCACGCCCGCGCCGCCTTGAAGCGGCCTTCGACCGTGCGCTGCAGCCGGACGAAGGCGAACACGATCAGGCTGTAGATGAGCAGGGCCGCGATGAACGGCGGCAGCGGACGGTAGGTCTGCGCGCCGATGCGGACGGCCGCGCGGGTGATGTCGACGACGCCGAGCACCGCGACCGCCGGGCTGACCTTGACCAGCAGCGTCACTTCGCTGACCAGCGCCGGCAGGGCGGCGCGCGCGACTTGCGGCAGCACCACCCGGCGGAAGCGCAAGCCGCGCCGCATGCCGACCGCCAGGGCCGCGTCCATCTGGTCGCGCGGCAGGGCGAGCAGCGCGGCGCGCCAGATTTCGCAATTGAACGCGGCGGTCGAGAGGGTGAGCGTGGCGATCGCCGCCGGCAGCCGGCCGAGCGAGACGCCGACCGCCGGCAGGGCGAAGAAGATCAGCAGGGCGAGCGTCACGGCCGGGGCCGCGCGCAGGATGCTCACCAGCAGCGCCACTGCCGGCGCCAGCACGGGCACGCGGGCCCACCGCACCAGCGCCAGGGCGAGGCCGGCCGGGACGCCGATCGCCACCGCCGCCAGCGACAGGGCGACGGTGAACACCGCCCCCTGCAGCAAGGCGAGCCAATCGGCGGCGGTCATGCCCGGCCACCCAGGGTCACGCCGCGGTCGTGTAGTGCTCCGGCATGTCGTCGAAGCTGGCGCCGAACCACTTTTTCTGCAGCCTCGCCATCTCGCCGCTGCGGCGCTGCGCCAGCAGGAACTCGTCCAGCACGGCGCGCACCTCGGTGTTGCCCTTCTTCACCGCCCAGGAGATGTAGATCTTGTTCGACACCGGCTGTCCCATCGCGAACACCTGCGGCTTGTCGCTCACGAGGCTTTGGAGGTTGATGACGGTGTTCACCACGTAGTCGGTGCGGCCGATGGCCAGGTCCTGGTAGGCCTCGGGGTAGGACACGTACTGCACGACCTCACCCATCTTGCCGCCCGCTTGCTTCAGCATCGCCTCCAGCTCCGGCAGGGCGCCCAGCATCGCGCTGCCGGCCTGGACGCCGCACTTCTTGCCGCTGAGGTCCTTGACGGAATTGAGGGAAGCGTCGGATTTCCGCTTCACGTAGTAGTCGGTCGCCTCGGCGATCGGGCTGCAGAAATCCAGGAACTTCTCCCGCTCGGCCGAGATCAGCGCCGCCGTCACCGCGGCGTCGTACTTGCCGGTGCTCACGCCGGGGAGCAGGCCGGTCCAGGGAATGATCTCCTGCTGGATTTTAAAACCGGCGGTCTTGCGGAACAGTTCGAGCAGCTCGGTGTCGTAGCCGGTCGGCTTGCCGTCGGCGACGAACTCGAACGGCCTGAAGTCGTCCTCGGTCGCCACGATCATGCTGCCACGAGCCTTGATCTCGGCGAGCGTCGCCGCGGTCGCCGGCCGCACGCAGCCTGCGCCGGCGACCAGGGCCGCGCCGGTCAGGAGCAGGCCGCGTCGTGTGGTGTCCATGGTCGGTCCCCCGAAAGCCGTAAAAGCAGCAAGAGGCGTGCCAGGTTTGAACGTCGGCGCCCGATCGTCAGCAGGCTGACGAGTGCCCCGAATATGTGCAGACTGGCGGCCTCCTGCTCTCCGACCGGACGGTTTGCGCATGCCCTGGATCGACGTCGCCGATCGCGCCACGCTGGAGCGCCGCCGTTGGCTGGAGGCGGAGGCGGGCACGACGGCGATCCTGCTGTTCGACCTTGCCGGCGAGGTTTACGCGACCGCCGCCATCTGCCCGCATCATGCGGCCTGGCTGTCGCAGGGTGGCGTCACCGGCGATTGCGTCGATTGCCCGCGCCACATGGGACAGTTCCACATCTCGACCGGCGAGCAGCGCCGCGGCCCCGCCTGCGGCCCGCTGCGGACCTACCCGACCCGGGTGGCCGGAGGCCGCGTGCTGGTCGAGGTCTAGGCCCGACACTGTTCGCTTTTCGATCCGGATGGTGACGTTGATCCGCGTGATTGGCTGTGGCGTGCGAGGGCGCAGAGCTGCTCAGCCTCGCCCAGACGAACACCCGCCCTCGCTGTCCATCCTAGAAAACTTGGCTCATCATATCGGTCGCTGGACAGCTAAATGAACGGAATTGGGGTTGGCCGATGTTTTACGACGTGATCGTGGTGGGCGTGGGAGGCATGGGCAGTGCGGCATGCTGGCAGCTGGCTCGCCGCGGCCAGCGCGTGCTGGGGTTGGAACGGTTCGACATCCCGCACTCGATGGGATCGTCGCACGGGATCAGCCGGATCATTCGCCTGCCCTACTATGAGGACCCCGCCTACGTTCCCTTGCTGCGCCGCGCCTACGAGATGTGGGCCGACGCCGAGCAAGCCACCGGCGAGACCCTGCTCGTCACGACGGGCTCCGTGGATGCCGGGCCGGAGGACGATGGCCTGTTCCAAGGCGCGCTCGCCTCGGCCCGGTTGCACGGCATGGCGCACGACGTGCTGACCGGCACGGAGGTGAACGAGCGGTTTCCCGGCTACCGGTTGCCGGCCGCGACCCGGGCCGTGTTCCAGCCGCGCGGCGGCCTCATCGCGAGCGAGCGGGCGATCGTCGCGCACGTGCGCGCGGCGCAGGCTTGCGGTGCGGACATCCGGGCGCGCGAACAGGTGCTGGGCTGGGAGGCCGCCGCGTCCGGCGAAGGCGTGGTCGTCCGGACCGCAAAAGGCCGGCACGAGGCGGCGCGCCTGGTCATCACCGCTGGCGCCTGGATCGGTGAGCTGGCCGCGCCGTTGGCTGGCCTGGCCGTTCCCGAACGCCAGGTGCTGGCGTGGCTGCAGCCGCTACGCCCCGAGCTGTTCACGCCCGAGCGCTTCCCCGTGTTCAACCTGCAGGTGGAGGAAGGGCGCTACTACGGCTTCCCCGTCTATGAGGTGCCGGGCTTCAAGTTCGGCCGCTACCACCACCGCGGCGAGACGACGACGGCGGACGGGATGCGCCGCGAGGTGGACGACGCGGACGAGCGGTTGCTGCGCCAATTCGGCGCGCGCTACTTCCCCGACGGCAGCGGCCCGACAATGGCGTTGCGCGCCTGCATGTTCACCAACACGCCGGACGAGCACTTCGTGATCGACCGCCACCCGGACCATCCGCAGGTGGTGCTGGCCTCACCCTGCTCGGGCCATGGCTACAAGTTCTGCAGCGTCATCGGCGAAATCCTGGCCGACCTCGCCACCGGCGACGGCACGACCCAGCACGATATCGGCTTCCTGCGCCTCCGCCGCCCGGCGATCAGCGCCCAGGCGCACGCCGCGGACTGAGCCGTTCGCCGCCCGTCACAGGTCCTTGGCGAACCGCAAGCCGTCGAAGATGGCGGCGTGGATGTTGCGGCTCGCGACCGCGTCGCCGATCCGGAACAGCTGGTACGCGCCAGCCTGGTTGCGGACCAACTCCTGCCGCCCGCCGCCGAGCAGCGCCCTGTGGTCCACCTCGCCGCCATTGCGCGACTGCGGCTTGAGCGCCTGGTACAGCTCGTCCAGCGGCAAGGAGCCGTGCTCGACGACGACATGGTCCACCCGCCGCTCCTCCCGGCCATCGCCGTAGTCACTGCCCAGGACCGCCACCAACTCGTTGCCGGCCCGGCGCACGGCGAGCAGCCGCGTGTTCACGGTGACGCGCACGCCGCGACGGTGGAAGATGCGGGCGTAGGCCGCGTGGTTGAGGCCGCCGATCTCCGGGGCGAGCATGCGCTCGGGGGTGACGAGTTCGACCTCGGCCCCGGCCTCCGCCAGGACCTCCACGGCCTGCATGCCCGGGTGGTTGCCGTTGTCGTCGTACACCATCACGCGCCCGGACAGGGCCGCGCCGCCACCCACCACGTCCCAACTCGACGTCACCAGGTCGTTGCCTTCCTGCAGCACGGCCGTGTCCGGCACGCCGCCGGTGGCGACGAACACCACGTCGGGCTGCAACGCCAGCACGTCATCCAGTTCGGCGTAGGCGTTGCAGCGTATGTCCGCGCCGAGCCGCGCCAGCTCCGCGACGCGCCAATCGATGATGCCGATCAGCTCGCGCCGCCGCGGCGTGCGGGCGGCCAACAGCACCTGGCCACCCGCCCGGTCCGTGGCTTCCAGCACCAGCACCCGATGCCCCCGCTCCGCCGCGACCCGGGCCGCCTCCAGCCCGGCCGGCCCCGCGCCGACGACGGCCACGGTCCGGGCGGCGCCCTCCGTGCGTCGTATCACATGGGGCATCGACGCCTCCCGGCCGGTGGCGGCGTTGTGGACGCACAGCGCCTCGTTGCCCTCGTAGATGCGGTCCAGGCAGTACGTCGCGCCGACGCAGGGGCGGATGCGATCCTCCTGTCCTTGCTGGATCTTGCGCGCGATGTGCGGGTCGGCGATGTGGGCCCGGGTCATGCCCACCATGTCCAGCTTGCCCGCGGCGATGGCGTGGCGGGCGGTGGCCACGTCGTTGATGCGGGCGGCGTGGAACACCGGAAAGCGCGTTGCCTCGCGCACCGCGCCGGCGAAGTCCAGGTGCGGCGCGGACCCCATGCCGTGGATCGGGATCACGTGGGACAGCGCGTTGTCGGTGTCCATGTGGCCGCGGACGATGTTGAGGAAATCCACCACGCCGCCGGCTGCGAAACGCCGGGCGATCTCCACCCCGTCCGCGCGCGTCAGGCCGATGTCCCAGTCCTCGTCGGCCACCATCCGCACGCCGATCAGGAAGTCCGGGCCCACCGCGTCCCGCATCGCCTGCAGCACGCGGACGGAGAAGCGCATCCTGTTCTCCAGGCTGCCGCCGAACTCGTCCTCGCGCTGGTTGGTCGCCGGAGACCAGAACTGATCCGGGAGATGGCCGTAGGCATCGATCTCGAAGCCGTCCAGCCCGGCGGCCTGCATGCGCTGCGCCGCCGCCGCATAGTCCGCCACCACACGGTCGAGGTCCCAGGCTTCGGCCTGCTTGGGGAAGCCCCGATGCGCCGCCTCCCGCACCCGCGACGGCGCCAGGATCGGTAGCCAATCCGCCTTGTTCCACGCGGTGCGGCGGCCGAGATGGGTCAGCTGGATCATCACCGCCGAGCCGTGCTCATGGCACTCGTCGGCCAGGCGGCGCAGCCACGGCACGATCTCGTCCTTGTAGACCAGGAGGTTGCCGAACACGGGTGGGCTGTCTGGGGACACCACGGCGGACCCGGCGGTCATCGTCAGCGCGATGCCGCCGCGCGCCTTCTCCACGTGGTACAGGCGGTAGCGGTCCTTCGGCATCCCGTCTTCGGAGTAGGACGGCTCATGCGCGGTGCTCATGATCCGGTTGCGGAGCGTCAGGTGCCGCAGCCGGTAGGGCTGCAGCAGCGGGTCGTGAGACCTAAGCGGATCGGGGCTGATGGGCATGGGGAACCCTCCTGGGGATGGCGCGCCCATCCCGGCGCTCGTCTCGGGGAAGCCGGCCAAACCGGCCACGGTAGGCGGCGCTGAACCGCGACGGGGTGGCGTAGCCGCAAGCCGCCGCCACCGCGGTCACCGCCATCGCGGTGTCGCGCAGCAGGATGCGGGCGCGGTCGAGCCGCAACCCGGCGGCATAGGCGGCTGGCGTCTGCCCGAGATGCCGGCGGAACAGCCGCTCCAACTGCCGCGACGACAACCCCACGGCGCGCGCGACGTCGGCGGCGAGCACCGGCAATTCGATCGCTCCCTGCATCACCCGGACCGCCTCGCCCAGCTTGCCCTGTCCGGCAGCGCCCGCCGGCGTCCGCTGCGACTCCGTGCCGGCCCGGACCCGATCGATCAGGAACTGTTCCGCGACGGCCGCCGCCAGCGCCGGGCCCAGCCGCGCCCCGACCATCGCCAGCATCAGGCTCAACGGGGCAATGCCGCCGGTGCAGGTCACGCGGTCGCGGTCCACGGCATACAGATCGCGGACGAACTCCACCTCCCGGAACTCCTCCTCGATCAGCGCCAGGTTCTCCCAGTGGATGGCGCATCGGCGACCCCGCAGCAGCCCGGCCTCCGCCAGCGCGAAGGCGCCGGTGCACAACCCGCCGAGCGGGACCCCCTCGCGCGCCAGGCGCCGCAAGGCCGCGATCACCCGGCTGTCGACCGCTTCGCGCACCTCCACCCCGCCGCAGGCGAGCAGGAGGTTCGGCCGCGCCATGCTGGCCAGCGCCTGGGTCGGGTGCAGCGCCAGGCCGTTGCTGGCCGTCGCGGGCGCGCCGTCCGGCGTGACCACCTGCCACGCATAGACCGGCTCGCCACTCAGGCGATTGGCCATGCGCAGCACCTCGATCGCGTTAGAGCAGGCGATCATGGAATAGTTGGGCAGCGTCAGGAAGGCGAACGAGCGCAGGGAGGAAAGCTCCATGCCGCTAACGGTCCACCACGAGGTCGCTGGTCGGCCGGGCGCAGCACAGCAGGGTCAGGCCGGCATCGATCTCCCGCTGGCGGATGCCGCCGCCATGCCGCATCGCCACGGTGCCGGACAGCAGGCGGCTTTTGCAGGTGCCGCAGACGCCCTTGGCGCAGGCGGATGGCAGCCGGATGCCGGCGGCGCGTGCCGCGGCGAGCACGGTGGCGCCGGACGGGCAGCTTATGCTCCGGCCGATGCGGTCGAACCGGACATTGAAGGTCGCGGCGTCGCTGGGCAAGCCGTCCGGCGCCGCGGTTGCGGGCTGCGGCTCCGGCGCGGCCGCGAAGTCGAAACTCTCCTCGTGGTAGCGTTCGGGGTCATGCCCGGCTGCGCGCAGCATCGTCCGCACCGCGGCCATGTAGGGCGCCGGGCCGCAGCAGAAGACCTCCCGTCCGGGCAGGTCCGGCACGAGGACCGGCAGCATCGCCGCGCAGAGCCGTCCGCGCAGGCCGTCCCACCGCAGGCCAGGCGCGTCCGCCTCCACGATGCTGACGACGCGGAACGCGGCGCGCCGGGCCATCGCCGCGAGCTCGTCGGCGAACACCAGGTCCGCTGGGCTGCGCGCGCTGTGCACGAACAGCACGTCGGCGTCGCTGCCGAGGTCGTGCAGGGTGCGGGCCATGCTCATCAGCGGCGTGATGCCGCTGCCGGCGGACAGGAACAGGTAGCGGCCGCCGGGCTGGGGGGCCAGCACGAAATCGCCCATCGGGCCGGACGCCCGCACCCGGACGCCGGGCCGCATCGCCTCGTGCAGCCACGTCGAGCCCATGCCGCCGCCGGCCCGCTTCGCCGTGACCTCGATCCGCCACGGCCGGGTCGGCGGCGAGGCGATGGTGTAGCACCGCTGCACGCCCGCGCCACCCGGACCATCGAGCTCGAACGTCATGAATTGACCCGGCAGGAAGCGGAACAGCCGCGGCTCCAGCGGGGCGAACACGAAGGTCGAGACGTCGTGCGTCTCGGGCCGCACCGCCACGCACGCCAGCGTGTCGTCCCGGTCCGGGTCCCATGGCGGCGGCAGCGCCTCCATCACGTTCGCAATCCGGCGCCCATGCGCTCGACGTACCATTGGCAGAACTGCTCGACGAGGCCTTCGGTGTGCGGCGAGTAGGGGCCGGACCGGTAGGCCGGGCTGCGCACCCCGGCCTGGGTCATCTCGACCAGCGCGGCATCCTGTCGGTTGGTGGCTTCCCAGACGGCGGTCAGGTTGGCCGGGTCGTAGTCGACGCCTTCCACCGCGTCCTTGTGCACCAGCCAGGTGGTGCGCAGCAGCGTGCGGTCCGGGGCGAGCGGGAGCACGCAGAACGTGACCGCGTGGTCGCTCATGAAATGATGCCAGGAATTGGGCTGGGTCCAGAAGCTCAAGCCGCCCGATTGCGGGTCCGTCAGCCGTCCCATCAGCCGGCGGCAGGCGATGCGGGTGTCGACCGTATGGCTCTCGCCGGCCTGGTCCAACGGCAGGCGCTCGGTGCGGAAGCCGGTGGCGCGGCCGGTCAGCCGCTCGACCGGGCGAGACGGCAGCCCGGCCGCCTCCCAGCGCGCATGCAGGCCCCTCACCAGGCCGTCGTAGCGTGCGGCCAGCGCCAGCTCACCCTCGTTCAACGACTCCGGCGCGAAGCCGAAACCGTAGGCGAACAGCGGAACCGTCAGCTCCGGATGGTTGGCCGCGCAGTGGTAGCACTCGCGGTTGTTCTCCAGCGTGAGCTTCCAGTTGCCGTGCTCCACCAGGTCCACCTGGCGGGCGACCCGGGCGTCTGCCACCCGGTGCGGGGCCAAATAGGGCTCCATCGCCGCCGCCATCGCCTCGATGTCCGCGGGCGGGTCGTCGGCCAGGCAGACGAACAGCAGGCCGGCGACCGAGCGCAGCGCCACCGGGCGCAACCCGAGGCAGGCGGCGTCGAAGCCCTCGCCCATGTGGTCGGCGAACAGCAGGCGGCCGTCCAGCCCGTAGGTCCAGGTGTGATAGCGGCAGACGAGGTTGCCGACCTGCGCCCGGCCGTCGGCCACCAGTTGCGCGCCGCGATGGCGGCAGACGTTGTGGAAGGCGCGCACCTCGCCGTCGTCGTCGCGCAGGACCAGGATCGGGGCATCGCCGATGCGGATCGCCAGGACGTCGCCGGGTTCGGCCACCTCCGGTTCGTGCCCCACGAAGATCCAGTGGCGGGCGAAGATCAGGCGCAGGTCGGCCTGGAACACATCTTCGGCGAGGTAGAACGGCGCTTCGAGACTGTGGCCGGCGCGGCGCCGGAGCAGCAGGTCGCGGACGGTGTCGGGCATGGCGTGCCTTGTTGTGCCAGGACCGATCATCGCGCGCCGGAGCCGCGCACGCTATCCGAAAACCGGCATCCGATGCACATTTTCCGGCATAGCGGCTTGCGGCGTGAAAAAGTCGTTTCCTCGACAGCCGGCGCCGATGTTAGCCTGCGTCCGGCAACGTTCCGCAGCTGCCAGCCCAGGAGACCCCCGTTGACCCAGCAACGCCGATGATCGTGGCCGAAGGCGTCAGCTGCGTGTTCGGCACGCAGGAGCGGGAAGCGCTCGCGATGCTGCGGGCCGGCGAATCTCGGGCGGCGATCCTGGCGCGCACCGCGACCGTCGTGGCCCTGAACGACGTCAGCCTGCGTGTCGCCGAAGGTGAGTTGCTGGTGGTGATGGGACTGTCCGGCAGCGGCAAGAGCACGCTGCTTCGCTGCCTCAACCGCCTCGTGCAACCCTCCCGCGGCAGCATCCGCGTCGCCGGACGCGACGTCATGGCGATGGGCACGCGTGAGCTGCGGGAATTTCGGCGTTCCACGTTCGGCATGGTGTTCCAGCATTTCGCGCTGTTCCCCCACCGCACGGTGCTGGAGAACGTGGAGTTCGGCTTGGAAGTCCAGGGAGTGGCGCGCGTCGCACGTCGCCAAGCGGCCGAGAAGGCGCTTGACCTGGTTGGCCTGGCCGGCTGGGAAACCAAGCGTCTGGGCCAGCTTTCGGGCGGCATGAAGCAGCGGGCCGGACTGGCGCGGGCGCTGGCCGCGGATGCGAGCGTGCTGCTGATGGACGAGGCGTTCAGTGCGCTGGACCCGCTGATCCGCCGGGACATGCAGGTCGAGCTGGTGGCGCTGCAGCGCCGGCTGCGCAAGACGATCGTGTTCGTCAGCCACGACCTGGACGAAGCCATCGCACTCGGCGGCCGGATCGCGCTGATGATGGACGGCGCCATCGTCCAGGACGATACCGCGGAGGGCATCCTGGCCGCGCCTGCAACGCCCTACGTGGCGCGATTCGTGGAGCACATCGACGCGACGGGCGTGCTGCGCGTCGGCACGCTTATGGACCCTGGCATGAACCCGGGAACTCCGGGCGTTGGCCTGCCGGTCGTCGGACCCGACGGAGTGCTGCTCGGCCGAGCCACGGCCACCGGGGGCGTGTCGCCCTGCGCCAGCCTGCACGCGGACATGACCTTGCGCCAGGCGATGCCCACCTTGGCTGCGGAGCCGGACGGCGTGCCGGTGGTGGACGGCGCCAATCGCTACCTCGGCGTGCTCTGGCGCACCGCCGCTCTCGGCGCCTTGGCCCGGCGTGCCCCCTCGGAGGCTTCCGCATGGACTTCACTATCCCCCGTTTCCCGCTCGACCAGCTCAGCGACAGCGCACTCGACTGGCTCACGACACACGGAGCCGGCACTACCCGCCTCCTGAGCCGCACCGTCTCGGCGTGGGTGAGCGGGCTGACTGCGGCGCTGCAGGCGGTGCCTCCGTGGGCCTTCATCATCGTGGCCGGGCTGCTGGCCTGGCGGGTGGCGGGCTGGCGGATCGGGCTGCTGACGCTCGGAGGGTTGTGCTTCCTATGGAACCTCGGTCTCTGGATGCCGACGCTCGCCACCTTGGTGCTGGTGTTGTTCTCCACCTCGGCGGCAGTCTTAATCGGGCTGCCGCTCGGCATCGCCGCGGCGCTCAACGCGCGGACCTGGCGCGTCGTGGCGCCCTGCCTGGACGTGATGCAGACGATGCCGAGCTTTGTTTACCTGATTCCGGCCATCCCGTTCTTCGGGCTCGGCGCGGTGTCCGCCTGCTTCGCCACCATCGTGTTCGCGGCGCCGCCGACGATCCGGCTGACCGCCCTGGGCATCCTGCAGGTGCCGCACGAGCTGACCGAGGCCGCCGACGCGTTCGGCTGCACCCCGTGGCAAAGATTGTCGAAGGTGCAGCTGCCGCAGGCGCTCCCGACCATCATGGCTGGGGTGAACCAGACCATCATGCTGGCATTGTCGATGGTGGTCATCGCCGCCATGATCGGCGCTGGCGGCCTGGGCCGCGAGGTTTGGAGCGCGATACAGCGGCTGGAAGCCGGGCGCGGCTTCCAGGCCGGCATCGCCATCGCGGTTCTGGCGGTGATCCTGGACCGCGTCACCCAGGCCATCTCCCGCCGCGCCCAAACTGCCTGATCACCGAAAAGGACTCCTTCCATGCACCGCCGAACCATCCTCCTGGGCGCGACCGCGCTGATCGCCACAGCGCCCATCGCCCGTGCCGCGGGCAAGGGAACGGTCCGCATCGCCTACGTCGAGTGGTCGGATGCCGTGGTGGCCACCAACATCCTGGCGACCACCCTGCAGGGCATGGGCTACCAAACCGTGCTCACCCCGGTGTCCGCCGCTGCGATGTGGGAGGCGGTGGCTTCGGGGGATGCCGACTGCATGGTCGCAGCTTGGTTGCCCGCCACCCATGCCGCCTACTACGGCAAGTTGAAGGCAAAGGTCGACTTGATCGGCCCTAACGTCACCGGCGCCCGGCTGGGCTGGGCAACGGAGGAGAACTCGCCGTTGAACTCCATCGCCGACCTCAAGACGAAGGGCGCCCTTGTGGAGAACAAGGTCATCGGCATCGACCCGGGGGCCGGGCTGATGCGCGCCTCGGAGCAGGCGATCAAGGACTACGACCTCAGCAACATCACCTTGGTCGACGGCAGCGATGCGACCATGGTTGGCGCGCTGAAGGACGCCGTCGCCCGCAAGCAGCCGGTGGTCGTGACGGCTTGGACGCCGCACTGGATGTTTGCGGCGTACAAGCTGAAATACCTGGAGGACCCCAAGAAGTCCCTTGGCGGAGAGGAGACGGTGAACACCGTGGCGCGCAGCGGCCTCAAGACGGACATGCCCGAGGTTTACGCCGTGCTCACCAAGTTCAAGCTGAGCCTTGCCGATGAACAGGCGGTGATGTTGAAGAACCAGGCCTCCGGCACCGACCCGGCCGCAACCGCTGCCGCCTGGATGCGGGAAAACTCCGCCACGGTGAAAAGCTGGACGAGCTGACCTGAGTAGGAGGCGGCGCGTCGCTAGAAGCTGAGCCGTGAGGTGACGATCCACGCGTGGTTGTAGGCCGGAGTGAGCGGCGAGATCCGGTAGCTCGGCGCAACCGCGCTCTGGTAGCCTGCGCCCACCGTGAGGTTGAGGTGCCGGGCGAGCGGGAGACGACCGACGACAAGGCCCGGGGTGAGGAAGACTTGGTTTTTTCCGCCACGCTGGCCGTCAGGGTAGTAGGTCCAGTTCACCTCGACCTGCGGCCACAGCACGCCCAGGAAACGGTACTGGAAGGCAGTGTTGCTCAGGACCTGCGTGCCGGTCTTGCCTTCGCGGCCGGTGGGGATGGCGGCGCCCACCGTTCCCTGGATATCGAACGGACCCCACCCCTTGCCGAAGCCGAGCGTTGGCAGCAGCGTCCAGGCGCGGTTGGTAAGAGCGGTTATGCCAACCGGCGCTTGAACCTGGAGCCAGGCGGAAAGGATGTAGTTGCCGGCGCTCTCTGGGCTGCTGGCGAGCCGCTGCTTGAACCGCACAAACGGCCAATCGCCGAAACCCGTGAGTTGGCCTTTCCCAGACGCGGTGTTGGACCGGATGTCGTACGGCATCAAGCCGAGCTGTAGCTCCTCCGTGCGGCTGACGATCAGGTCGAGGCCCTTGCCGCCGTCGAGCACGGCCGTGTCCGCGCCGTTGCCTGCGTGCTGGAACGTGGTGTCGAGGCGGAAACGCTGCTCCAGCAGCGCGGTCGTCGTCACGAGCGGGCTGCTCCACTCCGGCTGGCTTGCACGAGCGTCCCTGGCGCGGTCGGCCCAGTGCGCGAGATAGGCCGCAGGGCCGTGGTCCGGCCGGCTGCTCAGCGACGGGGCTGAAGATGGGGGTAGGTTTGGCAGGGCCGTTTCGGCACTCGCCTGGGCAAGCGTGAGATCGAGGCCGGCAGCACGAGCGGGCAAGTCGGTCTCGGTCGCGAGCAGCACGGCGGCGCCAGGCAAAAACAACGCTACGGATCGAGGTAATCTCGGCATGGTCGTCATCCTGAGTCTGAGCGCCTTCTCTGATCATCCCATCCGTCTCGGAAGCAAGTGCAAGAACCGAGCCTGCGAGAGATTGCGCGACGGCCGTTACGGCCCAGCATCGGCGCCGGAGCGCGAAGCCGACTTATCTGGACTTTGGCTATTTTGGTAGAGGCTGGTGATGGGTCGACCGTGATGATGCTGGGCATTCACGGCTGAATTTGCCGAGGCGAGTCTGTCCCGAACATGAGGTCGGGGTCGAGAT
>JAABUJ010004168.1_pt1 | contig 15449 bp, 13 predicted proteins | sample 5559131 | NCBI WGS metagenome assembly JAABUJ01 (sample SAMN10711875, study PRJNA513366) | rock metagenome | isolation source: Antarctica rocks | place: Antarctica: Victoria Land, Mt New Zealand nord | collected 2016-01-07 | reverse complement strand
GGCCGAGTCGCTTCACGACATCATCAAGACTCGACAGCAGCAGTCGAATTTCCAACTCATCGTCATCACGCACGACGAGGATTTCCTCCGCTACATGAAGTGCGCCGATTTCTGCGACAACTACTACAGCGTGTCCAGGAACGAGCGGCAGAAGTCTATCATCGAGAGGCAGTCCATTGCAGCGGTCATGTAAGTTAGCTGGGCAAACAGGTAGCCCAGTTGGGAAGCAGTCGACGACTGCGGCTCTGTTAGGTCAGGCGCTCCATTTCCACATGTTGCAACTACCGGAGCGTGGCGCATCGAGGAGGGTACAGATATCTGCGGCGTTAAGGTATGGCTGCAGATCAACGTGCATTTGCAGGCATTTCACGTGGCGTTGCTTGACAGAAACTGAAACACTAATGTATCTGAGCGCTCTTCGTACAATACCTTAACAACATCCAACGCATCTCCATAAGGTAGGGCTATGCGACGTGAGAAGCAGTTTTGAGAGGACATGTTTCATCCGACATGATGTGGCATCAGATATCCATCTACCTTACTGTATAAGGCAACCTTAAGGTAAGGAAAGTACTTACTCATGCAGAGCGGAAGAGCAGTCTTGCAGTCCTTGAGAAAGCACACCTTCTGGGTCGGACTGTTTCCCAATTTTTGCCTCTTGTCGGGTATCTGTTTCCCCGCATTTCGCGTGTTGACACCATGTGACGCACCTTACCCAATCTGGCGGTTACCTTAAGGTGCGGGTGTTTTATTCACGTTACCTTAACTTACCTGGTAATTTAACGTCAACGCCTTTAGGCGATTGGAGAGATAGGATGCCGACTTCCGATTGATTCCGAACGCCACCAGCATGGTTGTGCGACGCCAATCAACGGGAGTAGAAGCGCCAAGACCAGGGCTTCGAGATAGCGCACTAACTGCATTCAGATATAATAATCGACTCTACACTAAGGTAACTTACCGTAAGTTAACTTAACTACCTTAGTCACCTAAGCTGAGTTAGTCCACAGTTGTCTTTGTTTGACAGGACATGTCCTCGATCATCAAGGGCCGAGGTTCCAAGTCCACCGCTTCCTGACTCAAGCACCTGCAGGCACCAGACAGGCTGCCTAAGGTAAGGTACTGTACGTTAAGGTAAGGTACCTAAGGTACCTAACTTCAGGCACCTGAAGTCACGTGGGTACCTTATATCCCTTTCTCCGAAATTTCAGGGCGGCTTCACTGGCGGATATGGCAGCCACATGCGTAACCGGGAACTGGCTCTACTGGCTAACTTTTACCTAAGTTACTGCAACGTCAAGGAGGAGACTGAGATGCTCTGCTCAGCTCACTACCGGGTCATGCTACTGCTACTGTACTTACTAACTTACTGATGTCTGATTTTCATTTGTTCATGTCATGTCGTTATTCAGATCAGGTCAGGTCATGTCATGTGCGATGATGATGCGGGTCTGGGACCTGCAGCAGCATCATTGTTTGTTGTTTTCGCTCTAAAGAGATGAGCAGAAGAGGAGACCCACCTAATATGTTTCACTCCTTTTAAAGACCTGTTTCTCCCCCTGGGCGCTTTGATTGATTATCATCTTACCATTTTACCATTTTGATTGATCTTCACCTTATCACTCCCCCTGTCGACAACCTATCAAAAAGACTCAACACCCAAAGTTACTCGGGGGTGTTGGCCAAGCAAGTTACTTGATTGATATTATTCACTCTGCCTGGGAGAAGTTTGCATTCCTGGAAAATTGCATTCTACGAGTCTCTTAATATTTGCTCCTTATAGCGCACTCCTCGGTGTAACTACGGGCCTAAATCTATGCCTTTCACCGAAAGACTGCCTTAACAGCATTCCTCGCGGCTGCTCGGTCAACCTGCTCAATATATCCCTCGTCAACTTACACGTCTGTTTTCGTCCGTTCACGTCCTCCGACTCACCTGTTCTCCCGACTGGACTCGACCCCACTCCTTGCTGAAGCCAACACGTCAATTACAGCTACGATGTTAATAAACGGTGCCTTAACGGCTCTCCTTGCTGCTGGGGTAGCTTTGGCGTAAGCTTCGAAACCATTTCTGGGTCAACATTAACTCCAATTGACATCTCTATTTAGTAATCCGATTTCGAAGAGAAGTGTGAACTTCAACTACGGCTCGGACACGGTGCGTGGTGTTAACATCGGTGGTTGGCTCGTTCTCGAACCGTTAGTTCTCCTTTCATGGCGCACCTCACTCCGTCCGCTAACCTCGGTACTCTGATATAGATGGATTACACCTTCGATCTTCCAGGCGCAAAACGGTTCGGTCGTTGACGAATGGACTCTGACAGCAATGGTCCCCAATGCTGGTGATATCTTGAGGAAACACTGGGATACCTGGGTTTCGTTGGCGGATTTCCAGAAAATCGCAAACGCTGGTTTCAACATCGTGCGCGTACCGGTCGGATGTGAGGAGACACCTTGCTCGACTTTGTTCGTTGCGGGCAACGCTGACAATCCTCCAGACTGGGCATACCAGAAGTTTGACAGCGATCCTTATATCCAAGGTGCAGCTCCTTATGTCGACAAGGCCATCGAATGGGCACGGCAGACCGGGCTGAAGGTTTGGATCGATCTGCACGGCGCACCCGAGAGTCAGAACGGGTATGATAACTCGGGCCATTTGACCAAGATGCCAGGCTGGGAGAAAGGGGACACAGTCAAGCAGACGCTCTTGGTGCTTAAGCAGATCAGCGACAAGTACGCGACGACTGCGTACGAGGACGTTGTTGTTGGCATTGAGCTGTTGAACGAGCCTCAGCCCTCTCTGCTGCCGAGCTTGGATATCCTGAAGCAGTTCTACAGGGATGGCTTCGGTGAAGTCAGATCTGTCAGCGATACACCGGTCGTGTTCCACGACGCGTTCCAGCCGAGCAGCGCCTGGAACGGATTTTTGACACCCTCGGACAATAACGCGCAATACGGTATGTATCGAGTCATCTCGGTGAGATTTCCTGGAGGACCACGGCTTAACGAATTGTAGTTATAATCGATCACCACGAGTACCAAGTCTTTTCCAACGACGGAGTCGCAATGCAACCCTGGGTAAGTTTCCATTGCACATCTCGAAATCTGTCGAGCTTGTCCGCTAACGACCGCGCAGCAACATCGCCAAGCAGTTTGCAACAATGTTGGCAGCTACGCCTCCAATTCCGACCACTGGGTCGTCGTCGGCGAATGGTCGGCCGCCCAAACCGACTGCGCCGCCGCGCTGAACGGGTACGGAATCGGCGCGCGCTACGACGGCACCTATCCCGGCAGCAAATTCGTCGGTTCATGCGCCAACGTCAACTTCATCGAGACGTGGAGTCAGCAGTTCAAAGATGATACGAGAGGTTACATTGAAGCGCAGCTGCAGACCTACGAGACGCACACGCGGGGCTGGATCTTCTGGAATTTTAAGACCGAGGCCAGCCCCGAGTGGGATCTGTTCCGCCTCCTGGACGCCGGCATCTTCCCTCAGCCGCTCACCGATCGCAAGTTCAATGCCATATGTTCTTGATCGTTTGTCTTGTACTCACGGGATTTCATTCACAGTTACGATGAGTTGAGGGGGAAGATGATGCAAAGCAAGGGGAGTTATAGCAAGGCATCTCGAGGCGCATACGGACCATGAGTCACTCTTTTGACGACAGATACACCGAAGACTTACACTGATAGCCATTTTTGGCGATATTTCCTTGGGTAACATAGCACGGATGGGATAATGCTTGATTTTCTGGTTTCCAATTTCGCCTTCGATACCCCCGATGTAATTCGTACTCTTTTTGTATCTTGTACTTGTACTGCGCAAACAGCGGCAGTTGTATAGCCTGGACAGGAACCTCATCTTCGTTTTCCAGATCTGTACTCTACTTGTACTGTACTCTGGTCGAGACCAAATATAGAAGAAAAGCACATTCGTTCACTTTATCATCATGATCATCGTCGTCATCGTCTGTTTGAGACATGCGAGAGTGATCTTTCCCACGAGGCATAGGCTCCGTAACAGCTCGATCCTGACCCTTGAACCCCCGCGCACGCGCGCACGCTGGCTCTTACTGAGGATCGCCACATCGGCCGGCCACGGTGGATGGGGACGGGAACGGGAACGGCGGGGACGGGGTGGCTTCGCTTCTTGGGTTGGGTCACGGGTGCGTGGTGGGCACCTGTGGACGGGGCGGGTCGGATCGGGTGGGTTGAATTTGGGTTGATTTGTTCTGCGGAGAGGCGGGATGAATGGCAGACGGAGGAAACTGTGTGTGTCTTATGAGTTGTTCGTGCTGGCTTGCTAGCTAGGCTGCTCTATCTTGGATCAAAAGGATATCGAAGGATGACGACTGTCCTCGATAGGATACGCCTTAACGCCTTGACGCCCATGTCATACCCATGCCCATGCCCATGCGCACGCTGACGCCGGTTTATGGATGTCGGGATACTGGATGCTTGTTTGGAACGCATGAGCCAGAGTGAACGCCTCCGAGTGGGGATCCTTGAACGCCGTAGGAATGTCGCGCCTGGACTGGGATGGAAGTGAGGTGCGGGTAGGGAGAAGTAGCACTAAGTTAGATAGAGTAGGACAGATGGTTTCTCATTCGGCAAGATGCTGTTCGAACCTTGTCGTCAGTACCGAGCCATGAATCTTTCAGGGTAGTGTCACAGAGAATCAAGTCGAGTGATCGACATGTTCAAGGGGGTACAAGCATACCGACCACTCCGGAATCGTCTTGATCTGGCTCCACATGAATTTCTCCAGCTTATTCGCGCTCTTCGCATACGGCGTCGTCTCGTTATTGTACCGGCGGCAATTATCGAAGATGAGCTTCGCATCCTTGATAAAGTCCTCGGGCGTCGGGTACAGGTCCTTCTCGTGCTTCTCCTCCATCGTGCTGAGGTCCATGGGCTCCTTGATGACCTCGTAGTAGTCCGCCACCTCATCCCTGTTGACAGGCTGCGTAAAGGGCCAGGCCGAGCCGTGGTTCTGCATGTCGTTGAGCAGGTGCAGCAGCTGGTTGTAGTTGGGGCCGTGCCGCGGTTGGCGCGCGAGCTCGTCCATGTCCGGCGACCAGCCGGAGTCCTTGATGGCGGGGATAATCATCGGGTCGACTTTCGGGAGGAGGCCGGGCCCGGAGGAGGATCTCCACTCCTTGGGCGGGGCGTGCACGATGTGGGATTTGGAAAAGGCTCGGATCTTGGCGTGGACGGCTTCTTTCTGCTTCAGCAGCATGCGGCCGGCCTCGAGGTAGCGGATCTTGGGCACCATGGTGCACTGCATGATGGTGCCGCCTTCGTAATCTTTGATGTAGCCCATCCACCGCGGCTTCTCGAGCGTGATCTCCTTGGTGAAGCCTTGCTTTTTGAAGTAGCCGATCGCGTAATTGTCGGCGTAGGTGAGGAAGTGCATGACATCCGAGGTCGCCTTGACGTAGTCTTTCAGGTGCGACATCAGGTGCGCGCCGTAGCCTTTCACTTGCTGGTCGGACGAGATGGCGCAGAAGACGATCTCAGCGAATTGTCGGCCTTTGAAGGGTCGGTATGTTATACCCCTGTACGTATCGTCAGCATTCCCAGTCTCACTCATACCATTGGGTGCATGGGACATACCCGACAACCTCCAACGGCTTCTTGACAATCGCCATTGACAGATGCGTCCTATCGTACACCAGCCGCGCAATATAGTCTTTGGGCATTTTCGGCAACTGTTTCTGGAAGATGCATTTCAGACCGGTGAGGATGATCAAGCTTTCGCGCTCGTTGTCGTTGTTGACCACCCGAAATTCAATCTCGCTATTGCGCTCTTCGATGACGGCGGGCTGTTCGTGCCACGATATCAGTAAGGGGTCTCTGGAGCGAAGCCAATTCAAAGTTATCTGACCTTCTCCGGAAATGGAATGACTTTCAGGAGTCGGGCGCCTGTGTCTGGGGACTGTGAATGGGAATTCTTGAAACGCTTGTTTGCGCCGGGAATGTCAGAGTCATGGGCGGCCTTCCGTTTGCCATCTGCTTCTTGTGAGTATGTTTTCAGGCTCAGGTGAGACTCACAAATGCTCACTTTCGACTGGTATTGGCGCCATCGTGCTAGTAAGTGATCATTGCGGCGTAAGGTAGGTTTGTCCGCGACGACTAGGCTGTCGCAATACGGTGTTTCATGATAGAAGGTTGAAGGCGGCAACATCCACTACCAGGTAGACCGCGTAGTCGTAGCTGGAGATCTACCCCACGCCAAGCTGTCGCTTATTCGGCGCTTACCAGATTAGGATGACAGCTAATGTGTCTTCGTAGGAGCCTCAAGTATTCCATCTTTTGACCGATATTCAACCTCACCATTGTACTTTCTCATTCGTCGGTCACAGTATAGTTCACTATCACTATTCTCCTCAGATTTCTCCATGTCTCTTACCGACGTCTGGGAAGCAGCTTCTGGCAATCCTTTCACACCCACTATAGCAAAGGAGAGGCAGTTCTTCGTAGGGTTTACGCTCCTTCTGACAGGTAGAATCTTCTACATCACCTCTATCTCAGTATCGGCACTGACCATCCTTAGCTTTGATTCTGACTGGACTCTTTGGGCTCAGTACGCGACTCTTTAAATAAACAGTGGCCGGCCCTCCTGTCCCTTGGCTTACGCTATAACAGATCGATCACTGAAAAACATTCCGCTCCTTGGGATTCCTGCTTCTTTGGCGTTCGGGTAAACCATCTACTCTTCCTTGAAAGACGAGGCTAAAAACAACCTAGATTCGGTGCTGTGTACCTGATTTGCGCGGTGGGAGTTTACGTATAGACGGATTTGTCTGCGCGCCTTCGAGTATCATTTCTACCAGCTTTCAGCGATGTACTATACCACAAGCGAATAGATCCTCGATACATGCCCGTGTGCTGGTGCAGCAATATTGAGTGGCAGTAGCGACAGTCGTTTCGGGGCAGACCGTCAGCTGCATTCTACCATCCCTTACTCTTCGTCGACGGGTCGCAGGCATGGCGTCTGCGCCTGCTAGTCATGCGCCCCTCTTTAGCGCCGTCTCAAGCTCAGCCAGACAACTGTACTCACTGCTCCGGTGTATTGGTTTCGCGTCAAAAGCTCAAGTCCAGATAACCGATGAAGGCTTGCGTTTTACCGTAGAAGAATCGCGTGTTATGCAAGGTCAGTCATCTTGTGCGGCTCCGGTTTTGTAGACTAATCAAGACTATAAAGGTTTCGCTTTTCTGGAAAAGTCTCTTTTTACTACCTTCAGCTATGTATCTCCACATCATGGAGAAGGGGAGGAGGACAGCGAACCACCTACGTTCCAGATTTTGCTATCCGCCTTGCTTGAAACGCTGCAGATCTTTGGTATCAATGATAGTCAAGGCCGCTGGGCATCCCGCGATAATGCCTATAGCGGCATAACCAATGCTCTTTCTCGCGGAGGTGCGGTGGGAGCCTTTGATAACCGTGTTCTCGGTATGACTGGCGTTTGCCGTCTCAGCTATGTCGGTACAGGGGAGCCACTCTGCATCATCCTTGAGGAAACCGGGGTCACCACTACCTGTGAGCTCGTGACGTACGAGCCCGAGATCCAAGAGGACATTCCCCTGCAGAGGAATGCACTGGCGCAGAAGATCATTATGCGTGCAAGCTGGCTTTTCGATGCCATTACCGAGTTGTCTTCTACCTCCCCTTCACGTCTCACCATTTCCGCCTCACCGACCGCACCGTTTTTTACTCTCTCAGCAGCAGGGCCCCTCGGTTCGGCCACGGTGGAATTCAGCAAAGATCCGCAATTACTGGAAACTTTTCAGGTGCCGCAACGGACAGCGAACACCTACAAGTACTCACTTATCAAACATGCAGCCAGAGCTATGGCTGTGGCAAGCAAGGTGAGTGTCAGAGGCGATGAGCAAGGCGTATTAAGTTTACAGTTCATGATTGAACTGGAAGGTGGTGGTGTGAGCTTTGTAGATTTCAGGTTTGTACCCCTTATGCCTGAGGAGGAAGAGGAAGATGGAGAGCGGGACGAAGAGAGTCAAGAGGGCGAAGAGCCTGGAGAAGACGAGAGTAGTAATAGATAAGACATTTCCAGTATCTACCTCAAAGGGTAGGACTTGGTGAGAGCATCCCATATCTCATATCATTTGTAACTATGTGTATTATACCTAATCGAGACTTTACATGAGGCCCAAATGACCACGGAGCTGCGTGCCAAACCCATCGCGTGGAGCTGAAAGTTCCTCTAACATGAGGCTTATTGTTACTGGCTCGCTCCGGTTCAACTCTCACTGCATACAGTACCAAAGAACACGTGACTCCTCTAGCATTAGACTGTGAATCAGTCCATAGAAAGTTGTTCCTATTCATTTACACTATGTAGAGTATATATAGGAAATGATGACTAAGACATAAATAGAGACACTTAGTAAGAGATAAGTAAGCAATGATATCACATTCTTCTCTACTGCACAGTCACAACAGTTCACTGATATGAGTGCAGAGATTTACTTGACATTCTATAAAATTTCTATCTGCAGTTTGCATTCACATTGTGTTACTTCACTTCACATCACTATTGTCATTCAAAAGCAGCTAGAAGTGCAGATTGTTGTTGTCATAACAATAAGATAAATTATTCACTGTTTACATCATCTATTTATATCATTAATCACAACTTCTTAAAAAAAATTCCCTTCTTCTTTCTTTAGTTTTCAATCACACTTCAATTTTTAATCATTACTTCATCAACTTATTAATTTTTTATTTGCTCTATCATCATGTAAGCTTTCATAATATATTCATAGTATATCATTAATGTTTCATAGATCATTTCTTAAGATTTATGTTTCATGTTGTGTTGCTGCTGCTTCATCATCAGATACAGATAACAACAATTTAAACTGAAAGAAGTTTACTTTTAATTGTGTTCACAAGACTACTGATCATTTTTGTCTTAAGAAAAGCTCACAAAACTCTTTTCTCAGTATGTTGTTGTCTTAATTTTAATTTAAAGATTAACAATACATAAAATTAATTAAGCATTCTATTTTTAATATTACTTTCTTTTCTCTCTTTAATGAATCAACTAACAATCAGTTCAGCTTCTTGTTGCTTAATGTTCTAATCAATCTGCTATTGAAGAATTGACTCAGAGCTGAGCTTAAGATGTTGTTAATAATTTGACAGTTAATTCTGCACATTAATATGAATTTAGATTGTTTTTGTACTCACTGAATATATTACAAAGTTGCTGTTATTCACATTCATAAAGAACATGAGCTGACTGTCTATGACAACTATGTGCATAAAGACAGATCATTTACAATATACATTCAGATTAAGTTCAATAATCATTATCTTCTCTGCAGTTTGTGTACAAACTGTCATTGAGGTGTGCAGAGTATTCAGTGCAGCTTTTATAAGTATAAATCTATATTAATATGATAGCTACTTATTGTTCTAAATCATGCAGAGTCTAAATTCTCTTTGTTTGTCAACTTAGCAACTTCTTATTGTCATTATGTTGTCACTCTATTCACTGTTCTTGTTGTCATCATCAGCAACATTATACTTCTCATCAGCTACAATTACTCATCAATAAAGAATGTTTTAAGCACTGCAGATAAGTTAAAGATGACTGCTAAGATTCTTTGTTATTAAGTTAAAAGACTTAATATTAATGCATTTGTTGCTTTGCTTGCACTGTCATTCTGTCTGCATCAATTACATTCTTACTCATCATTGTGTCATTACAGTGAACAGTAGTTTTGTCTTGAATACAGTCTGTGCTCAGCTTATAACTTTTTTTTTTTTTTTAATAGATAAATAGTTAATGAAATTGCTTTGCTCCTGATACTATCACCTTCTAGTTTATGAGAGCCTTTTTCTTGAGTCTCTTATGTAGATTATATAAGCTCATATTTCTTTCACAGATCATCATCAAATCACTGTCAATCATTACTGAAGTTAAGACTTTTTGATCTTTCTTTTTAGATTTACTTCTTATTCACTTCAACTTCAACTCATCATGTCATTTTTAATCATTCAGTTTTTTCTTAATACTATGTGATGTCAAAACTTTCACTTTCTCTCAGTTACATCTCTCTTCTATCATGAATATTAAAGTCAAGTCATCAGCATTTCTCTGACTTTCAATAGTCTTCTGTAATGCATTCATTATATCACTCACTTCAGTCAAGATCAGTTCAGAATGAGCAACACTTCAGTGTGCTTTCAAAATGTTCTGTAATGAAGATACAGATAAGTTTACTTATTTGTAGCATTTTTATATTTTATAAATTGTCTTCTGAGAAAGATCTTCTTTCTTCTTTACTAAGAACTTATATAGCTCTTTTTTTTGTCTGCAATTTCATTCAGCTCAAGATATGATTAAGAGTTCTTTATAGAAAGACAACAATGACTCTTTCTATTTAAGAATCTCATCAACTTCAGAACTTAATCACTACATAGATAGTTTAGCTCATTTCAGACTGCTTTGCAGCCTTGAATTAGCTCAAAATTCATTGACATTAAAGATATGTGCTTTTACAAATTAATTATCATAAATTAAATTTCATAGAACACATTCTGTAAACATTTCTAATGCATAAGTTTCTAATGAATGAGTTTTCAATATCTTATAAGACTCAAATCATTTAGCTTTAAACTTCTGAAGCTCTTCATTTCATATAAGCACTCAGTCTTCTTTCTTTGTAGTGCTTAATCACACTGTTTCATTATGAATCATTTTTAATTCAATAGTCTTTTGTAAAAGAATTTCATTGATGATTGCTCAAACTGTCTGTATCTAATCAACTCATTTTAACTGATCTTCAAAGTCAGTTTCTCTCAGCAATCAGAAATCATTTAAGTTGCCTGATAATCATAAATTTACCTTATACAGTAGGTAGAATGAGCTCTGTTTAGTTGTATTATGAGCTCAGATTTAGGCTGCAAAAAGTGCTTGTGATAAGTATTTATCTCATAATTAAGTTGATTTATTCATAAGATATTTTGTAAGCATGAAGCTCAACATTTTATTTAGGTTTTCTACCTTTTCATTTGTGTGAAGATGATAGAGAGTCATTGTTCTATGCTGAGTTCTGAGCTTCTTCAAATAGTAAATCACAACACAGCTGAGAAAGTTTGTACTGTTATCAGATAGTAACTCTCTCAGTGAACTATAATTTGTAAAGATTTCATCACATAGAAAATCTGTAACTATTGTTTTCATTACATCTGAAACAGCTTTAGTCACAGGTCAGTCTGTAGCATAATTAATTGTCATTATAATTCAGCAGTTCTCTCAGAGCATTTAAGATAGTATGTTTATCATGTTGATTTTTTATCTTTTGAATGATAATAAATTCTTATAAGTCAAATATAAATGTTCTTCAATCTCTTGATGTTTTCAGAGTCATTGAGCAACTTGACAGTTAAGACAATGCTTTATAAATGATTTAATATTCTGCAATAGTTCATATCATCAAGCTTGAAGTCAAATGACTTCTAGCAGTTCTGACACTTCTAAATGTCTGTATTCAGTGTGCATATGTTTCAAAAAGTTCACATAATACTGAAACTGTAGAAATAGCACTTTGCTGTTGTCTCACTTTTGAATCAAATATGAATCATTTAATTTCAAATTGTAATGCAGTCAAAATTGATTCATCACATCATTTTCACACACATGCTTGCAAAGCAGTGACTTTTCAGGTTCTGTATCATCTTTTAGATACAGTATCATTGCTTTTTCTTATTTCACATCATTTAGCCTTCACAAAGCATCTAAGAACACTCTATTTGCTGAGTCTTTCTCTATAAAATTGAGTCAATAACTAATTAAATCTGATATGACAGCCTGAGCTTCAGGTCAATATTGAATGTCAAGATTATACTGCTGAAATTCATCAATTCATTGAGCTAGTCATTTAAATGAGTGTAATGTATTCTTTAAATATTGTAGACCTTCATGATTCATAATAATAGTTGTAGTATGATCATTTTCAATATAGTACTGCTAAGTTCAAAGTGCATACTTAATGATCAATAGCTTCTTTTCATAAACAGAATAATTGAGCTCTGCATCTTGTAACTTTCAGTCATCATAAATAACTGAATGACATTTCTTATTCATTTCATTCTGCATCAGAACACAGCCAATTGCTTATTTGAAAGTGTTTATTTCAATAGTAAACAGTTTGCATACAGCTACTTAAATAAGTATTAATTCAAATGTAAGTGCATTCTTAAGCTGTTGAAAGACACTGTCACATAATACATTTCAGACAATGAGTTAATTCTTCTTTGTACACAACTTAATGTTGTTCTTCTTAAGCAAATTCAATAGCAATGCTGTGATTCATGCAAATTCTTGTACAAATCATCAGTAATATAAAGTCAGTTCAAGAAACTGCTGTACATAATGTGCTGTCTTTGAGACAGGTCAATCCTTAATGACTGATATCTTGATAGAGGCTGGCCATAGTGTGTCTTGTCTCACAATATATTTATAAAACTTAAGGATTTTCACCTCAACAGTGCACTTACTAGACTTAACATATAGCTTATGTTTCTTTAAGATACTGAGAATGATTCACAAGTGTTTCTGATGATCTGAAATTGAGTTGAAAAAGATCAGTATGTTGTCAAGATATATTAGACAGAATTTGTTGAGTAAGTTCTGTAATATAGAGTTCATCATTGACTGAAATGTTATTGAGACATTACATAGTTCAAAGAGCATAGTTGTGAACTTATATTTGCTGTAATGAGTGTTAAAGACAGTCTTTTTCATATTGTCTTTGATTACACAAACTTAATAATAGCTCAAAGTGAGATCAAGCTTGATTAAATATCAGGCTTTGTCAATCTAATCTAGGCATTTCTGAATTCAGAGAAGTGAATATTCATTTTTAACAGTAACATTGTTTAACACTCTGTAATCAATGCATATTCATCATGTATTCTTCTTCTTTTTAATGAACAGAATCAGAAAGTCTTATGAACTTGTAAACTCATAAATCAGATCTTTATTCATTAGCTTCATTATCTGTTTAGTCTGTTCATTCAGCTGTAGCTGTGACAGAGAGTAAGCATTTATGTTGACAGACTTGATGTCACTGATGTTAATGCTATGTTTAAACACTTATTTAGATGATAGTTCATCTAATAAAGTCAACTTAAATACAGATTGAAACTCTTCAATAACAGCTCATAATCATTTATTCATAATAGCTAACAGTTCAGCTTCTGACTTCTCTGAGTTCTGTTGAATCACTAATAAGTACTCAACAGTTCTGTGATTTCAAAGTGTCTTCATAGCTGCACACTCTTTAATCACATTTAATGTCAATTCATTTACAGCTTGTTGTCACTTTTTTAAAAATAAATGATGATGTTTTCATTGTTAATTCTGAACTGTCATACAGCTCATAGCTTAATCAATCTGAGAATTAGTGACTTTTAGTCAGATTAATCTCAGAATGAGATTATGTTCTTAAAGATTCACAATTTATGCTTTTAATTGTTGTCAAAAGCTATTTATCTTGAGATGAAAGATCAGCTTTGCAGTTAATTAAATGATCTGTCTGTTCAGCAAAGATATCTTAAGTAATTTAATTTCATATTGACTATCAATCAACATTTGATTGACAACTGTCAAGAAGATATATATTCAATTTACATCTAAATCAACTAGTACTTTCACATTTATCTTGTTCAGTTCATCTTGAATGCAGTCTGCAAGAATATATGCATTCAAATTAAAAGCATTGATTTAGTTAAAGATTATACTCAATAGTAAGAGTTTTAGATCATTCAGTGTGAATGCTTCACTCAGATCATTATTGAGTTGAATAGAAGCTTCTGTTAACTTGTTCATGAACACTTCTATATTTATAAATAACTTTAGTTTTCTAAATTGTTCAAATCAACTTCAACAATCTTCAGCTTCTTCTTGTCTTTATTTTTTTTCTTATTCTTATTTTTGTTCTTATCTTTGCTCTTATCTTTACTCTTATCAATGTTCTTGTTGTCTCAGCAGTCTTTAGCTATATGCAAGAACTTTTTACAGTGAAAGTACACTTTATTCTTTTTACATTAGATTTAATAAGCTTCTGTATTCAACTTATTTAATTTAGATATAATTGATCTTTCATGACTTTGAGATCAGTCTCAAGAATTGGTCAACAAGTTATTACAGTTTGAATTTGAGCCATTAAAGACATTAAGATGATTCTTATTATGTGTTTCTTAAAGACTTTATTCAATTTAATTGACTCATCAAATTAACTTATCAAGAGTAGTCACTTCAGTCTCTAAATACTTTTAGAGTTCAGATCAAATCTTTTGCTTTAGATCTCAGATAAACTGTCATTTCTGTTCATATTTAACTGATATAGACTGAAGAAGTTGTACAATCTTTGTAAACTTTACTTTATATTGTTGAATTAATTTTGTTTGTTTCAGTGTCTCATAACAGTGACATCAATGTTTCATTTCATTAATGTTTTCAAAGATCAGTAGAAATGCTAGAAAGAAGTTGTTTATATTTTAAGATCTAATGTTTAACAGATCTTCTTCAGCTTAAAGTCATTTTTCTTTTCAGAGTCATCATACTTTGACAGTATCTTTCAAATAATTAGTCATAACAATAATCTTCACTTCATCATTCAGAAGTCAGTTCATCAACATTTCATAAAATTGAAAGTAAGCTTTCATTTTGAGAATTTACATCTTTGCAGTGTTCACTTTTCAACTATTCTTATAGACAGATGATGTCTTCATCTTCAGAGAATCCTTGAACACTGCTGTAGAGAAAGACATTATTACATTAAGTATTTCTTAAGTTTCTGAAGCTGCATTAAATAGAGATGTGGCCTCAGACATGAGAGTTAGTTAATTAGTATAAATATTTCTCAATTAAGTCTGAAGAAATGCAATTTAACTTGTCATTGTCTTGTAATCAGCTCAAGAAGTCATTTCTGACACTGATGACTAACTGATGATAGTGAATTCATTCATCATTATAGAAATAAAGTTGAGCTTTATACTGAAAGATTGTAAATGATTAAAGACATTAATTAACAAATTAATTTCAGTTCAGTTTGAATTGCTGTCAAACATGTTACAATATAAGAGAGATAAAACTTTTCTTCATACAATACAGCATAAGAATTCATTTCTTTATTCTGTAGTCTCAATGCTGAAGTAATGATGAGCACTGAAGAGAAAGTGAACACATAGTTTATGCATTACTGCATCAGAACTTTCATGATCAGAACACAAATTGAATCAGCTCAGACTGAAGCTTGAGCTTCAGAGCTGCTTAAAAGTGTGCTTCAAATCTTTGATGCTATCAGATGTGAATTGGTCTGTAGAAAGTTGTTCCTATTTGTTTACACTATGTAGAGTATATATAGGAAATGATGACTAAGACATAAATAGGGGCGCTTAGTAAGAGATGA
>JAABUJ010004166.1_pt1 | contig 15456 bp, 13 predicted proteins | sample 5559131 | NCBI WGS metagenome assembly JAABUJ01 (sample SAMN10711875, study PRJNA513366) | rock metagenome | isolation source: Antarctica rocks | place: Antarctica: Victoria Land, Mt New Zealand nord | collected 2016-01-07 | reverse complement strand
GCGCCGCGATCGTGCGGACGCTGTCGAGCTTCTTGGCGATCGCGTCGACCGCCCGGTTCAGCCCGATCGACAGCACGTCGTCGTCCTTGTCGAGCGAGGCGAAGATCGCCCCCATCTTCACGAACGGTCCGAACCGGCCGATGCCCGCCTCGATCGGCTCGCCACGTTCGGGGTGCAGGCCGACCAGCCGTGGCAGCGACAGCAGGCCGAGCGCCTGTTCCAGGGTGATCGTGTCGCCGTCGACGCCCCTGGGCAGCGACGTCCGCCGCGGCTTGGACTTCTTGTCCGCCGGGTCCGGCGCGCCCTGCTGAACGTATACGCCGTATGGTCCACGGCGCACGGTGATGTCCTCACCGGTGTCGGGATGGTGGCCCAGCTCGCGCAACCCTTCCTTCAGGGTCGCGCCCTCCTCGCCGCCATCGATCACCAGCCGGCGCGTGTACTGGCAGTCCGGGTAATTCGCACAGCCGATGAAGCTGCCGTGCCGCCCCAATTTCAGCCCCAGCCGCCCAGTGTTGCAGGCCGGGCACAGCCGCGGGTCCCGCCCATCCTCTCGCGCTGGGAAGAAGTGCTCGCCGAGGTCGTGGTCCAGCGCGTCGATGACGTCGCTGATCTTGAGCTCGCGGGTCTGCTCGATCGCGCGGGAGAAATCCTCCCAGAAGGCGCGCATGACGTCGCGCCACTCGGCCCGTCCGTCCGAGATGTCGTCTAGCTGGCCTTCGAGCGACGCAGTGAAGCCGGTGTCGACGTAGCGTTCGAAGAAGCTGGTCAGGAACGCCGTCACCAAGCGGCCGCGGTCCTCCGGCACGAAACGGCGCGCCTCCATGCGGACGTAGTTGCGGTCGCGCAGCACCGACAGGATCGACGCGTAGGTGGACGGGCGGCCGATACCCAGCTCCTCCATCTTCTTGACCAGGCTCGCTTCCGAGTAGCGCGGCGGCGGCTGGGTGAAGTGCTGTTCCGCCACCACCTCGCCGAGGCCGAGCGGATCGCGCTCCGTCATCGGCGGGAGCATCCGGCTCTCGTCCTTTTCCGCCGTGTCGTCGGTCGCCTCGCGATACAGCTTGAGGAAGCCGTCGAACGCCACGATGGAGCCGTTCGCCCGCAGCTTCAGCCCGCCCGCCGCGATGTCGACCGACACCTGGTCCAGCTCCGCCGACTGCATCTGCGAAGCGACGGCGCGGCGCCAGATCAGGTCGTACAGGCAGCGCTGGTCGTCGTTCAGGTAGCGGGCGACCTCGGCCGGGGTGCGCGCGACGTCGGTGGGGCGGATCGCCTCGTGCGCCTCCTGCGCGTTCTTGGCCTTGGTGCTGTACTCGCGCGGCGACAGCGGCACGTAATTGGCCCCGTACGCCTCGCCCACGTGGCCGCGGATCGCCTCGATCGCCTCGCGCGCCATCTGCACGCCGTCGGTCCGCATGTAGGTGATCAGGCCGACCGTCTCGCCGCCGAGTTCGACACCCTCGTAGAGCTGCTGGGCCACCCGCATCGCCACCTGCGCGCCAAAGCCCAGCTTGCGGCTGGCGTCCTGCTGCAAGGTGCTGGTGGTGAACGGCGGCAGCGGGTTGCGCTTGACCCGGCGGCGCTCGACGTTCGCGACGGAGAAGTGCCCGGCCTGCACCGCCGCGCGCGCCGCATGAGCCTTCGCCGCGTCGTTGAGGTCGAACTGGCCCAGCTTGCGGCCGTCCAGGTGCGTCAGCCGTGCGGTGAACGGCGCGCCGAGCGGCGTGGTGAAGTGCGCCTCGACCGTCCAGTACTCGCGGTTGCGGAACGCCTCGATCTCGGCTTCCCGCTCGCACACCAGCCGCAGCGCCACCGACTGCACGCGCCCGGCACTCTTGCTGCCCGGCAGCTTGCGCCACAGTACCGGCGACAGGGTGAAGCCGACCAGGTAGTCCAGCGCGCGCCGGGCGAGGTAGGCCTCGATCAGCGGCTGGTCGAGCTGCCGCGGGTGCGCCATGGCGTATTGCACGGCGGATTTGGTGATCTCGTTGAAGGTGATGCGCTGCACGTCGACGCCGCGGAGCAGCTTCTTCTCGTCCAGCATCGCCCGCACGTGCCACGAGATCGCCTCGCCCTCGCGGTCCGGATCGGTGGCGAGGAACAGCCGCTTGGCCCCTTTCAGGGCCTTGGCGATCGCGGCGATCTGCCGGGTGCCGCGCTCGTCGGCGGCCCAGTCCATCGCGAAATTCTCATCCGGGCGCACGCTGCCGTCCTTGGGCGGCAGGTCGCGCACGTGCCCGAAGCTGGCCAGCACGGTGAAATCCCCGCCCAGGTATTTGTTGATTGTTTTGGCCTTAGCGGGCGATTCAACGACGACGACGTCGGTCATGTGATCCTTGGCGGCGTGTTTACAGGTTGGACGCGAGCAGGGCGACCCGGTGCCCCGGCATCGTCTCTACGCGACCGGCGAGTTCCAATTCCAGTAGAACCGCTATGACGACAGATGCGGACAACTGGCAACGGCGTATAAGATCGTCAACCATCGTCGGTTCCGGGCCAAGCAGGGCGATGATGTCGCATCGGGCCCGCTCCATGTCCGGCACGGCATCTTTGGGCGCATCCCACGGTGGCTGGGACGCGTCGAAACCGCCCCGCTTGAACAGTGGCAGGCGGGACAGGCCAGCGCGCCCAGGGTGGTCGGTCAGGTTGTCGACGACATCGGCGGCCGACTCGGTCAAGGTGGCGCCTTGGCGGATCAGGTCGTTGGAACCACGGCAGCGCGGGTCGAGCGGCGAGCCCGGCACGGCGAACAGGTCCCGCCCGGCCTCCTGCGCCAGCCGCGCGGTGATCAGGCTGCCGGAGCGCGGCGCCGCCTCTACCACGACCACGCCCAGCGACAGCCCGGCGATGACCCGGTTGCGGCGCGGGAAGTGGCGGCTTTGCGGGGCGGTGCCGAGCGGGGCTTCCGCGATCACGGCGCCTTGGGCGGCGATGCGGGCCTGCAGCGCGGCATTTTCCGGCGGATAGGGCATATCCAAACCGCCCGCGATCGCCGCGACCGTCTTGCCGGTATGCAGCGCGCCGGTATGGGCCGCGGTATCGACCCCGCGCGAGCCCGGACACCACGGTCAATCCCGCAATCGCCAGGTCGGCCGCGAGCATTTCGGCCATGCGCCGGCCGTTGGCGGACGCATTCCGCCCGCCGACGACGGCCACCGCGCGGTCGGAAAACACCGCCGGGTCGCCGAGGACGGACACGACCGGCGGCGGATCGTCCAGCAGCGCTAGCAGCTCCGGGTAGCCCGGGCCGTCCAGCACGAGCATGCGGCCGCCGAGCCGGGCCAGCGCCTCCATCTCGCGCTCGATCGTTTGCGCCGCGGGAACGCTGGGCGGGGACGCCGTGCCGCCGTGCCGTGCCAGGCCGGGGAGAGCGTCGATCGCTGCGGCGGCTGTGGCGTAGCGGGCCAGCAGGCCACGATAGGTGATCGGCCCGACCCCGTTGGTGCGGGCGAGGCGGATGCGGTCGAGCATCTCCGCCGGCGTCACGGCTTGCCGATCCGCGGTTCGGCGCCGGCGCGGAGCCGGGCGATGTTGGCGTGGTGCCGGGCGATGACCCAGATGGCGATTAGCGGGACCTCGATCGGATAGGGGTGCAGCAGGAGCGCCACCAACGGCGCTGCGACGAACGCGGCAATCGCGCCGACCGAGGAAGTCCGGCTGAGAGCCACCGCCGCCAGCCACGCGGCGCACGCGGCGGCCCCGAGCGGCCAGGCGATGCCGAGCAGCGCGCCCAGCCCGGTCGCGACCCCCTTGCCGCCGCGAAACCTGAGCCACGGCGACAGGCAGTGGCCGAGCACGGCGAACAGGCCGGCGACCGGACCGGCCAGCAGGACCGCAGCCGTCCCCTTCGCGCCATCGAGCAGCAAGGTCGCCGCTGCGAGGTCGCGCCGTCCGGTCCGCAGCACGTTGGTCGCGCCGATATTGCCCGAGCCGATGGCGCGAATGTCGCCCAGCCCGGCGGCGCGGGTCAGCAGCAGGCCGAACGGCACGGAACCAAGCAGGAACCCAAGCAGCGCCGCGCCGACGATGTTCACCCGAACACGCGGCGTCCGGCTTTCCAGGTGCCGATGACGCGTCCCTCCAGCGCCCGGCCGTCGAACGGCGTGTTCTGCGCCTTGCCCGGCAGCAGCCCGGCGTCGACCTTCCACGCCCGCTCCGGGTCGAACAGGCACAGATCGGCCACAGCACCCTTCGCAAGCGTGCCCACAGCGGCGCCGAGCAGCCGAGCCGGGCGCGCGGTTAGCAGCTCAATCGCTTGGATCAGCGGCAAGCCATTGCCGTGCACCTGCGCCAAGGTCACCGCCAGCAGGGTCGCGAGCCCGGCGCCGCCCGCGGATGCCTGCGCGAACGGGAAGCGCTTGTCGTCGGCGTCGCGCGGCTGGTGGTCGGAGGCGACCGCGTCGATCGTGCCGTCGTTGAGGGCGGCGACGACGGCGATCCGGTCGGAGTCCGGGCGCAGCGGCGGCGACAGCTTGGCGTAGGTGCGGAAATCGCCAATCGCCGTCTCGTTCAGGTCGAAATAGGGCGGGGCGGTGTCGCAGGTGACGTGCAGGCCCGCCTCCTTCGCCGCCTGGATCAGCGCCAGCGCGCGGGCGGTGGACACGTGCGCGAAATGCACGGAGCCGCCGGTCAGCCGCGCCAGGCTGATGTCGCGGGCGACGATGATCTCCTCCGCCGCCGCCGGGATGCCGGGCAGGCCGAGCCGAGTCGCGAGTTCGCCCTCGGTCGCGGCGCCGCCGTCGGCCAGCACCGGGTCCTCGGGGTGCTGCACGATGCGGGCGCCGAAGCCGCGGGCGTAGGATAGCGCCAGCCGCATCATGCGGGCGTTGCCGACCGCGCGGCGGCCGTCGGTGAACGCGACTGCGCCGGCTTCGAGCAGCAGGCCCATCTCGGCCAGTTCCTCGCCGCGGCAGCCGCGGGTGACGGCGCCGTACGGCAGGATGGTGAGGCTGCCGGTCTCCTCGCCGCGGGCGCGCAGCAGCCGCACCAGCGCCGGGTCGTCGATGGCGGGGAGGCTGTCGGGCAGGGCGGCGAGGGTGGTGATGCCGCCCGCGGCCGCGGCCTGGGCGGCGGAGGCGATGGTTTCGCGGTACTCGTAGCCGGGTTCGCCGAGCGCCGCGCGCATGTCGACCAGCCCCGGGCACAGCACCGCGCCGTCCCCGTCCAGCACGTCCGCGCCGTCGGGTCGGCCGAGCCCGGCGCCGAGATCGGCGATCACGCCGTCGCGCACCAGCAACCCGCCGGGCAGGTCCAACCCGCTCGCCGGGTCGAGCAGGCGGACGTCCTGGATGAGCAGGTCAGCCATTGCGGCGGCTGCGGCGCGAGAGGCTGTCGAGCACGGCCATGCGCACGGCGACGCCCATCTCGACCTGCTCGCGGATGAGGCTGCGCACCGGGTCGTCGGCGACGGCGCTGTCGATCTCGACGCCGCGGTTCATCGGGCCGGGATGCATCACCAGCGCGTCCGGCTTGGCGTGGGACAGGCGGGCGGCGTCGAGGCCGAAGAAGCGGAAATACTCGCGCGCGCTGGGCACCAGGCCGCGCGTCATGCGCTCCTTTTGCAGCCGCAGCATCATCACGATGTCAACGCCTTCGAGACCCGCGTTCATGTCGTGGAACACCTCGACGCCGAGCCGCCCGGCCTCGGCGGGGATCAAGGTCGGCGGCCCGATCACGCGCACCGTGCTGCCCATGGTGGTGAGCAGATGGATGTTGGAACGCGCCACGCGGGAATGCAGCACGTCGCCGCATATTGCGACCGTCAGCCCCTCCAGCCGGCCGCGGCGGCGGCGGATCGTGAGCGCGTCCAGCAGCGCCTGGGTCGGATGCTCGTGCAGCCCGTCGCCGGCGTTGATGACGGAGGCGTCGACCTTCTGCGCCAGCAGGCTCGGCGCGCCGGACTGGTCGTGGCGCACCACCAGCAGGTCGCAGTGCATCGCGTTCAGGGTCGCGGCGGTGTCCAGTAGCGTCTCGCCCTTATTCACCGACGAGCTGGCGACCGACATGTTGATCACGTCCGCGCCCAGCCGCTTGCCCGCCAGCTCGAAGCTGGTGCGGGTGCGGGTGCTGTCCTCGAAGAACAGGTTGATCAAGGTGCGGCCCCGCAGCAGGTCGCGCTGCGTCTTGCCCGACCGGGTCAGCAGCACGTAGCTGTCCGCGAGGTCGAGCAATTGGGCGATCTGCGGCGGGTGCAGGCCCTCGATGCCGAGCAGGTGGCGGGTGGGCAGGTTCATGCCTCAGCCAGCCGCCGCATGCAGGCGCGCGAGCGATTCCTCGCGGCCGAGGGCGGCGAGGGTGGCATCGATGCCGGGGCTGGTGACGCTGCCGGTGAGGGCGGCGCGAAGCGGCTGGGCGACCTGGCCGAGCTTGCGGCCGGACCGCTCGGCGTAGGCGCGCAGGGCCGCGTTCAGCGATGGCGGCTCGAAGTCGGTGGCGTCGAGGTCGGCGGCCACGTCGCGCAGGATCGCGCGGTTGTCGGGGGTGAGCAGGGCGGCGGCTTTCGGCTCCATCGGCAGCGGCAGCTTGGTCGCGAGGAACGCCGCGCTGTCGGCGAGTTCCACCAAGGTCTTCGCCCGCTCCTTCAGGCCCGGCATCAGCGTGCGGATGCGCGGGGCCGCCGCCGCGGCGTCCAGCCCGCGCGCGGCCAGGCGCCCCAGCACGTCGGCGGCCAGGCGGTCGTCGTCGGCCTGCCGCAGCCAAACGCCGTTCAGGAACGTCAGCTTGGCGTAGTCCATCCGGCTCGGGGCCCGGCCGACGCCGTCGAGGTCGAACAGCCCGACCGCCTCGTCGCGGCCCAGAATCTCGTCGTCGCCGTGGCCCCAGCCGAGCCGCAGCAAGTAGTTGCACAGCGCCTCCGGAAGGAAGCCCTGGTCGCGGAACTCGGTCACGCTGCTGGCGCCGTGCCGCTTGGACAGCTTCGCGCCGTCCGCGCCGTGGATCAGCGGAATGTGGGCGAACGCCGGCAGGTCCCAGCCCATCGCGCGATAGACCTGGATTTGCCGGAACGTGTTGGTCATGTGGTCGTCGCCGCGGATGACGTGGGTCAGCGCCATGTCGTGGTCGTCCACCACCACCGCGTGCAGGTAGGTCGGCGTGCCGTCGCTGCGCAGGATGACCATGTCGTCCAGCTCGGCGTTGGCGACGCGAACCGGGCCCTGCACGAGGTCGTCCACGACCGTTTCGCCCTCCTGCGGCGCCTTCAGCCGGATCGAGAACGGCGCGTCCGACGACGGGGCCTCGGCGGCGCGGTCCCGCCAGCGCCCGTCGTAGCGCGGCGTGCGGCCCTCGGCGATGGCCTGCTCCCGCATCGCCTTCAGCTCCTCCGCCGTGCAGTAGCAGCGGTAGGCGTGCCCGGCATCGAGCATGGCGCGGGCGACCTCCGCGTGGCGGGCGGCGCGGGTGGACTGGAACACCGGCGGCTCGTCCGGGTCGAGGCCGAGCCAGTGCAGGCCGTCGAAGATCGCCTCCGTGGCAGCGTCGGTGCTGCGGGCGCGGTCGGTGTCCTCGATCCGCAGCAGGAAAGCGCCGCCGTGGTGCCGGGCGAACAGGTAGTTGAACAGGGCCGTGCGGGCGCCGCCGATGTGCAGCAGGCCGGTCGGGCTGGGGGCGAAACGGGTGCGGACGTTCATTGCGAAGCGCATAGCACGCGCCGATGTGGCGTGGGGAGGGCGCGAGCGTTACCTTGGGCGCCTTGGGACAGGCAATCGCAATCGCGCGCGGCGTCGGACTGGCTTGGGCCGGGCCGTCGCTGTCCCGCTGGGCAGTGGCCGAGCGCGGCCGGTTCGCGCCCTGGTTGGCCGTGGCGATGGCGGCGGGGGTCGTGTGGTTCTTCGGTCTCTCGTTCGAGCCGGCGGCGTGGATTGGTTTTGCGGCGCTGGCCGGAACGGCCGCGGTGGCGCGGCTCGCTTGGCATCATGCGCTCGCGCGCGCTGTCGTGGCCATGGCCGCTGCGGTGGCGCTGGGGTTCGCCTCGGCGCAGTTTGCGACGTGGCACGCCTTCCCGCCGGCAGCCGTGCCGTCCGGCGCCGGGTTCGTGACGGGCGTGGTCCGCAGCGTCGAGCGGCTTCCGGAAGGACGCCGCGCCACCCTCGCGGAACCGCGTCTCGGCGCCGACAGCCCGGCGCTCGACCGCAGCATCCGCATCCGGCTTCGCGACACCGATGCGGTCGCTATTGCCGCCGGCGACACGCTGCGAGTGCGTGCCCTGCTCCGGCCGCCGCCGCCGCCGCCTTATCCGGGTGGGTGGGACCTGCAGCGGGATGCCTTCTTCGCGGGATCGGCCGGGTCCGGATTTGCGATCGGCGCGGCGGAGCGAGTCGCCCAAGCCACGCCGAGCGGCCTGGCTCGGAGCGTTCAGGCGCTAAGGGCAATACTGTTCAGTTAGGCCGCTTCTAAACTGTCGGACGGTCCTTTTCAAGCGGTTTGCCCACCATTGCCGGGAACCTGACGGCGCTAACTGAACCGTATTGGCGCTAAGGGATATGATTTCCAAGCGGATCATGACAGCGCTCCCCGGCGCCGACGGCGCGATCGCCGCCACGTTGCTGACCAGCACGGGCGCTGCGATCCCGCCAGCCGACCGGACAGCGTTCCGCGATTCGGGGTTGGCCCACCTGCTCGCCGTGGCCGGGCTGCACATCGGCATCGTCATGGGACTGGCCATGGGGACGACCCGTTTCGGCCTTGCGCTCTCGGAGCGGGCGTCGCTGCATTGGCCGTGCAAGCAACTCGCGGCGACGGCCGCGCTGGCGGCGGGGGCAGGCTACCTCGTGCTGACCGGCATGCACGTGCCGATCCTGCGCAGCTTCGCGATGGCCGCGTTGGTCACCCTCGGCATCATCCTGGGCCGCCGCGCCCTGTCGTTGCGGGGACTGGCCCTTGCCGCGGTCGGGCTGATGCTCGCGACGCCATGGGAAGTGGTGAGCGTCAGTTTCCAGATGAGCTTCTCCGCCGTGCTCGCGCTGATTGCGGGCTACGAGGTCATGCAGCCGCTTCTCGCCCGGCTACACGGCGCCGGCGGAGCCTTGCGGGGGTCGGCGCATCATGTAGGTCGCCTTAGCTTTGACGAGCCTTCTAGCCGGCACGGCGTCAGCCCCGTTCGCCGCCTATCATTTTGGGCACTTCCAACTCTACTTCATCTTGGCCAACCTCATTGCCGTGCCGCTGACGGCGATGTGGGTCATGCCCGCCGGGTTGGCGGCGTTGGGCTTGATGCCGTTTGGGCTGGAGCGGGTTGCGTTGACGCCCATGGGATGGGGCATCGACGTCATTCTCTGGATCGCGCGCCATGTCGCGGCGCTCCCGGCGGCAACGATCGGCGTGCCGCATTTTCCCGCATGGGGATTGGCATGCACCGCACTCGGCATCGCCTGGCTGGAGCTCTGGCGCACGCCGGTCCGCTTGGCGGGGCTGGCGCCGATCGTGGCGGGGTTGATGGCCGGGCTGATCAGCCATCCCGCCGATCTGCTTGTGTCCCCGGACGCTCGACTGATCGCCCTGCGCGATCCGGACGGCGTGCTCATGCAGACCCGGCCAGGCCTGTCGCCATTCTCGCGCGATGCCGAATTGCAATATTGGGGCGTTGCAGTCTCGGCTCCGTTCCCGGAATCAGGCATGCCCGGCCTGGCGCGTTGCAACCTCGATGGCTGCGTCCTTCAGGGCAAGGCCGCCGCGATCTCGCTGGCCCGAAGCGGCAAAAAAGCGGACTGCACCGGGATTTCCCTCGTGGTGTCGGCCGAACCGGTCCACGGCGTTTGCCCGCCCGGCACATCGGTCATCGACCGTTTCACCGTCTGGCGGGACGGCGCACAAGCGGTGTGGTTCACCCAGGACGGCTTGACCATCCTATCCGACCGGACCGCGCGCGGCGATCGTCCCTGGGTTCCCCCTTTGCCGTCGCCCCGCCGCACATCGCCCGCGTTGCCGATGGCGGAAAGCGAGACACTTGACGGTCAGTAGCGCCGCAGCAAACCCACCAGCCGGCCCTGGACCTTCACGCGGTCAGCTGGAAAAATGCGCGTCTCATGCCGCGCGTTCGCCGGCTCCAGCGCGATGGAGTTTCCACGCCGACGCAGCCGCTTCAGCGTCACTTCGACCTCATCGATCAGCGCCACGACGATCTGTCCGCTATCCGCCGTTTCGCCCCGGCGAATGACCACGGTGTCGGCATCGAAAATCCCGGCGTCGATCATCGAGTCGCCGGCGACCTCCAATGCGTAATGCTCCCCGGCGCCGAGCATCGCCAGCGGCACTTCGACGTGCGAGCTGTGGTCGCGCAATGCCTCGATCGGCTGCCCTGCCGCGATCCGGCCGTACATCGGCAGCTCCACCACACCGGCGTTGGCGGCTGCCCGCACGCCTGCAAGCCTGCCGGCGAAGTTGCCCTGGATCACGTTCGGCGCAAAATTGGCCGAGGACGCGTTCGGCTCGCGCGAGATCGGTTGCGCCCCCATGTTCTCCGGCAACCGCACCACCTCCAGCGCCCGGGCCCGGTGATGATGGCGACGCAAAAACCCACGCTCCTCCAAGGCCGAGATCAGCCGGTGGATGCCCGACTTGGACCGGAGCTGGAGCGCCTCCTTCATTTCCTCGAAACTGGGTGAAAACCCGGTTTCCCGCAGGTGACGATCGACGAAGGTGAGCAGTTCGTGCTGCTTGCGAGTCAACATCGTCTGAGCCTTCCCGTTGCGCCCGTCATATCACTTAGTCCCTTCAAGGAACAAACGGGCAACCGATAATGTTCTATATTGGTTCCGTCGCGCCGGTCAAGTGATCATCATACGCCAAGCGTGCGTAGCCTGACGACATCGACCGGCGCGCCCACAGGCAGAGCCGGGGCGTGCGGCGTGCGCAAGATCAACGCGTCGGCGCGGGCAAGGAGGCCAAGCAGCCCGGAATCCTGGCGGGCAAATGGGCGAACGACGAGCGCTCCCGCAGCATCGACCTCCAGGGTCGCGCGCAGATGGTCGGCACGGTGGTCGTTGGCGCCCAACGCCTCAGCCAGGGCCGCCCGCTCGGTCGGCGGCGCCACCGCGTCCAGCCCCGACAAGGTTTCGACTGCCGGCAACATGAACAACACGGCGCAAATAATCGCCGAAACGGGGTTGCCGGGCAGCCCGAGCACCGGGACGGAGCCGAGGCGGCCATACAGCAGCGGCTTGCCCGGACGCATCGCGATCCGCCAGAAATCCAGCTCGAAGCCTCGCTCGGAGAGGCCCGACTGCACGAGGTCGTGGTCGCCGACGCTGGCGCCCCCCGTCGTGACCAGCAAATCGATCCCGCCGAGCGCGTCGGCCATGGCCGCAATCGCCGATCGCTCGTCGCGCGCGATCGGCATCACCACCGGCGTGCCTCCCGCTGCCCGCACCATCGCCGCGAGGGCATGCGCGTTGGAACTGACGATGCCGCCCGAGCCGATCGGTTCGCCCGGCATTGATATCTCGTCGCCAGTCGCCAAGATCGCAATCCGCGGGCGCCGATGCACTGCCAGCCAGGGATGGTTGGCGGCCGCGGCCAAACCGATGTCGCGGGCATTAAGCCGCCGCCGCGCCGGCAACACCGAGTCGCCTGCTTCGAAATCCTGGCCGGTCCGGCGAATATGACGCCCGGCCTGTGCCGCTTCGGTCATGACAACGGTGTCGCCGCTGCGGTCGACGTCCTCCTGCAACACCACGGTGTCGGCGCCGGGTGGGACCACGCTGCCGGTGAACAGCCGGACCGCCTCCCCCTGAGCGACGGCGCCGGCGAATGGCCGACCTGCTGGCGCGCTGCCGATCACGCGAAGGGAGGCGCCGGCTCCTGCATCCGGAGTCCTTACGGCGTATCCGTCCATCGCCGAAATGTCTGCCGGGGGCTGGGTCAGGCGCGCGTGGATTGGTCGTGCCGTGACGCGGCCCCAAGCCTCGGCCAAGGACACCAGTTCAGGCGCGGTGGCACGCAACGGGGCGAGGATGCGGGCACGTGCTTTGGCAACGCTCAGCATCATGCCTGCGCGAACTCGCCCGAACTGCCGCCTCCCTTGTGCACCACGCGAAGCCCGTCGATCCGCATCCCGCGATCGACCGCCTTGCACATGTCGTACACCGTCAGGGCGGCGACGCTGGCCGCCGTCAAAGCCTCCATCTCGACGCCGGTCCTGCCGGTCGTCCGGACGGTGGCCGTGATCTCGACTCCGTCATCAATCGGCTCCAACTCCACCGTCACCGCGTCGATCGGCAGCGGATGGCACAGCGGGATCAGCTCGGCGGTGCGCTTGGACGCCATGATCCCAGCAAGTCGCGCGGTGCCCAGCACGTCGCCTTTCTTGGCGGTCCCGGCCGCCACGGTCGCGACCGTGGCGGCCGCCATCACCACCCGCACCCGCGCGGTCGCGGTCCGCTGCGTGACCGGCTTCGCCGACACATCGACCATCACGGCCTGCCCGCGCGCGTCGAAATGCGTCAGGCTGCTCATGCGCATGTCCCGAGCAACGCATGCACCGCAGCGCCGACGTCCTCCTGCCGAAGCAGGCTCTCGCCGACCAACAGGCACTGCGCGCCGACTTCGCCGACCCGGTGCACGTCCTCGCGGGTGCGGATGCCACTCTCGGTGATTAGGATGCGGTCGGGGGTCACGAACTCCGCGAGATCGACCGTCGTCTGGATATCGGTGTGCAGCGTCTTGAGATCGCGGTTGTTGATCCCAATCAGCGGTGTCTGCAGCCCAAGCGCGCGGTCCAGCTCGGCCCGGTTATGCACTTCGACGAGCACATCGAGGTCGAGCGAGCGGGCGGCGTCTTCCAACTCGATCGCCTGTGCGTTGGACAGCGCGGCCATGATGAGCAGGATGCAGTCCGCCCCCATCGCGCGGCTTTCGTAGATTTGCCACGGATCGAGCATGAAATCCTTCCGCAACACCGGCAGGGTCACGGCGGCGCGGGCGGCTTGCAGGTCGGCGGCCGATCCCTGGAAGTGCGGCCCGTCGGTCAGCACGGACAGGCAGGTGACGCCGGCGTCGGCATAGGCGCGGGCGAGGGACGCCGGGTCAAAGGACGCGCGGATCAGGCCGCCGGATGGCGAGGCTTTCTTGATTTCCGCGATCAATCCGCGCCGGCCCGACGCGACCTTGTCCTTCAAGGCCTGGCCGAAACCGCGTGGCCGTTCGTGCCGCATGGCAATCCGGTTGCGCAACATCCCGATCGGCGTCGCCGCGCGACGGCTTTGCAATCTGTGCAGCGTGTCGGCACAGATGCGTGACAGGGCATCGGGAAAGGCAATGTCCATCATGGCTCCGTCCCTGAAGTGGCATGTCTCAGTCGCGCCAGTGCGGCAAGCGCCAAGCCGTCATCCAAGCCCTTCGCAGCCATCGCCGCCGCCTCGGGCAGACTACATGCCCGGTCCGCGATCATCAATGCGGCGGCGGCGTTCAGCACCACCGTGTCACGATAGGCGCCGGTCGCCCCCTGCAACAACGCTTGGAGCGCCGCTGCGTTCTCAGCCGCATCGCCGCCGCGGATCGCCTCGACCGGCGCGCGCGGCAACCCGGCGTCCTCCGGCACGACTTCGAACGTGCGGATCGTCCCTTGCTGCACCTCGACCACGTGGCTGGCTCCGGCCACCGTCAGCTCGTCCAGTCCGGCGCCGTGCACCACCCAGGCGCGCTCCGTCCCGAGCAGGCCCAGCGTCTCGGCCATCGGACGTGCCCAGGCCGGGTCGAACACACCGGTCAGCTGGCGGCGCACGCGGGCCGGGTTTGCGAGCGGGCCGACCAGGTTGAAGATCGTGCGGGTGCCGAGTTCCACCCGCGGCCCGGCGGCGTGACGCAGCGCCGCATGGTGCCGGGGCGCGAACAGGAACACGCAGCCGGCCTCTCGCAGGATGCCGGGCAGCCGGTCCAGGCCGACGTCCACGTCCACGCCGAGTGCGGCCAGCACATCGGCGCCCCCCGTGCGGGACGACAGCGCGCGGTTGCCATGCTTGGCGACCCGCACTCCAAGCCCCGCCAGGACGAAAGTGACCGCGGTGGAAACGTTCAATGTTCCCGCGTTGTCGCCGCCGGTCCCGCAGACGTCGATGGCGCCATCGGGAGCCTCGACCGGGATCATGCGCGCCCGCATCGCCCGTACGGCGCCGGTTAGCTCTGCAACCGTCTCGCCGCGCAGCCGCATCATCATCAACAGGCCGGCGATCTGCGCAGGGGTCGCCTCGCCGGACATGATGACGCCGAACGCGCTCTCCGCTTCGTCGGCCGACAACGTCTCGCCTCGGGCCAGCCGGGCGATGACCGGCTTCAGGTTGGCCGACAAAGGCGGGTCACGCGGCGTGCGCCGGCGCGTTTGCGCCGCGGGAAAATGCCACGAAGTTCGCCAGGATGTCGTGGCCGTGTTGGGAAGCAATGCTTTCCGGATGGAACTGCACGCCGAACACGGGCAACGTGCGATGGCGCAATCCCATGATCAGCCCGTCCGTGGTCCAGGCAGTCACCTCCAGCGTCTCGGGGAGACCTGCGCGTTCGACGATCAGGCTGTGGTAGCGCGTCGCCTCAAACGGCGTGGGCAGGCCGGCAAAGATGTCGGCGCCGGTGTGTTCGATACGGCTGACCTTGCCGTGCATCGGCACGGGCGCACGCTGCACGACGCCGCCGAACGCCTGGCCGATGGCCTGATGCCCAAGGCATACGCCGAGCACCGGGATACGACCGGCCGCGGCTGCGATCAGGTCCAGGCAGATGCCCGCCTCGTCGGGCGTGCACGGGCCCGGCGAGAGCACGATTGCGTCCGGCGCCATCGCCATGGCCTGCCCGACCGTCAATGCGTCGTTGCGCCAGACGTTGCACGTCGCGCCGACCTCGCCGAGAAAGTGGAGGAGATTGAAGGTGAAACTGTCGTAGTTGTCGATCAGCAGGATTTTAGGCGTGCGCATAACCGCTTTCTGCGCGGCGGCGAACGGTCGGTCAACATCGCGGGCGCGCCGGGTTAGGCCTTTGTGCAAACCGTCAATGAGCGAAGATGTCAGCCTCGGTGCGGTCGATGGATGTCACGCCGTCGATTGGCAGAAATTCACCTGTCGTCAGTTCCCTTCAGTCGCGCAGGCTGAAAGGAGGTTGGCAGCCAGAATCAAAACGCTGGCATCCCGTCATCGGGGGATTGCCCAAACGAAACCCTGACTGCCCCTTTTTGCCTAAATGCTACCGCCGCCGACGCCGGCGAGTAGACTATTGCCGGCCGAAGCGCCGGTCATGCTGGAACCGCCAAGAAGAGGGATTGAGGCTCCACGTGGGTTCAGGGGCATAAGCCCACCCTGGCTGCCATTTCCTGAATTTCCGTAACAGCCCAGGTCATCTCGTTGGAGGGGGGCATTGACAGGTCACGGCTGAGTACGAGTCAACGTGTCATGGCACCGCCCGATGACACAGGCTCCGGAGACGACGTATCGGCCGCGATTGGCATTGAAGCGGCCATGGCGGCATTGCAGGCGG
>JAABUJ010004163.1_pt1 | contig 15464 bp, 10 predicted proteins | sample 5559131 | NCBI WGS metagenome assembly JAABUJ01 (sample SAMN10711875, study PRJNA513366) | rock metagenome | isolation source: Antarctica rocks | place: Antarctica: Victoria Land, Mt New Zealand nord | collected 2016-01-07 | reverse complement strand
ACTCGCCGCGATCTGGCGCATGTGCTCGCGCACCTGCGCTTGCCGCTGCAACTCACCCTGGCGCCGCTCTATCTGTGGGGCGTCTTCGGGGTGGGGGGCGGCTGGTCGACGGCGACCATAGTCGCGTTTGTCGCCGTGCATGTGTTCCTGTATGGCGGCACGACCCTCTACAACTCGTACTACGACCGCGACGAGGGGCCAATCGCGGGGATGGAGCGGCCCGTGCCCCTGCCCCCCTGGGCGCTGGCCTTCTCGCTGGTTTGGCAGGGGGTTGGCCTAGTCCTCGCCGCCTTTGCCGGCCTGCCGCTGGCCGTGTTCTATGTCGTCTACGCGGCCATGGGTGCGCTCTACTCCCACCCACGCCCGCGCCTGAAGGCGCGTCCCTACGCCAGCACGCTGATCATTTTCCTGCTACAGGGCATGGGCGGCGTGCTGGCCGGCTGGCTGGCCGGCGGCGGGTCACCCGCGTCGCTGCTGAGCGCGCGCTTCGCGTTGATGGCGCTCGTCGCCGCCTGCACCACGATCGGCCTCTATCCGTTAACGCAAATCTACCAAGTTGAGGAGGACGCGGCCCGTGGCGACCGCACGCTGGCCATGGCGCTGGGCGCGCGGCGCTCGTTTCTGTTCGCGCTGGCCATGTTCATCGTTGCCGCCGCCGCTGGACTGCGCGCGCTGGCGACCATGGGGCGCCCGCTCGACGGTCTCGTGCTCGCGGGCGGCTACGCGCTGCTGGGCGCGCTGACTGCCGTCGTCGGGCTACAGTTCGCCCATCAACCCCTGCTCGTCAATTTCCGGCGCCTCGTCTTCGTGCAGTTCGCCGGTGGCGCGACATTTGCCGTGTTCGTCGTGCTGCAATTCGCGCACCTTTTTTAGCGATCAGCTGGCAGCCGTCAGCTATCAGCTTTTTCTCGCCGTACTGTTCGTGCCGCCTGGTACCCTGATTTGGGAGCAAACCACTCCCATGGAAACCAGCTGACAGCTGATAGCTGACAGCTGACAGCTGAAAGCTACTACATGCCCATCATCCCCAGCCTGCCCGAGCGCGCGTTGCTGCGTCTCGGCGTCGTGCCCGCGCCGCTCGTCGATTTCTTACAGCACGCCGCCTTCCGGCTGCTGCTGGCTGGCCACCGCCTCGGCGTATTCGCGGCGCTGGAGGAAGGTCCGCTCACCCTGCGCGAACTCAGCGAACGTTTGGACGCGCGGACCGAGGGGTTGGAGCCCTTTCTGGATCTGTTGCGCCGCCTGGGGTATGTGTCCGTACGCGGCGGACGCTACGCCAACACGGCGACGACGCGGCGCTGGTTGTCCGCCGATTCGCCGCAATCGCTCGTGCCAGCCATCCCCTTTCTCGACGACTTCGTGCGGCGCTGGGACCACCTTGAGGAGACGATCAAGGAGGGACGCCCACCCTTTACAGCCTACGAGTTCTACGATCGGCGCCCCGAGCGCTGGCCCTCCTTTCACGACGGCATGCGCGCCATCGCCCTGTTCACGATCGACGAGGTAGCGCGGGCGGCGAGGCTGCGTCAGGGGCCGCTGCGCCTGCTCGACGTCGGCGGCTCGCATGGCCTCTATACTATCGCGCTGTGCCGGCGCTACCCCCGGATGACCGCCGTCATCTATGATTGGCCCGACGGCGTCGCCGCGGCCGAGCGTGAGATCGCGCGCGCCGGCCTTGCAGGCCGCGTCACCACCATGACCGGCGACTTCCTCACGGACGACCTCGGCGCGGGTTATGACGTGGCGCTACTGGGCAACATTATCCACGGCCAGCGGCCGCCCGCCATCGTCGATCTGCTGCGGCGGCTGCACGCGTCGTTGAACGACGATGGGACGCTGCTCATCCTCGATCAGGTCCGTCTGCGCGAGCCTTTCACTCGCCTCGGCGGCTACGCGGCGGCGCTGGTCGGCTTGTTGTTGCTCAACGAACTTGGCGGCGGCATCTACCCCTACGCCCAGGTCCGCGCCTGGCTGCGCGAGACCGGCTACGGCGACGCGCGCCTGCGCCGGCTGCTCCGCGCACCGGGGAATGTGCTCATCCAAGCGAGTAGAAAGCAGATAGTGGAGTAGGAAGTCAAGCGATTGGATGTTCAACCCGTACAGGTGTATGCCCATGCGATGGGGTGTATGGATATACATGGGCCACATCATAGACAGTGGCGGCGCGAAAGACTACATGCCGCGCCGCCACTGTAGAACGCGTGCGTGAGCGACGGGCGCATATCTCGTGCGACACGAAGTCGCATCCAATGAGTGGTGCAGTGAAAGGAAGCACCCGGACAAGTGTCCACACGTCTGATCCCACCTCGAACGGGTGTCGCTGGCAACGGCGGGGTCCGAGAGCTAGAGAGGAGGCGTATGGGCATGGCGCTGTCAATAGGGGCGCGCTGTCCCCGCAACAGGAGGACGCAGGCGTGAGCGAGGCTCGCATCTCGTCTATCAACTCCTTCTGCGCGATGATGGTCCGGCTGATGTGCAGGCCCAGCCCCAGTCCCACGCTGGAGCCATGGCGGTGCGCGATGCCCTCAACCCGGTCGAAGCGTTCCCAGATGCGCTCCTGGTCGTCCGGCGCGATGCCTGGTCCCATGTCATGCGCCCACACACGCGCCGCCGCCCCCTCCACGCCTAGTACTACAACGACGGATTCTTCCAATAGCTACGAAGAGCCGCTTTTGTGCTAGATCTTGACACCCTTATGGCAGTAATAACGGGTGCCGAAGGCCAGCATAGCCGCGACATCGGTCGAGATTTGCCGCTGAAAACGGCGGTTTTACACAAGCGTCGTTGTAGTACTAGTAGCCTGTCAAGCGAACTCTGCACACTGCCGTCTACTGGGAGCGCTGGCGTCCCACCGGCAAACGGTCGCGCCCATGCTGTCTGCTTGCGCCGACCCCCTCGCCTGCAACCATGTGCCGGAGGGGACGCCGGCGCTCCCAGGCGACACGCGCGAACCGCTCATTGCAGCCTTGACGGACTACTAGTCCCACCGTGACCGGCTGGTCCTTCTGCGAATACTTGAGAGCATTGGACAGGTAGGCGTCAATGGCGTCGGTCTTCGCGCCAGACGGCTTGCGGCGCCGATCAACGGTCGTGGGATTGACCGGATAGACGGGCAGGTCCACGTCGAGCAGGGCGGCGATGAGCAAGCCCCGGTTTGTCTCGACGATACAGGCCAGATGGTCGGGGTGGTCAGCGACATCCCCCAGTCCTTTAAGGAATGTCACCAGTAAGGAACGTCACCAGTGTGTCTAGCCCCTCGGCGCTGTGGGCCACACGGGTTGTCGCCACCCGCTTGCCCGCCTCATTGATCACCGCGGCATCATGGTACTGATCGGCCCAGTCGATGCCGGCATACCACATCGTCATACGCAACGGCCGCTTTCTAGGGAGAGAGATAGGAGGGGAAATATCCTGGGCGGTCGCGGCCTTATACGCGGCGCTCGAAGCGCATCCTTCTATGGTCGATTAACCCCGGGAATGGCGAGGAGGAAGGTCGATCTCTCGGAAACGGTCGAGCCGCTAGGAGACGGTATCCTTTCCTCCGCCGCCCTCAGTCCGGTGGCTGTACACCCACCGGGTCCCCCTCTTAGCCCAACCACCACTTTCGAACAGGCTGGCACAATCCTTGCCTTCATTACTGGACAGCCCCCGACGATTGACGATGCGATACGGGTAATACACGGAATCGATTGCGCCTCTACCTATTGTAGTCGCTGAAAGCAATAATAGTATGGCTATTCAAACCCGTTGGACGCGTGCTTCTGTTTCCCCTTCTATCCTCTCCGGCCCTACGGATCCAGCCAATCCCCCAGTGAGCCGACGCCTCCCGCGCTCAATTGCGCTAGGCAGTGTTGTTTCGCTCCTGGTCCTGGCGTTCGTCGTCCGTATCGCGACGCTGACCACCCAGAGCGCCTGGCTGGACGAGGGGTATACCATGGCGCTTGCGCGCCACAACCTGGGGTACGTTATCCATTTCACGGCGCTCTATGATCAGCATCCCCCCCTCTACTATGCGCTGCTGCACCTATGGCTCCAGGCCGTCGGCTTTGGCGTCCTTCAGGGCCGTCTCCTCTCGCTGCTCTGCGGTGTGGGGGGCGTCATCGCGCTCTACGTCGTCGCCGCGACGATCTTCGACCGCGCGACGGCGCTCTACGCCGCCGTGTTGCTCGCCCTCTCGCCCATCGCGACGTGGTACTCCGACGAGATCCGCATGTACGCCATGGCCGGATTCTTCGCCCTGGCCGCCCTGGCTTTTCTCGTGCGCGCCCTGCGTGACGACTCCTGGTCTCTGTGGGCGGGCTTCGCCGTCGCCGCGGCGGCAGCGTTCTACACCGACTACAGCGCGGTGTACATTCTCATCGGGGCCGGCCTCTACGCGCTGCTCATCGGATTTGGCCGCCGGACGTGGCGGCGCTTCTTGGTTAGCGCCGCCGCCGCGATCGTCCTCGTGCTGCCGGGCCTGCCCATGCTATATGGACAGATACGGAACAACAGTGCTGCCGTGGCCTGGATTCCCGCGCCTAGCCCGTCGGTGGTGGGGGGCTCACTGCTCGATCTCGTCAGCCTGCATCCGGCGGCGCCGGTTCTTATCAGCCTGCTCGGCGCCGGCATGGCCCTGCTGGGCGCCCTGGCGCTGCGGCGCGATTTGGGCCCCGGACGTGGACCCAAGCGCCTGACGCGGGCGCGACACGCCTATCTCTTCCTGGCGTGCGTTATCCTGGCGCCTCTGGTTACCCCCATCTTGTTGAGCCTGACGCACCACCCTGCGTTTCTGACGCGTACGGTCATGATGGCGACTTATGGGCTGGTGATCCTGTTCGCGCGGGGTGTCGTGGTGGTGTTGCGGCGACGCGGGCTGTGGGGCCTGCTCCTGTTCTTGCCGCTCCTAGCGGCCAATGGCGCCTCTCTCCACGCAGCGGCAGCGACGTCGATCAACGAGGATTGGCGCGGCGCCGCCGCGTACCTACGCGGGCAGGTGTTGCCCGGCGACGCCGTACTCTTCGACCCCGGTTACCTACAGTCACCTTTCGACCTCTACTGGCACGGGGGCGGCGTGCCGACGGTTCAGCACGGCTATCCCTACGATGAGAGCCTCCTCACCGCGCGCCCCGCGCTCCTCAACACGGACGCGCGGTTGGACACGGCGACGGCCGGCGCGCATACGGTATGGATCCTGCGGCGTGACGGAAGCGGCGACAGTTCGCCCTCCGATACCCTGGGCGTGTGGGCGCGACGCTGGATGACCCTCGTTGGGGTGACGCATTTTAACGACGTCAGCATCTATCGCTACACGCGACTGCGCGTGGCCGGGTTGCCCGACGCGGCGGCGTGGCTCAACGCCACCAGCGTCGTGCTGCGCCACCTCACGCCACACGAACTCGTCCTGAGGCGCGGCGGCGGTGATACCGCCTTCGACCAGGTCTGGGCGGCCTATCCCCATGTGCAGGCGCGGTTGATGAGCGCTGACAGTTTAGGGCCTAACGCGCTCGCGGCGGCGGTTCACGGAGATACGAACACGGTCGTGCTGGTCTCTCGACTGGAGGGCCACATGGATCCCGCCGGCATCGTGGGTAAGTGGCTCTATCACAACGGTAGGCAGGTAGGGGCATACCGCCCTATCGGCGATTTACGGCTGTATACGTTCGCCCTGCGCGGGAGCGGGAGGTAAAAGAGGATGGTTCGTTTTACGGTCTACGGCGCCGAAAAAGCGGTGAGTTTCGAGGGGAACATACATCTGGCGTACTGTCTCGTCGCCGCGTGCGCTGACGCGCCTGCGTTGCTCGAGGATCTCTTGGTGGCGGTGGAGCCCTACGCGGCGGGGACGGCGGAGCGGGTGATACGCGGTCTGCTCGATTTCGACTGGGCGCGCGAGGCGCCCGCCGCGTGGCCGCCCGACCCGCTCCCCGTCGCCGTCGAAGTGGTTGACGAGATCACCGAGCGCGTGTCGTAGACTCCGGGCGATGAGGGTCTGATCACCATCGACCTCGTTCTTTTCTACATCGGTGGACGCCTGGCATCGATTGAGACGGTGACGCCGCGGGGACTGGTGAGCCTCGACACGCCTGGGGTAACCGGGCAGAAGGTGGCGTACGCGTTGCGCGATACGTGGACTGTCGATGTCGAGACACAGACGCCAAGCGCGTCGGGAGCGCCGACCTATGCCTAGCGCGTCCGCGCTCATAGCCCTGCAAGAGCGCTATCTGCTCAACAAGCTAATTGGTCAGGGCGACAACGCCAACGTCTACCGCGCCATGGATATGGAGCAGCGTCAGGTCGTCGCCGTTAAGCGCTACGACCAGCGCCTGCGGCGTGACGTGCGGTTTGTCGCGCACTTCCGGCGCGAGGCGCGGCTGGCCTGCACGTTCGACCACCCACACGTCCACCGCACGCTCTCCTACGGCTACGCTGATGACGCCTACTATACGGTATCCCCCTACGCGCGGGGAGGTAATATCGGGCCGCTGCTGGCGGTAGGCCGGGGGCCTGTGCCGGCGGAGACGATGCGCGTTTTCGCCGAGATATGCGCGGGCCTGGCGTACATCCATCAGCGCGGATTGCTGCATCGCAACCTCAAGCCGGCTAATGTCCTGTTGCACGCCGATGGCCGGGCGGTCGTCGCCGACGTGGGCCTGACCCATCAGGTTGGCAGCAGTGACCTTACGATGACCGTCGCGACACTCGGGGCCATTACGTATTTCTCGCCCGAACACATCCTGGGTCAGGCCCTCTCGCCCGCCTCCGACATCTACGCCGTAGGGCTCATGTTGTACCAGGCGTGTGCGGGCCGGTTGCCCTTCATCGAGGACAGCCCGCTGGCGCTGGCGCGCCGTCAACTCCGCGACGCGCCGCCGCCGCCGCGTACCTTCAACCCGGAGGTCAGCCCGGACCTCGAGCAGGTCGTCCTGCATTGCCTGGAGAAGAGTCCCGCGGCCCGCTACGCCGGGGCGTACGAACTGGCGCAGGCGCTCGCGCTCTGCCCCGAATCGGCCGGCCTTCCACGATGGCCGGCGCCGGTCATGGAACCGCCCGAGGACACGGACGCCGGCGCGGCTGCTGCGAGGGGTGACTATGTCGCGGTCGCCGATCGGACGGAAGTATCCTTCGTGGTGGCCCCGTCGCCCGCCGCGCACGATGGTTTGATGCAGTCCCTGCAGCGGAACGCCCTGTGCCTGCTTATTGGGAGCGATGATGACACGCTTTAGCTTTACCAATCTGCGGGGCGCGGCCAAGGACGAGTCCGCCACGGCCGCCACACCAGCTCCCCTGTTCGACGAGGGACAGGATGTCCTGTTCCTGAGCGTCGTCGTGCCCGCCTATAACGAGTCGCATCGTCTTGCCTCGACGCTTGAGCGGATGACAGCCTATCTGGCAGCCCAGCCCTATCGCTGGGAGATCATCATCTCCGATGACGGCAGCGCCGACGACACGTGCGCTATCGCCGGGGACTGGGCGCGCGACTGGAGCGAGGTGCGGGTGCTGGCGGCCGCGCGGAACGAGGGTAAGGGCGCGGCCGTCCAGCGCGGCGTCCTGGCCGCGCGCGGCGCCTACGTGCTGTTCTCCGACGCCGACTTGTCCACCCCGATCGCGGAGGTCGCGAAGCTCCTGACGCCCCTGCGCGACGGGTACGACATCGCCATCGGCTCGCGCGCGCTGGGCGCGTCGCGCGTCGCGCGGGCTCAACCGCTCCCGCGCCGCGTGATGGGCGCCGCTTTTCACCGCATCGTGCGCGACCTCGCCCTGCATACGATCCGCGACTCGCAGTGCGGATTCAAGGCCTTCCGCACGCCGGTCGCGCGCCACATCTCCGGGCAACTCACGGTCAAAGGTTTCGCCTTCGACATCGAAGCGTTGCTCCTTGCCGACGCCCTGGGCTACCGCGTCAAGGAGGTCGGGGTCGCCTGGGCCGATGTGGCCGGCACGAGGGTCGAACCGTTTCGCGATTCGCTGGTCATGCTGCGCGATACCTACGCGCTGCGGCGGGGCGTGGCGGAGCGTCTGGACGTCGGACAGGAACAGACGCCGGGGCCAGATGACCTGGGTGCCGCGCTGATCACGCTGCGGCAGACGGGCGGTCGCGCCGTCCTGCCCATCGACGATGTGGTGCGGACCGCGCGGCGCGTGGCGGATACCGTCGTCCTCGACGCGGTGCCCGGGTCGGTCCTGCTTGCCGTCTTCGCGGTCACACCGCGCGAGGCGGAGCGCGTGGCGCAACGCTTCGCCGCTGCGACCTCCCGCGCCCTGGCCGCGCGGGGAGAGGAAGGCGCCATCACGAGTGACACACAGGTTCTGCCCCTCTCCACGCCCATGAACTGGCTGCACGAACCGGCGGCCGCTCATGACGTGGATATCAGCGCGGCGTTGCATGGCGCGGATCATGCCTCCGACGCCCTCCTGAGCAGGCTTGCCCTAGGGGAACAACGGCGCGAGGCCGAGATCCGCGCTATGCAACGCCGTGAGGAGACCTGGGCGCGCCGCCGGGTTACCGTGCGCGTGCTCATCGCTGCCAATATCGTCGGGCTCGTCTGGTGGTTGAGTTGGCTGTTCAATCCCCATAACGCAGCCACGGGCTGGCTCTACACGCTGCTGGTGCTCGCTGAGTGCTTCAACATCGTGCAGGTGCTGGGCTATTGGTACACTGTCTGGCACGAGCGCGCGCCCGAGCGCAAGCGCGCGCGCGTCGAGGGACGCGTCGACGTGTTCATCACGACCTACAACGAGCCGGTCGATCTGGTCGAGCAGACGGTGCGCGCGGCGCTGGCCATGCCCTATCCGCACCGCACCTATGTGCTCGACGACGGCAACCGCCCCGAGATGGGCGCGATGGCGGCGCGCGTGGGGGCGCACTGGCTCACGCGGCCGAACAATCGCGGCGCCAAGGCCGGCAACATCAACCATGCGCTCGGGGTCACCGACGGGGACTTCTTCGTGGTCTTCGACGCGGACCACGTGCCCCGTCCGCACTTCCTCGCGCGCATGATGCCCTTCATGGCTGACCCGCGGGTCGCTTTCGTGCAGGCCCCGCAGTACTACGCCAACCGGGACCAGACCTACATCGCCGGCGGCGCGATGGACCAGCAAGAGTTATTCTTTGGTCCTATCTGCAAGGGTAAAGACGGGCTGGGCGCGGTCTTCTGCTGCGGCACCAACATGGTTATCCGGCGCGCGGCGATCGCGGAGATCGGCGGCTTCAGCGAGGAATCGATCACCGAGGACGCGGTGACGTCGGTCGCGCTGCACGAGCGCGGCTGGACCTCGCGCTACGTGGGCGAGCGGCTGGCCGACGGCCTGGCCCCCGAAGACCTGGGCGCCTACATCTCGCAGCAGCGCCGCTGGGCGCGCGGCAACATCGAGTTGCTGCTGCGCTTGGGCGTGCTGCGCCGCCACATGCCGCTGCGCCTGCGCTTCCAGTACGCCTGGTCGGCGATGTATTATCTCACGAGCCTGACGACGATCCTCTATCTGGCGCTGCCGTGCCTATTCTTGATTTTTGGTCTGCAGACCGTGCGCGCGGCCTCGGATGACTACGTCGGACACTTCCTGCCCTATATCTTCCTGACCATTTTTATCCTGGCGCGATCGGCTGAGGGGCGGTTGCGGTTCCGGGCCATGCAACTCTCCTATGGCCTCTTCCCGGTGTTCCTGGGTGCCCTCTACTCGGTCGTGACCGGGCGTAAGGTGGGCTTTGTCGTCACGCCCAAAGAGCGCAGTGTCCAGAGCTTCTACCACCTCGTCATCCCACAACTCGTCGCGGTCGGCCTGTCCGTATTAGCGATCGTGATCGGTTTCGCGCACTATTCGGGCGCGCGCACAATCACCAACGCCTGCTGGGCGCTCTTCAACATCCTGATGCTCTCCGCCATGATCCACGCCGCCGTGCCGTCCCGCACGGAGGAGGTGACGCGTAAGCGCGCGGTCGCGGGAGAGCCGGAGCTAAAACGGGCCGAACGGATCTCGGCGTAGCGTCCCACTGCGGGACAACGTGATAGAACGACTAGAAACGGGAGAAATGGGAGAAAGGGGCATTATCGATGTCTGTTAACGCGCCGCTACGCCCGCGGCCACGTCCGCAATGGTTCCCATCCGTGCCGGATGATGATGCCGGAGCGGGTCGCCGTCCCGCGCCGTGGGTCCATGAGCCGTCCGCAGCCATCACAACCTTCCTGGTCGCCCTGCTAACCGCCCTCGCGGCCGCGATCCGGCTGTGGAACAGCGCGCAGCAGAGCTTGCGCCTGGACGAGGCGTTCAGCGTGCGTTGAGCTTCGTGGCCGCTCGTCCCTCAAGTCCGGGATGGAACGCTCTACCAACCGTCGCTCTTCCAGGCGACGGCCGCCGATGTCCATCCGCCAGGCTACCTGCTGCTGCTGCACGTCTGGATGCAGGCTTTCGGGACGGGGACGGCGACGCTGCGGCTGCCGAGCGAGATCGCGGGGATTTTGGCCGTTCCGGCGCTCTATCTGCTGGCGTCCTGCCTCTATGGGCGGGTGGTCGGCCTCTTCGCAACCTTCCTGGGCGCCCTGTCGCCGCTGTGGATCTGGCATGCCCAGGAGGTGCGCATGTACCCCTTCCTGCTGCTCTTTACTATCCTGAGCGCGTATGGGTTCGTGCAAGCGCTGCAGTTCCGGCGCCGCTGGGGCTGGCCGCTCCTGTTCGTGGCCTCGCTGCTGGCCATCTACACACAATATTTCGCCTTCCTGGCCTTGTTGGCGCAGGCGCTCTTCCTGCTGGCCCAGCGACGAAACTACACGTGGCGTCAGATTTTGGGCTGGCTCGGCACGATGGCGTTGCTCGCGCTGGCCTTCCTGCCCTGGGCGCTCGTCTTCTTAGCCAATCATCATGGGGCGAGCGATCCCAGCCTGGCAAAGCCCAACCTCTACACGCCGCTCACCATCGTCATTGGCTTCCTCGTCGGCTATCTGACGGGCCCTATCAACTCGGACATCCTGGCGTCGTGGCCCCTCCTGGTGCCGTTGAGCCTGGCCCTGAGCGTCTATGCCGCGCGTATGGATTGGCGCGGAGCCCTACTGTGGTCGCTCTTCCTGGCGCCCATCGTGGTCGCGCTGGCGGTGTCGTTGACCCTCTTTCCCTTCATTTCCGAGCGCTATCTCATGATCTGTACGCCGGCTTTCTATACACTGGTGGCCGTCGCCTTCAGCCGCCTCCGCGCACTTATTCCCCGCGCCCTCGTGGTGGCGCTCACCGCCGTCTTGTTGGTCTCCAGTTGGCACGTCGCCGAGACCAATGCCGCCAACCCCAACCTCGAAGACTACCGCGACCCCATCGCCTATATCGAGGCGCACGCGCGGCCGGGCGACGCGATCGCGCTCGACTCGTACTACAACGAAGATGCCTACCTGTACTACGCGCACACCAACCTCCCGGTGTACGACTTGCCGCTGCCGCCTGGGCAGTTGACTGCCATCAAGGGCGGGAGTTTGAGCACAGCGGTCGACCGCTATCTCGGCGAGATCGAGGCAGGACGCCGCCGGCTCTGGGTCATGTACTATCTTGAGACCAACAACGATCAGGCGAACCTGGTGCGCCATGACCTCGCCTATGGCACCGCTGGCCACGCGGTTATTTTTGGCGGTCCGTACGAGCGCGACCAGCCGGGCTATCCTAAGAGCTACACCAGCGTGCAACTGGTGCGCTACGACCTGATCCAGCGTCCACCCCGTAGCGTCTATGTTCGGCCGGCGACGATGCAGCAGCGCCGCGCGCTCACGCATCTGAGCCCGACGACACGAGAACCCTACGCCGCCCCGTTCGGGTCGCCCGGCGCGGGCGCTCCTGTGCTAGGTCCTATGCTAGCGATACCCCAAGCCGCGCGCGCCTGGCATTTCTCACCGGCGCGCCCCGCGCCGGTGAATAGCCGCCTCACCATTTTCAACCCCAACAGCCGTGCGATCGACGTCGCGGTAAACGTGATAAAGGGCGGGCGCACGCTGCGTGAGCGTGTCCACGTTCCAGGGTCGAGCGACCTGGAGATCGCCCTGAATTCCTGGGGCGCCGATGGGGGAAACGCGTCACTGGGCCTGGAGAGTGCGGCCACCTTTGTGCCGCTGTTGACCAGTGGTGGCACGGGACATGCCTTTATGCGGTATGGATGGCTTGGGTCCACTGCGGTGACGACTACAACTACAGCGGCGCGGCCGGCCGGAAGCCGGAGGGCGACCGTGTTACCAACCCGGAGGGTGACCGCGTCACCTACCCAGGAGGTGAGGCCACGTACGGTTGTTGTGACCGCGGGGACGCTTTATGTGCGCGCCACGCCATCTTTGCAAGGGCGTATATTAGGGGTAGTACGCCGTGATGACCGTCTACGATCATCGCGAGTTGAGGGCGGTTGGGACGCCGTGTCTCTGCCCAACGGAATCCATGGCTGGGTCAGCGCCCGCTGGGTCCGCTAGATTACATGCAATCATTGAATCACGCCCCACTTCGTCCACGTCAGCGTGTGGCGATGTCACGAGGTACAGCGAGGGCGCCGATAGTGACGGTCCAAGGATATATTGATGCAGCTTGAGAAGACAACCCTGAACGATCGCTACACGTTGCTTGACGCGATTGGGGATGGGGGCATGGCGCGGGTCTACCGTGCGCACGACCGGCGGCTTGACCGCGTCGTCGCGGTCAAGCTGCCGCACCTCGCGTTCGAGGATCAGGCGGATACGATGCGCCGCTTCGAGCGCGAGGCGCGGCTCGTGGCGCGGTTGAGCCATCCGCACATCGTGGCGACCTACGACGTGGGCCGCGACGGTGAGACGCGCTACCTGGTGATGGAATATGCCGCCGGGGGCTCGCTGCGGGGGGTGCTGCAGGCGGGACCGCTGCCGCCCGCGCAGGCTGTGGCGATCATGGAGCAGATGGGCCGCGCCCTCGACGCGGCCCATGCGCAGGGGGTGGTCCACCGCGACGTCAAGCCAGAGAACGTGCTGCTGACGGCGGCGGGCCAGGTGAAGGTGAGCGACTTTGGCATCGCACACGCGCTCAGCCAGGGCGACCAAACCACGACGGGGACGACGGGGCTGATGTTCGGGTCGGTGGCCTACGTGGCGCCGGAGCAGGCGCTGGGCGAGTCGGTGACGGCGGCGGCGGACATCTACAGCAGCGGGGCGTTGCTGTACGAGATGCTGACGGGCCAGCCGCCGTTCGTGGGCGCCAGCCCACTAGTACCGTTCGCCTGAAAACATTCCGCACATTCAGCGGACTGTATGCCCGTAAACGGCGCGAGGACTGCGTGCCTTTTCTGCGGAGTTATTTCCGTCGGACGGTACTAGCGACGGCGATGGCGCACCTGACGCAGGAGGCCAGGCCGCCGCGGGAACTGTCGCCGGCGCTGCCGGTGGGGGTAGACGCGGTGGTGCTGCGCGCGCTGGACAAGGAACCGGGGCGGCGCTACCCATCAGGCGCAGCGCTGTCCGCAGCGTTGGCCGCCGCCGTTGCGGGCAGCGCTGTCCCAGCCTACACGGCGACTCCGGCCGCCGCGGTCATCGGCCGCTCCGTCCCGCTAGAGGCAGCGGCGGGTGAGGCCATACCCGTGACCCCGGCGTCGCGTGTGCGGCCGACGTTCGCGCGATTCCTGGGGGCGCGTCGCTTGACCGCAGGGGCCGCGCTGCTGCTGGCAGGGATGGTCAGCGTGTTTGCTTTAGGCGCGCGGGCGCATGACGCGCCTCCGTTGAACGCGGCACCCGCGCCAAGTTCAACCGCCACGAGCGAGAACGGGGCAGCGCGCGGGTCGGGTCTCCTACGCCGGGCCATTGCGCCCCGTGCGCTGTCTACCCAATCGCCGACCCCTACCGTGCACGTAGCGGGGACAGGTAGGCTGCCAGCCCGACGGGCCACCGCCACGCCAGGGCAAGACGGGACGACGGGCTATGTCCATGGGACCGTGTCGAATCGTCAAACACCCGTTCCCGCGCGGCCACGAAGCCAAATATCTGTTTCGACGCGGACACGAAGCCAAACACCTGTTTCGACGCGGACACGAAGCCAAACGGGCGTCATGCGCACGGCCACACCTCCATCTTTATCACCCGTACGGCGCGTCGCCCCTGTGACCGCGTCTACGCCTCGTGCGACGCGCGCGCCGTCAACACGCCTGTACACAGGGGGAGATGGTCATAGCCATCGGGGCGGCGCCGCTAGCAGCGCCACGGCGCATGCGACGCGAAGGGCAAACTCAATCGGCGCCGCGACATCGACCCCGTGGGTCTCCGCGGCAACCAAGCGCACTCCGCGTAGGGACGCTAGACGCGTAACACCGCGGCCCACGTCAACCGTACAGCCACGATCGGTATCCGTTGTGGTTCCTCGACCAACATCCACCGCTGCGCCACGGCCAACATGGGCAACAGCCGTGCCGCCAACAGCTGTGCCGACGGCGACACGGGCTAGGGCTACCGTGGTTTCGCGCCCTGCGCCCACAGTGGTTCTTCATAGGCAACCCATCGCGGCCATTCGTCACCCGCATCGTATCACGCCGGTTCCTGTTCGCCACGCGCCTGTCGTCTCTACACCCACGGCAATCATAGCGACAAGGACGCCACGGCCAGTTACGAGGACGGTACACGTCCGGCCGACGCCGACGCAGGTTCCGCCGACGGCGGCACCGGTCCCGCCGCATGCTCACATGACGGCGCCGACGCCAACACGCGTGCCGCCGACGGCCACCCGCGTTTCGCCAAGGCCAACAGAACCATCGACGGCGACAGCGGTCCCGTCGCGCGCTCAGGTGACGCCGCCAACGCCTGCGCCACACCCTACTCATGCCGCGGTGCCGACGCCGGTCCCGCCACCCACTCTCGCGCCAGCGCCGACGCCGGTCCCGCCACCCACTCTCGCGCCAGCGCCGACGCCGGTCCCGCCACCCACTCTCGCGCCAGCGCCGACGCCTGCGCCAGCGCCCGTTCATGTGGCGGCGCCGACGCCTGCGCCAGCGCCCGTTCATGTGGCGGCGCCGACACCTGTGCCAGCGCTCACTCTTGCGCCACTGCCGACGGCAACTCCAGTGATCACGTCCGACAATGGCAATGGTGACGGTAACGGTAAGGGTAATGGTCACCAGCACAAAAAAGGAAATGAAGCATCCGCACCAACCGCAGCGCCAGCGCCGCCTGTGGCCACCCCTTCTCCGCCTACGAATGATAATGGCTCGGTCGGCTAGGGCGGCAACAACGGCGGCGATAGCAAGCCGGGGAAAGGCAAACATTAATGTCGGCTTAAAGAGGTTTGTTTGCGTAGCGGAGAGCCCACTGGGAGCGCCGGCCAACACTGACTGGCGAGCCGTAGGCGCTCCCGGTGGGCCACTGCAAAGTAAGCCCCTTTATCTTGGATTAAATAACTCGACTGTTGTGATTTGAAAGGCATTGGTTGATCACGTTGGCACGATGCCCTGGTGCTTGGCAAACAAGGAGGTCATCACGTCCTCAATGGTGACCCCACCGAGGAGACGATCATGCGTATAG
>JAABUJ010004158.1_pt1 | contig 15469 bp, 15 predicted proteins | sample 5559131 | NCBI WGS metagenome assembly JAABUJ01 (sample SAMN10711875, study PRJNA513366) | rock metagenome | isolation source: Antarctica rocks | place: Antarctica: Victoria Land, Mt New Zealand nord | collected 2016-01-07 | reverse complement strand
CCGTCGTCGCCGATGTGGATGTCCCACCCGTCGTGGTGGATGACGCGGTGATGGTGTCCACAAAGGAGTACCAGGTTGCTAGCAAGTCCTTAAGGACACCCCACAACGTGCTCGCGGTCAAAGACAGACGTTCTGGCGTATTCGGATAGGTGTACGCAGGCCGGGTTCGGGGTGGATCACCGGATGGCGTCCCGGGGTATCAGCGGGACGTGACTGTCTCCTTCGGTGGGGTCTGGGTGCGGTGGTTCAAACGATGTTCAGTTCGGAGCGGATTACGGGCTCGGTGAACCGGCGAGCATCGAGACCACCAACGTCGACGAAGGGCTTCTTGCCGAGATACAGGTCCCGCATGACCTCTCCAACAGCAGGCCCCATCAGGAAACCGTGCCCAGAGAAACCGGTAGCGTAAAGGAACCGGTGGACGCCGTCGGCTTCGCCGATCAGAGCGTTGTGATCGGGCGTCATCTCATAGAGACCCGCCCAGCCGCTGGCGATGCCAGTGTCCACGAGGGTGGGAGTACGTCGTTCCATCGCCTCACTTAGTCCTGGCAGCCAGCTGTCCGAACGGGTCAGCTTGAAGCCGGGCGTCTCGTTCGGGTCGGACATACCCATGAGCGGTCCCCTGCCTTCGCGATGGAAGTAGTAACTGGTGTTGAAGTCGATGGTGAAGGGCGTCCGGGGGTCAAGCTCGGGAAGGCATTCGGTGATCAGGATCTGCCGCCGCAACGGGGTGATAGGAAGCTCGACGCCTACCCACTCACCGATCCGGCGGGACCAGGGGCCGGTCCCGCAGATCACGGTGTCGGTCTCGATGCAGCCAACCTCGGTATTGACGGCGACAATCTGCCCGTCGGTGGTCTCGATTCCGGTGGCGGCACAGTTGGCGATGAGGCGTGCGCCGTGCCGCCGGGCGCCGGAGACGTACCCCAACACTACGGACTCCGGCGTGCAGTGCCCATCGGTAGGCGAGTACGTGGCCGCGAGAAGCCCCTCGGTCTCGATGAGCGGTGACATCCGCTTCGCCTCCGCCGCCGAGATCATCAGGCTGGGTACCCCTAGTTCGTTCTGCAGTGCCACGTTCTGCTCGAAGGTCCGGAGACTGCGCAGGCCTAGCTCGATGTTGCCCCGATCCGAGAACTGCGCGCGCACGCCGCCAGCTGCCTTGCACGTGGAGCCCGACCCGAACGACCCCTTGTCCACGACTACAACATCATTTACACCGGCCGCAGCGAGATAATACGCCGTGCTGACCCCTATAACCCCGCCGCCGATGATGACCACCGATGCCTTCATCGGGTGCTCACGAGCAGTCCGCGCCACTGGTTTGCCTGCTCTCCAGCTTAAGTAAGCGTTGATTTAGGGACTCATGTCGGCAGTCGCGTCGACGCTGGGGCAATCTGCGGTATCCCGGCCACCTGGTCGTCGAGCAGCATGCCAGCCGATGCCAACCGTGAGTGCCGGGCTGCGGCAGGTGCTTCGGCAGCTTGGCACGGACGGTCGTTCGCCAGAACTCGGGCGTGCATGGCGGGCGAACGACGTACTGCGCTGAGGTGGTCACTGTAGGCATTACGACACTCCTGTCGAGGTGAACCATCTGGACTACGGACGGAGATATGCGACAAGTCACCGCAAGTCTACCGTCCCTGTCGGGACGACTGGAGGACAAGGCGAAAGCCATGAGGTTAAACATTTCTTGCCCTGGACGTCACGATGTCGCGTTCTCCAGGGGTGTCTTTCCGCCGGTTCGTCGGGCATCGTGTTTAGGAGACTTCTTACCGGAAAACCTCAACGAGGAGGCCCATGGTTGCGATGTCAGAGTTGCTTCCACCACTAACATCACGGATCTCACTTGATTCCGGTTGCCCTTCATTGTTCATAGAAACAGTCTCCCGGTACGGCTACGGCATTTTCATTTCGGTCGACGCGGAAAGAGACGGTTTCGGCCGCTATCTCATATCGCTCGTAGGTGGATTCGCTGGGGCGTTCGACCGTCTCTGTTCTGCAATTCTCGCGCAAGAGGATCGCCGGGTTCGTGATTGTTGGCGGCCTGTCGATACAGCGGCACAATCTATGCATGGGGAGGACGGCGAGTATGTATGACATACTTTCCCGCATCGACGAGTGGGGACCTGAGAAGGTGGTGGTCGTCTCCGATCGCCGCTCAGGCATGAAGGGCGTGCTCGTCATCGACAACACAGCCCGGGGGATCGGCAAGGGCGGCACTCGGATGAGTCAAAGTGTTAGCATCGACGAAATCGCACGCCTGGCGCGAGTGATGACCTGGAAGTGGGCTGGCGTCGACATGTTCCACGGCGGCGCGAAAGCCGGTATCGTTGCAGACCCCAACTGTGCCAACAAGGAAGCGATCCTGCGGGCCTTCGCGCGAAAGCTTTCCAACGAGGTTCCACGCGAGTACGTGTTCGGTCTCGACATGGGCTTGACCGAATACGATGCGGCAATTTTCCAAGACGAGCTCGGCGACCGGGGTGTGGCTGTTGGCAGCCCAGAAGAGCTCGGTGGCGTGCCCTACGACCAGCTAGGCATCACCGGCTATGGAGTCGCCGAGTCGGCCCAGGTCGCCGCGGAGCACGAAGGCATCGCCCTCTCCAAAGCGCGGGTATCCATCCAGGGATTCGGGGCCGTGGGATGCGCTGCTGCGCAGCGGTTCGCGTCGCTCGGCGCGACAGTCGTCGCAGTCTCGACCGCGGTAGGGGCGATCCATCATCCAGACGGTCTCGATGTTGCGCTCCTGACCAGCCTTAAGGCGGCGCACGGCGATGACGCGGTGCGCCACTACCCGGGCCTGAATATGTTGCCAGCCGGACACGCGCTCCTCGTTGGGTGCGATGTCTTGATTCCAGCAGCCCGCCAGGATGTCATTGACGAGCAGTTGGTTGGCCGCATTCGGGCGAAGTTGGTTGTCGAGGGCGCAAACCTTCCCGCCAGCGCCGCCGCTCTCGAAGCATTCGCAGCACGCAACGTGCTGGTCGTCCCTGATTTCGTCGCCAATGCGGGTGGGATCGTGGCCGCAGGCGTTGCGATGGACACACGGTATTCGCCGTTCCGGCCGGAGGTGGACGCGATCTTGCAGCTCGTGTCGACTCGTATCCGGGCCAACACCCTCGCGGTCTTGGCTGCGGTGGATGCTAACGACTTCCTGCCACATTACGCGGCGCGGCTGCTGGCGCAGGCCCGTGTGCGGTCCGCGATGATCGCGCGGGGACAGCTCGCACCGGCGCTTAGGCCCGCGTTGTCCGAGTCGTCGCTGGTGTCGTAGGAGGGAGTGGTGATGGTTGAGACTTCGGCGCTCAGGGCGCGTTTCGCGTCGGCGCTCTCGGCGATGTACGGACGGGAAGTTCCTGCGTATAGGACAATGCTGGATGTCGCTGGCGAGGTGAATGAGGCGGTCGTTGCCCACCGCGCGGACGCGCACAGGCTCGGGGGGATTGATCGGGTCACGGTGGAGCGGCATGGCGCGATTCGTGTCGGCACTCCGACCGAGCTTTGCCAGGTCGCCACTATCTTTGCCGGGTTCGGCATGCATCCGGTGGGCTTTTACGACCTGCGCGACGAGTCCGACAGTGCGGTGCCCGTGGTGTCGACGGCATTTCGGCCTGTCGAAGCGAGAGAGCTCGGGCGCAACCCGTTCCGGGTTTTCACGTCGATGCTCACCGTCGACGATCGCCGGTTCTTCACCGCAGAACTGCAGCAGCGCCTAGAGAAATTTCTCGGCCACCGCACACTATTTAGACTCGAGTTGCTTGCCGCGGCTGAGCGGGCGATCACGAGCGGCGGTCTTCCCGAGCCTGAGGCGTCAGAGTTTGTTGAACTCGCCGCCGCAGCGTTCGCGTTATCGTCGGAACCCGTCGATCGACAGTGGTATACCGAGCTCGAACGGATCTCCGCAGTGGCCGCGGACATCGGTGGGGTGACGAAGACACACATCAACCACCTCACTCCGCGGGTGCTCGACATCGACGAACTCTACGGGCGGATGAAAGGACGCGGACTGGAAATGATCGATGAAATCCAGGGGCCACCCCGGTGGAAGGGCCCCGATGTGCTGCTGCGGCAGACGTCGTTCCGGGCGCTAGCCGAACCCAGAAGGTTCCGTGAGCCAGACGGAGCGGTCGTGGACGGCAGGCTGAGTGTGCGCTTTGGGGAAGTCGAGGCCCGAGGAATCGCGCTGACCCCCACAGGGCGGACGCGCTACGACGAGCTTATGGGACGCACCGACGCGGTCACGCAGGACGGGACGTCGCGGCAGGACGCTGGAGAGCGGGTGTGGGAGCGGTCGACGTTTCCAACCACCGAGGCAGGGCTCGAGCGACAAGGTTTGGCCTACTTCACCTACCGTGTGTCGGACAGCTTCCGCCCAGATGCGCTTATGTCATCATCAAGCCTCGCGGAGTTACTGCGCGATGAAATCGTCATTGCGGATCCGATCGTATATGAAGACTTCCTGCCCCGCAGCGCCGCTGGCATCTTCCAGTCGAACCTCACCGACAGTGGATTAAAAGACAACTCTACTGCGGGAACGAAATACGACATCGACTGGCTCAGTGACGCGATTGGTCAGAGCATTTCTGTGCCCGAGGAACTATATCGGGCACAGAGCGAGGCGTCACTGCAAGCCGCGGTCGATCAACTAGGGATCATCGGAGATGTACCCATCACCAACTATTCTCTGTAGTAGCGGAGATTTGGAGAACATTATGAGTAGCGCGCAGTTTCCCGCCAGCGGCAAGCTGGCTGCACAGGCAGGAGAGCTCCTCGCCAAGTTGGGCGCTGAACTGCCCACGACCTCGGAGGGAGAGATCATTTCACGTAGCCCGATCAACGGCGAAGTCGTCGCGTCTCTGAAGGCCAGCACTCCTGAGGAGGTCGACCGGGCCATCGCTTCAGCAGCCGAAACGTTCCTCGAGTGGCGTACAACTCCGGCTCCGCAGCGTGGCGCCGTGGTTCGTCGCCTCGGTGAGCTGCTCAGCGAGCATAAAGAGGAGCTTGCATTGCTCGTCACCATCGAGGCAGCCAAAATTAAGTCTGAGGCCCTCGGTGAGGTTCAGGAAATGATCGACATTTCTGAGTTTGCGGTGGGTCTATCTCGTCAACTGTACGGCAAGACCATGGCTTCCGAGCGGCCGGGGCACCGCCTGTCCGAGACCTGGCACCCCTTAGGTGTTGTGGGCGTCATCTCAGCATTCAACTTCCCGGTCGCGGTGTGGTCATGGAACACAGCTATTGCGCTCGTTGCCGGCGATACCATCGTGTGGAAGCCGTCAGAGATGACGCCGCTGACTGCCCGGGCCTGTGCCGCGCTGCTGCGCCGCGCCGCGGCTGATGTCGGCGCCCCCCCCGGAATTCACCATCTGATCCAGGGCGCGGGATCCGTTGGGGAGCGGCTCGTCGACGACCCGCGCATCGCTCTGGTCAGCGCAACCGGGTCGGTCCGCATGGGCCGAGCGATTGGTCCTCGCGTTGCCACGCGTCTCGGCCGGAGCCTGCTGGAGCTGGGCGGCAACAACGGCGCGGTCGTCACCGAACATGCCGACTTGGATCTCGCAGTCCGTGGCATCGTATTCTCCGCAGCAGGCACCGCCGGGCAGCGGTGCACCAGTCTGCGCCGACTGATCGTGCATTCCTCGATCGTGGACGAGTTGGTCGAGCGCATTAGGATGGCGTACGAGCAGTTCAATATCGGTAGTCCGCTGCTCGAGGGCACGATCGTCGGACCGCTCGTGAACAAGGTCGCCTACGAGGCGTACGTAACGGCGCTGGAAAAGGCCCAGGCCGACGGCGGCACGATCGTGAGCGGCGGCCGGCGAGAGCTCGCTGACCAAGCACCCGACGGGTACTACGTTTCGCCGACCGTCGTGCGTATGCCGGAGCAGTTCGCCGTCGTCCGGGAAGAGACATTCGCTCCGATCCTCTACGTACTGACCTACGACACGCTCGACGAGGCGATAGCTCTGCACAATGGTGTGCCGCAAGGCCTATCGTCGGCGATCTTCACGACGAACCAGCGTGAAGCGGAACGCTTCCTCGCCGCGGATGGTTCGGACTGCGGCATCGCCAACGTCAACATCGGAACGTCCGGCGCAGAGATTGGCGGAGCCTTCGGCGGCGAGAAGGAGACCGGCGGCGGCCGTGAGTCCGGCTCGGACGCATGGAAGGTCTACATGCGACGCGCGACAAACACCGTCAACTACTCCAACGACCTTCCCCTGGCGCAGGGTGTTAACTTCGGCTGATCGTCAGTCAGCTGAACAAGTCCTGGACCGATGTATCTCTGAGTGTGCTGGTCCCCTCGCGTTCTCGCAGAACCATCCCTTTCCAGCGCGCGATGATCGGTCACGTCAAGAGCAACGCCACCGAGAGAACAGTTCGCGTTGCCCGCCATACGGGCGTTCGGGATTCAGCCACAATTGAGAGGAAAGAGCGTCATGCCAGAAGTTTTGGATCCCTGTAAGTTTCCCAATCACACCGTCGTCGCCTCGCGCGTCCACGAGGTACTCAAGAGAGCCACAATCGGGGACGGCCTCGATCTGGTCGTCGACCTTCAGGCTTCGGAGGGATCGTGGCTCATCGACGAACGTGACGGCACGAAATACCTGGACATGTTCACCTTCTTCGCCTCCTCTGCGCTAGGAATGAACCATCCGGCGCTACGCGAGGATGACCAGTTTCGCGACGAACTGCTCACCGCGGCATTCAACAAACCGAGCAACTCGGACGTTTACACTGTTCCGATGGCCCAGTTCGTCGATACTTTTCAACGGGTTCTCGGTGATCCCAACCTGCCGCACCTATTCTTCATCGAGGGCGGGGCGCTGGCCGTGGAGAACGCGCTCAAGATCGCGTTCGACTGGAAAAGCCGCTGGAACGAGTCACACGGTATCGACCCTGACCTCGGAACGAAGGTTCTTCACTTGGAACAGGCCTTTCACGGGCGAAGTGGCTACACACTGTCGTTGACCAACACTGGACCGGAGAAAGTGGCCCGCTTCCCCAAGTTCGATTGGCCGCGTATCCCCGCGCCGGTTATGTCTGATACCGCCGATGTCGCAGCTCTCGAGCGCGACGCCCTTGACGCGGCTCGTCGAGCGTTCGTTGACAACCCCCACGACATCGCGTGTTTTCTCATGGAGCCAATCCAAGGTGAGGGTGGTGACAACCACTTCCGGCCCGAATTTCTTCGGCAGATGCACAACTTGGCACACGAGTTCCACGCGTTGTTTGTCCTGGACGAAGTTCAGACCGGGTGTGGATTGACCGGGTCGGCGTGGGCGTACCAGCAGCTCGGTGTGCAACCTGATGTCGTGGCCTTCGGGAAGAAGCTGCAGGTCTGCGGAGTGATGGCAGGGGGCCGTGTCGACGAAGTTCTTGACAACGTCTTCGCTGTCAGCTCGCGGATCAACTCAACATGGGGCGGCAACCTCACCGACATGGTCCGATCTCGGCGCATTCTCGAAGTGATCGAGCGTGACGACCTGATCGGTGAGGCAGGCAGACTGGGTGCGCACCTACACTCGAGCCTGGTCGATCTGGCGATTCGGCACCCCGTCATCAGCAATGTCCGTGGGCGCGGGTTGATGCGGGCCTTTACCCTGCCTGATGCCGATCTGCGGGATCGTGTGCTCAACACGCTGTTCGCGAAGGAACGGGTCATCCTGCTCGGCAGCGGAACCAAAAGTGTCCGGTTTCGGCCAGCGCTCACGGTCTCGACAGCGGAGCTTGATCAGGCGGTCACCGCGGTCGACAGGGTCCTCGGGGAGGTGGCTTCCGCTCGCTGAGGCCCGGTTCACCCTTCGAACTCTTTACGGGATCCCCTCGCAGAAGGCGAGGGGATCCCTACGTTCAAGATCGATCTCCGAATGTGATGGCGATCGGCGATTCGAGGCGAGACCCGAACGCTTGGCTGGTCCACGCGCGGAAGTCGTCCGCAGCGTCCTCGAGGGCACGAATCGATGCCGGCACTAGCGGATTCACATCGGTCGATCGGTAGGCGGCATGGACTTTACGGCGTGGTGGCGTCGCCCCGATGCGATGCATGTGGATCGAACGATCGATGCCTAGCGCAAGTGCTGGCACCAGGGCGGAACCGAGCCCCTCTTTGACAATTCCGCGGATGACGTCGAAGTCGTTGCTGGTGAATAGGACCCGGGGAATGAACCCTGCACTCTTGCACATGCGATAGAAGCTCTCGGAGCCGTCTGATCCGACTCTGTTGGTCACCCACGCTTCGTGGGCAAGAGATGCAAGTTCGATGCGTTCGTCAACCGGGGTTGGGCCGTGCGCACCTTGGATGACGACGAGTTCCTCGTCGAGAACCGTATGTACGTGTAGGTCGCCTGGCCACGCATGAGGTACGAGACCATACTCGAAAACGATCCCGAGGTCGACCTTCCCTTCGACGACTGCTGCGGCCATGTCATTCTGCAGCAGTCCGTCGTCCTCGACAGTGAACTCAACGTCAGGGTGGTCAACGACCAACCTCGCCAGCGCTTTGGGGATCAACTGTGCCCCGGCAGTACCGGAGGCCCCGACCCGGAGTCGTCCACGCGAACCGATCGCAAACGATCGCATCTCGTCTTCCGCTTCGGCGCTACGCGCGAGGATGGTATCGGCATGTTTGGCGAGGGCCTGACCGGCTGGGGTAGGCCACAAGCTTCGGGGTCCCCGTTCGAAGAGCAGGACTCCGACCGACTTCTCCAACGCCGCCATCTGCTGGGACACAGCTGAGGTCGTGTAATTCAGTTCCTTCGCAGCTGCGCTGTGCGATCCCGTACGAATGACAGTCTGCAGCGTACACAGATGGACGGCGTTCAACATCGCGTCGCTTTCGCCGCCCGGCTGGTGCCCTGTTGAAGCCAGTTGATCAGGCTCAGCGCATCCCACACGGGGCGGCCGGTCACCTGACGGATGGCGGCCGCGTAGGGCGGTAGATTGGTGCACTCGATAACAAAGCCGCCGATGGTGGGTTCGTCATCGATTGCCTGCCTCGCAATCTCCACCACTTCGAGCTCGGCGATGGTCGGATCAAGGGTGTGTACTCCGGTAACCAGAGCGGGATACAGATGGTCGGTTTTATCGATCCCGACGATGGTCAGGCGGGTCTGCATCCGATCGTCGATACCGACGGCTGCCAGATGGCGAGGACTCAGCGTCTGCGCGTTGGCGGTAAGCACACAGACCTTCTCGTCGGGTTTGAGCAGCTGCAAGACGAGGGGCACCTGCAGCAGACTCGACGCAGCGATCGGAACGTCCAGTTCTGCGGAGAGCTCACGCTGGTAGATCCCGAGAAATCCGCAGCACGTCGTGATTGCGCCGACGCCGCACGACTCTAGCTCCCGGGCCGTCGCGACTATAGCACCGAGAAGAGCTTTGCCGGACTGTTCCACGACCGTGATGGTGTCAGTTCCTTCACTCACAGCCAACGCGACAGGAAACGAATAGCTCGACACGTTCCCGACGTCACCGATGGTCCGGAAGATGCTGTTGTCGAGCATCACGATCCCGATGTCGGCAGTGCCGGCAGCTCGGTTATCGGTCATCAGCTCCTGGCGGGTCGGCCAAGTAAGCATGAGTCAGTCCTTCGACAGATCGAAGCGGTAGCTTTCCTTCAATGCAAGCACGCAAGCAAGGGAAATGACTACCGTCACGATGACGTACCAGGACACGGCCAGCGTGGCACCGGTGGCAGCGACCAGAGCACCGGCAAGAAGAGGGGTGGGTGCGCCTGAGAAAATACTGGAACCCTGGTATGCCACCGAGCAGCCGGTGTAACGGTACCGGGTGGGGTATTGCTCGGCATACACCGGCGACTCGATTGATCCGGGCAGAGCCCAACCGAACACTAGGCCCGCTGCGATGGCGGCGATAATGACCACGTTGTTGCGCGTATCGAGCAGCCAGAAGAACGGGACGGCGTACAAGCCGATGAACAGCGTACCGGCGAAGTACACCGGCCGCCGCCCCACGCGGTCAGAGATCGCCCCATAGATTGGCATCGCAAAAATGCACAACCCCGCGCCGACGAGGACGCCGGTGAGCGGTACTGACGGCGAGATGCCAAGGTTCTTGGTGACATAAACTAGAGAATACACCGTAAACATGTAGTATCCGACGGATGCTGCCAACTGCACGAAGATGAGCAGAAACGTGGTCTTTTTCTTGTTACGCCAGACTTCGCGGATGGGGTACTGGAGGGTGGCATGGGCCTGCTGCACGGCCTCGAAGTGTGGCGTTTCGGGCTGGTGCAGGCGAACGTAGACACCGATGCCGGCGATGACAGCGCTGAGCAGGAAGGGAATTCGCCAACCCCAGCTGAGGAACTGGTCATGGGGTAGCAGACCGAAGAGGGCGAGCACTCCCGCGGAGGCGAGCTGGCCGACCGGAACGCCAAGCTGGGTCGCGACGGAGTAGAAACCTCGCTTCTCGGTAGGCGCCGACTCCAGGACCAGTAGCGATGCTCCTCCCCACTCGCCGCCCAGCGCGATTCCTTGGAACACTCGGAGAAGCACCAACAAGATAGGTGCAGCTACCCCAATCTGGGCTGTGGAGGGTAGACAGCCGATGAAGAACGTTCCCAGCCCCATCATTAGCAGGGTCACGACGAGCGCATTTTTGCGACTGATTCGATCCCCGAAGTGGCCGAAGATCACTCCGCCAAGTGGCCTGAAAAGGAAGGCGACGCCGAAGGTGGCGAGAGAAATTAGGGTTCCGATGGTGGGGCTGAGCCCGCCGAAGAACACTCGGGGGAAAACTAGGGCCGCTGCACTGCCGTAAAGAAAGTAATCATACCACTCGGCTGAGGTTCCCAGAAAGCTCGACTTTCCCGCCTGAAGCGCGGTAGCGCGGTTGATTTTCTTCTCGGCAATGCTTGCTTCAAGTATTGCCGTAGGGTCATGTGAAATTTGAGGTGTAACTTCCATCGATCCGCTCCTTAAAGAAGGGTATTTCGTGGGCTGTCCATATTCCTTCGAGATCGGACGAGCAGTGAAGACGTCAGTAGACGGGGCGCCCCTTGGCCGGGTCGGCGAGGGCGTCTTGCCATGAAGCGACGGGGGGAGGGGAGTCTTGATGTTCGGGGACCGGTACGTGGATCACCGTCGGTCCGGAGCGATGGAGTGACTCTTTGGCGAGGGACTCAAGGTGTGGAAGACTGGTAGCGAGATAGCCGGGCAGTCCCATTCCTTGGGCCAGCAAGGCCGGGTCAATGGGGCCGGGTTCGGTGTTGAAGTACTGGCGGTCGACGAACAGATGCTGAAGCATTTTGATCCACGCAAATGAGACGTTGTCGAGAACGACATAGGTGATGGGCAGTTCGAGGCGTTCGGCCGTTTCCCAGTCACCGATGCCCATTGCGAGGCTTCCTTCGGTGGTGACGCATAGAACTCGATCACCGGGATGGGCGACGGCGATTCCGATGGCCGCGGAAATCGAGAAGCCCATGGGTCCGTGGCCGCGAGGAATCACGACCCGCCACCGGCCACCGGCTGCCTCCCAATACGCCGCAAGGTTCGGGGTGGGTGTCCCCGGATCGCCGACGACCCAGGTGCTGGCGCCGAAAACGTCGTGCAAGGTTCGGATGACTTCCCGTGGATGCAGTCGCCCGTCCGGGAGGGCCGGAAGTTCGTGCGACGAGGCCTCGAGCCACTGGGCCCGCTGCTCGGCGATCCATAGCTCAGGGGCCGACCTGGCATCGGGCCGGGCGGCCGTGAGCTCTTTCCTGAGCTGGGCAAGCACGATTGCGGCGTCGCCTGCGAGCGGAACACTGACCTCGAAGTTGCGTCCGGCGCGGGAGCGATCGGCGTCGATCTGGGCGACCCACTGACCGCGACGGCGGATGACCGTGAACCCGTTAGTATCTGTGGAATTGGCACGGCTGCCGACGATGAGTACGGCGTCGCTGTTTGTGAGGTAGTCGTTCGCGTAGCCGCGGGAGCCGTTGCCGCCGGCGACGCCGAGCGATAGGGGATGGTCTTCGGGGATGGCACCTTTGCCGTGGATGGTGGTGGCGACGGGGATGCCAGCGTGCTCGACGAGAGTGAGGAGTTCGTTCCAGGCGCCGGACGTGTGGACACCGCCGCCGGCGAGGATCGAGGGCTGGTTGGCGGCGGTGAGGCGCTCTGCTGTCCGGCTTACCCGGTCCTGCACGGCGGGATAGCGATCGACGGGGAAGGAGGACGTCCCGGCGGGAACCGCGACCTCGGCGTGCTCTTCGAGCACGTCTTCGGGCAGCACCAACGCGACGGGTCCGGGGCACCCGGTGACGGCCACCTCGAGCGCCTCGCGGAGGAGTTCAGGGATCTTAGAGGCGTGCTCGGCGGTCCTGCACCATTTCGTGACGCCGGCGAAGAGCGCCTCCTGGTCGATCTCGGTGATCGCACCGGTTCCGCGGCTGGTGCGGTGAATATCAGTGGTAAGTGCGAGGATCGGGATACTCGACGCCATCGCCTCAGCGAGACCGCTGGCGAGGTAGACGGCGCCTGCTCCGCTGGACGCCTCGCACACACCGACCTTCAAGTGAGTTCGCGCGTAGCCATCCGCCATGTATGCGGCGTGGCGTTCATCGCGGGCGAGGACATGACGTAACTCGTGTCGGCGTTGACGAAGCTGCTCGTAGACCACTACTCCAGTGTCTCCGGGGACACCGAAGATGGTATCGACACCGTTGCGGATCAGAGCCTCGATCAGCAATTCGGCACCGTCGGACCGAATCGTCTCGGGGATCAGTGGACGGTCGATTGCGTTCGCAGTCATAATATTTCGCTCTCCTATCAGGGCGCCAATGTTACGGGGGTAGTCGCTGGAGCAGCTCAGAACACCGCGTTCTCGAGTTCACCTTCGACCTGTTCGGCAAAGCGCGAGAAGCGCAATGGCGACAAGTCGAGATCGGAGTACCCCTCGAGGAGCTGCTGCGAGACCGCGTGTCCGATCGCGGGTGATTGCATGAAACCGTGCCCGGAGAATCCTGCCGCGATCCACAAACCGTCTACGCTGTTGACTGCGCTGACGATGGCGTGATCGTCTGGTGTCATCTCGCGCAATCCAGCCCAGCCCCGCACGACCTTTAGCTCGCCAAGCCTCGGGAAGCGGTGCGAGAGGGCTGAGGCGAGCCCGTCAACGCGATCCCAGTCCACCGACGCCTGCAGAGTACTTGGGACATCGCGGTCATTTCCCCCCACCACAGCGGCACCGGACCTCTCAGGATGCAGGTACGCGCCGGTGGCCATGTCTACCGTCAGCGGAAGGCTCCCGTTGATCGCGTCAATCGGCGCCGTCGCGAATGCTTGACGCGAATGTGGAAAGATGGGGAGGTCCAGACCGCAGAGCTGGCCGACCATCCTGCTCTGCGGCCCCGCCGCCACGACGACCTTCTCCGCTTGTATGTCGCCTGCGGACGTCTGGACACCACACACAGAGCCATCGGGGCCCGTGATGAGGCCGAGGAATCCGGTGTGCTGCTTGACCCGAACGCCGTTACGGCGTGCAACCCGAAGGTAACCAGCCACAGCGTCGGCCGGTGACGCCGACCCGTCTTGTGGCGTATAGGTAGCTGAGACCAGATCGTCGGTGCGGACACCAGGGAAGATGGCTGCAATCTGGCTGGGGTCGAGTGTCTCCACATCCACGCCCAGAGACCGCTGCAGCACCGTGTTCTTCTCGAACACTCGGGCGGTGTCCTCGTCGGAGATTAGGAACAGGTAGCCGTGCTGGCGGAAATCCAAGGGAGATCCGGTCCGCTGCTCAAAGCTCTTCCAGAAGTTGAAGGACTGCTGAGCAATTTCGACGTTCACGCGGGACGAGAACTGTTGGCGAATACCACCGGTCGCATATGCGGTCGCTCCCTCGCCCACGAGGTCCTTTTCGATGATCATCACATCCCTGTACCCTTTTTCGCTGAGGTGATACGCGATCGAAGACCCAATGATTCCGCCGCCGATGATGACGACACGTCCACCGTTGAGAGTCACTTTTCCACCTGGTCCCGGTCTGGAAGATAGCTTCGAGATCGTGTCCGGAGCAACGAACCTAACTTGCGGGTCGCATTGCCTCGAGACTGTATTCATCTCCTCGCGCCGCTTCACTATGGTCTACGCCATTTCCTGACGAACAGCCAGATGCTGAGTGCCCGGAAAGCTGAAGGTGGACTGAAGCTGTGGTGTAGCTCACAGGCGTCACGGCCGCGGCGAAGCCGGTTCGTCAAACGCCGAGAAATTATGGGACGCACGGAGGACGGGAAGACCGCGCCCTCCATCCTGTCGTCGGGGCTGGTGTTGGATTTAGGGCGCCGCCCCTGACTGATCTTGATGATCAGGGGAAAGCAGAAGGCACTAGGTTCACCACCGGCACGACTTTCGAACGCATGGCCGAGCATCAACTCACCTGAGGAGAACGCGCGGGAATCGACGCAGTCGCGTAGCGGGGCCAGGGCTCCGGCATTGTTGATTAGCAGGCGCTGACCTGGGGTTTAGTCGGTTTACGAGGAGGTTGGGGCCGCGGTTGCTGCTGAAGGCTGTGCGGCGGCAGGCTTCGGCGATGTTGTCGGCGCCGCACAGCCGGTGCAGACTGAGGGCTGTGTTTCTCAGGCTGGCCATGTCCTGTGGGGCGGTGCCGGTGCGCACGATCGAGCGGTCCTCGTCGAAGGTCACATCCCGTACGTAGTGCACACGGTTCTCGATGCCCCAATGCTCGCGCAGCCATGCCGCGATCGTCTCCGGGTGGGCGAGTTCGAACGCGCCGCTGCAGATGGCGTACACGGTCTCGATGCTGCGGTCGCCGGTGGTGGACACGACGCGTTCTCGGGTGATCTGGACGATCTGCCGGGCGTGGGGAAGCCGATCCGCGGGCGGCGGTGAGGACCTTCAAAGTGCGGGTCTCGATACGGCCGTGGGCGATCTCGGGCTCCTCGGTGTGGGTGACGGGGACCTCGTTCCAGGGCAGTGCCTGGATGCGTGCCAACAGCGTGGGCTGGTCGGACTTCACGATCATCAGGTAGTGCGATTTCAAGGTCGCACAGATCAGCGTCGCGGTGGACTTGCTGGTGTGCATTGAGTCCACGGTCACCATCAGACGCATCTGTCGGAACAGTCGAAGAAGCTTTCGCACACAAGGTAGTTCGTTGGACTTCTCGGCGACGGCGAGTCGCCCCAGGACCAGCCCCGCGCGGTGGGCGAACACCGACACCAGATGCGCTGCGGTGGCCCCGGCGCGGCGCGCCCCCCGCAGCGTCTTGCCGTCCAAAGCGACCGCCAGCAACCCGTCCGGGCAGGCTTGCTTCGCGGCAGCCAGGGCGGTGAAGTAGGTACCCAGGCGCCGGTCCAGATCGGCGGGATCGAGCCGAGAGAACACGAAACGTCTTCTCGCTGGGGCGCCGGAACCGGGTACCTAGTGGTGTGTCTCCAAAATAATCGGTGGCTTCCGCGGTAGACTGGGTGGGTGATGACGCCTGCTGCAGCTTTGA
>JAABUJ010004157.1_pt1 | contig 15469 bp, 20 predicted proteins | sample 5559131 | NCBI WGS metagenome assembly JAABUJ01 (sample SAMN10711875, study PRJNA513366) | rock metagenome | isolation source: Antarctica rocks | place: Antarctica: Victoria Land, Mt New Zealand nord | collected 2016-01-07 | reverse complement strand
AGCGCGCCGTCTGGCGGTGCCGACAGGTCGTGCAGCGGTGCAGCTGGCGCGTGGCACGATCGAATCCAGCCTTGACGAACTGCTCCCCTGCGCATCGCTGGCACCGCAAGCTCCCCTCCCTTATGACGGGTAGCGAGTAGCAACGGAACAGAAAACCCGCCTAAGCCCGTGAAGGCGACGGCGAATGGTGCCTTGTCGTAGTAGGCGAACAAAAAACAACGCTAATGGAGGTGCCAGAACAGCGGTACCATGCCTGGAAGTTGGTGCAACTTCTGATAAGACAGGTTATACGCAGGTTTGACCATGGTGTCCTGCTGATAATACGGTCCCAGAGCGACGGTAGAGGGCTAGAATTGCTTCTGATAACACGAGGCGCTGAGCTTAGGCGGGTTTTCTGTTCCGTTGCTACTCGCTACCCAAGACACGGAGGCGACGCGCGCCGTCGCTTTCACGGCGGCCAATGAGGCGCTCGCGCGCTTGACCGAGGAAAAGGCAAGCTTGACGCCCGAGGGGATCGCGGCGATCCGCGACGTGGAACGCCGGCGGGCCGTGCTGGGCCGTGCGCGCGCGATCGACCGGGAGATCGCCCAGGCGCGGGTTGCCCTGAGTGAACGCCATCTCGCCGTCATCGACGGGCAGATCGCCACGGCGGAGGGGCGGCGACGGGACGGCCTGTCGCTAAGATCCTGACGGAATGCTACAACGTCCCAGATAACTAGCGATCCACCACCTGGCTTAGTAGCCGGACAACGGCTACCTTTACCTTACGCTGCCGTTCGGCAGCCAATGAGATGAAAGTAGCGCGCGAGGAGATCGTATGGGTGGGTCGTCGCCAGCGCGCACTCAAGGCGTTCGAGGTTAGCATAAAACTGAGGATCATCGTTGCGGCCGTCATCGGGCAAATAATCGGCCACACAGCGCACGCCGTACTGCCCGATGACGTCGCATCCAAGCGATCGCAACGCCTGCGCCATCTCGTCGGCCGTGTACAGTCGCATCGTCGCGCCGAAGACAGGCGTCACCTCATCGCGCGCGTCGAGCTGGGCGTAGGCAGTGGTGAGATCGCCCTGGCCGAAGACGGCGCGATAGACCTCTGAGTGGCGATTCATACCTATGACGGAGAGGACGCCGCGTGGTTTCAGGGGACCGCAAAGCGCGCGGAGCAACGCGCCGGCATCATCGACATACTGAAGCACGTTGTGGCACAACACAACGTCGAACGTCTGGGCGGGGAAAAGGTCAGGGACGGCCAGGCAGTCGGCGTGATGGAACGTGAGGTGCGCGGTCAGCCCCCGCGCCTCAGCAACTCGTCGCGCGTCCGCAAGCATCGCCGTCGAGAAATCGAGGAGGGCGACGCGGTGGCCGCGTGCAGCGAAGTAGAGGGCGTCCGGCCCATTGCCCCCGCCCGCGTCAAGGATGTGCAACGGCTGCTCCCCGAGGTGCCGCTGTAGGTTGGCCCGGAGGACAGTGTAGTATAAGCGCCCCCAGGACGCCTCCTGCCACTCCTTCCAGCCGGCGAGGCCGGCATCGAAGGCATCGGCGGTTGCGGGCATCGACTGTCCCCCTCATGGTAGAATCGGGCGTACTGAAGCTATCGCTGCCAGATAACTAGCGAGACTCCGCCTCAGACCGACGAGACATGACGCGAAAACTTGACTCATTCGCACCATGTTTGCCTGTATTAGGAGTCTAGGACGCATTATCATGCTATCAATGTGTCGTCTACCCCCGGCAGCAGGCCCCTAAAATGGGGGGAGGCACCATGTAACAGTAGTTATATGGCCCCTCAAGAAACCCTGGTAGCATGTGCCATCTTATGCGCAGCTGACGACGGGAATGTATACTCGTCCATGTCGCATACGGCCTCGTAGCCGATCGCTCGATAGATGTGGTTGGATGTGGGGTTGCTCAGGTCGGTGAAGAGGAAGCAGTACCGACGACCAGCATCGAGCATTAGTTGGCTCAGCGCGGCGACACACGCGCGCGCATAGCCCCGACCGCGGAGGGCGGGCGGCGTGTACACCGCATTGATGCGGATGCCGTGTGGGGTTGGCCCGACGGCGGCGGCCATGGATACGGGCTGCCCGTCGTCCCACACATGGAGACCCGTCGTCGTAGGACCCGCGAGATCCCTGTCCACCGCTTGTTCAATCCTGTCGACAGCGGTTTCGTCGTGCGTTTCGACGCCGAACGCGGTCAGCCAAGCAACGAGACGGTCGCGATCGGCCGACGTGGCGCGGCGTAGTCGTCCCGGCACGCTGGACAGCGCCTGTACCGTGTCGAGTTGGTAGATGCGCAACGCCATGCTCTTGCGGAACGGCTGTCCGCGCGGTCGGCACCAGAGTTCGGCGAAGGCGCGGCTCACGAGGGCGGGTCCGAGAACACCGGGGAGGTCGAGCCCTGCGGCGCGGCAGTCAGCGGCAAAGAGAGGCAGGGCGTCGGGCTCCTCCGTCAGCGAGAGGACGACGTTGTGGGGTGGCGTCATGACTGCGGCGGCGACCACGGCATCCCCAACGGTGATGGATGCGAGGTAAGGTAACTGATCGCCGCCCGGCTGCCCCCTCAATCCCGCGCATATGCCCAAGATTAAGTTGTGCGTCGCCTCGTGCGCGATCAGAAACTGTTTGGTGCGCTCATAAAACTCGGCCGCATCGTTGAATTGCTGCAAGTCCATGCGCTCTCCTTAGGGCATCGCCTGGTTAGGACTAGCATAACCGTTGCGGCCCATGAATGGGCGCTAGTTATCGGGGACGATGTAGCATTTCGTCAGGATCTTAGCGACAGGCCGGACGCGGCGGAGGCGCTCTCCCGTGCGGAGGCGCTCTCCCGTGCGGAGGAGGAGGCGTCTGACCTCCTGGCGGCCGTCGAACCGGTGCAGGCCGCGCTGCGCGATGCCGAGCGCGCGGTCAACATCGCCATGCTGGAGCGGCCGTCGATTGGGGTGGAGAGTGCGGACCTCACCGCGGCCAAGCACGCCCAGGCCATGGCTCAGGCGCAGCATGAGGGCGCGCTGCAAGCCGTGAGCGCCGCTCAGGCCGCCGTCACGCTTGCCGATAACACCCTGTCCAGTCTGCGCGGCGCCTGGCTCGACACGGCGCTTAGGCTGGAGGATCAGCGGCACGAATTGCTGCTGCTGGGACCGCCGACGGTGTGGAGAGGCGATCCCGATGGGCATTAACAGTCGTGCGGAGACCCCCACTAGCACCGACCCTCACGCGGTGCGGGAGCCCGTACACACGGCGCAGGCGGCGCTGCAGGGCTTGAGGAACGCGCGCGCCGCCCTCCGGGGACAGTATCGCGCCGCGCTCGAGGCGACCGACACCGCGCGTCTGCTGGCGCTCCGGGACCGGGCGGCCGTGCTCGACGTGGAGATCCAGGTCGCGGCCGTCCAGGCGGCGCGGGCGGAGCTGGCTGCCCTCGACGCCGAGGAGACGGCCATTGGCGCGGCGGTTAGCCAGGCGATCGCGGCGGAACGCGACCAGCAACGTGGCGGCGGTCGTGGCCGGACCGATGAGCACGACGGCGCGGCCACGCTGGCGGCGCGGCGCGTGCTCGAGCTGCAGCAGCAACGCGGCGGAATCACGTCGCGGAAACATGAGGCGCATGCGCGGCTCCAGGCAGCCCTTGCCGCGGCACCGGGGTTCTAGGCCGCGCGCCGTATTCTCCCGATTTGTGCCCCTTTGTCGGAAATAGATTCCTGAAACTGTCCCCCTTTGTCGGAATAAACCGCCGCTGCAGGGCCCGGATCACGCGCCCCATCGTCGCCTGGTAGGTCGCCACAGGTGGATACTCGTGCTGGCATGCGAAAACCCCGCGCTATCCCGCATAAATAACTAACCTGTCAACAAGAGTCGCGGGCGCCATCCCATAGAATAGCCGTTCGGAGGGCGGGAAAGTAGCTCTTTAGGGGTGTCACGTCCCTTGCCCCTCGTGCTACGATCGCAGGGCTGAGGGACGAGACCACGAGGGCGCTTTTTCATGCCCGCGATCGCCGACATGTGGTGTCCCTCAGCAAGACGCCCTGGCGATCGCGGGCTCCCTTTTTGTACACGGATTGGGGATAGAGATGCGGTATTGTGGAGCTTGCGGGACGCCCTATGGCACGGGGATGTCTGTGTGCCCTCGGTGCGGTCAGTCTCTATCGACAGCGACGCGCGCGACGGGGCGTTCCGGTAAGCCGGTAGATATCATCGATCCGCGTATCCGGGCCAAAGTGCCCGGGCTGGCTGCCCGCGGCTTGCGCGCGGATGAGCATATCCTGGCCTCATTCTCGTCCCTTGTGGACAGTGGCGGCCGCCGCGGCGGGACGTCCGCTCGTACACTTGTGCTGACCACGCAGCGCCTGCTCGTTGCCCGCGATACTCTGTTTACCAAGCAACTCGACGACATTCCCTACAGGAGCGTCTCGGGTGTCAGCCTACGCTCACGTTTCCTCGCGCCGACCAGGGCCATCCTGAAGATTCCTAGAGGGACGATCACAGTCCGCTGCCTCAAGGATGACGCCTCTATCATCGACCGTATCATCTCGGGTGGCAGGTCCGGCGTGACGCTTGTTGCCCAAGATACGAGAGCGACGTACCTACCACCTCCCGCGTCCCTCGTCGTGGCCGCGCACGCGACGATACCGGGGCCGTACGCTGGACCAATGGCTGTACCCGTCCCTGGCGCGACGGGTGGCATAGACCTGGACACGATCGATCCCCTTGCTTTCGAGGACCTGGTGTGCCAGCTTTTCGAGCGCATGGGCTACCGCGCCACCCTTACGAAAGCGTCGCACGACGGCGGCGTCGACATCGAGGTGTTCGACCCGACGCCTATCCGTGGTGGCCGTTTCCTGGTGCAATGTAAACGCTACAGCGGCGTCGTCGGAGCTCAGTACGTGCGTGACCTCTACGGCGTTGTCCAGCACGAACGCGCGATGAAGGGCATTCTTGTCACCACCTCGCATTTTTCGCCCGATGCGCGCGGCTTCGCGGCCGGCAAACCGATCGAGTTGATCGACCGTCCGCAGGTGGAGGCCTTGCTTCAGGCCCACGGCTTTAGCGCGCCCGCCGTGGATGTCGCGCTGGTGTCGTCCACGTCCGCTCCTGGTACATCTGCTTCCGCACCCTCGGGCCTGATCCCTCAAACGTACGACGGTGGCAACCTCGTCGCGCGGACCAGTCGGACGAGCTCCCCCTGGACCTGGCTCGTCAAGGGTCCCGTGTACGTGTTTGCCGTGCTGTGCATGCTCGCGGCGATCAACGGGGCGCGGGCCATGTTCTGGTTTGGGCTGGATGTCGCGGTGATCACGTTGCTGGCGAGCAATGCGTGGCGGTTGCGGGAGCGGCTTCCGGTGTTCGGCTCGCCGCGTAAGTGGACAAGCGGGCTCGGCTTCGCCGGCCTAGTTGCGCTCCTATTCGGCGCGCTAGCCGCGCTACCATCCGCGTCGGGGCCGTCGCAAGCCGCGGCCGTGCCGGTGCAGACACGGGTGGCGGCGCGTGCACGTCCTATCGCCGCACACGTCCCGCATCGCTTGTCGCGCAGCGGGGCGCAGGCGCGGCATATCCACCGACGCATCCGACGGCCTGCTCGTCGGGTCGTGAGGGTCGCGCCACATCGACCACTCATGGTCATCGCGCCGGTGGGACGCCTACCTCACCACATCGTCGTATTGGCCTCGCCAACGCAGCGGTCGCGACCACTGGCGCCGTCGTCGCCAGCCGCTCACGCGATGGCTACCGGAGTTTACGAGGGGATACAGGCCACGGGGGGTATCCTGGCGCGCACGGCAAAAGATGCGACGGTTCGCGTGACGTTGATCAACACGTCGCGCCAACCATTCTCGTTTATGTGGGAGATGTTCTATATCCACGCGCCCAACGGGTACGAGTGGGCGTATAGTGGTGGGCCAACCGGGACCCTATCGGACGGGTTGCTGCAGAGTGTGCAACCGGGCCAATCCGTGACAGGCGATCTGTCAATGCGTGGGGATTCGGAGCTGGTAGAGCCAGATAGTCCGGTTCCCTCAGCTCCGGGCGACGAGACGCGTGTCACCGTGTGGTGGTGGCCGGTGAAGGGCGTCACGATCCCTCTTCCCACGACCTGACGATGGGGATGGGCATAAAGGGCATCAAGGAGGGACGCAGCGATCCCTACCGACGCGATACGGCCACTGGACTCACCATAACGAGGTCAGCCGGCCCGCCTGCCGCGCCTCGTGCCAGCGATTCATACCGTGTTCGATCAGTCGCTCCAGCATGCGCCGCGCGCCCACTCCCGTCGTGCGCGCCATTCACTCGATTTCGTCGTGCGTCGCCGGTGTGAGCTCGACGAGGACCCCTGGCTCCGGGGTTGTCACTGGCCGGCCCTGCCAACAGGGCCGCGATTTGTCCCCTTTTGTCGGAGTATCGGCGTCGCCGGCGCGCGACGCGGGGCGCTCATCCATGAGCGTCAGGCGCCGGTGTGGTTCGCTTCGCTGCCTGGATGCTGGCCGTCGTCGCCGAGGACGCATGCACGACGATCCCCGCGAAGTCCGGACTGATGGCCGGGTGTCCCCCGATGATGGCCTTGTCCGTGGGGTCGGCCGCGAGGGCCTCGGCCACTTTGCGCCACTGCTTACGGCTCACTAAAACGAGGTAGTCTGTCGTCGGCTGTGTGGGCGCCGGAACGCCTTTCGGCAACGCGGGTGCCGTGTCACCGCGCATCACCACCAGCACCACGTCGCCGCGCTCCGTCACGTTGCCCGGCCGGCCCACGACCGTTAGCGTCGCTTTCACCGTTATCTCCCCTTCCATGGCGGCGAGCCCCGCGCGCGCGGTCGCGCCGACGGCCGCCCAATCGAACGGCGCTGTCGCCTGCTGTGTTGCCTGGGCGCGCGGCGCGGCCTCCGATGCTTTCTGCCGTGCGTCCCGCGGCTGGAAGATCCTGTAGCGCTCCTGGCGGTCGACGCCATGACGGAGCAAGTGGAAGAACACTCCTCCGAGGGTGCGCCGCCGGCTGCCGTCAGGCAGCATCATCCCGCCCGAGGCCTCGACGTCGAGGGCCTGGGTGACGACCGCGCGCGTGTGCGCTCCTCGCCCATCACGCGCCGCGCGCGGACGATCTGCTGGCGGGCCTCAATCTTTGTTTCGCCGAGCTGCGCGGCGATCTCGCCGGCGACGGGCGCTATGTGCGCGTCTGCTGGTGGTGCCTGCCGAGTTGTCGTGACCATACAGCCCTCCTCCGTCTATGCTAGCAAGTTATCGCTACTCCACACGCCGCCTCGCACTCTAGATCCAGCGTTCCCACACGTTTCGGTAGCGGGGATCCAGCGCGACCAGCGTTGGGACATAGCGGTAGCGGGGATCCAGCGCGGCAAGCGTCGGGCTGGGTTGGGTATTAATCTGCTGTTGTATCGCGTCATGTAGACATTCAGTCGCGGCTGAAATAAGGGCATATGCGGTCGCGTCAAGCCAACGGGGACCGGTGACAAGCCCAGCGAGACAGGCTTCGACACCCGTTATACCCCCACGCGCCACAACATCTGCCGTGCGCGTGATCAACGCCACGTACGCGGCGACATCCCTGGCGCTTGGGGGTGTACCAGCGCCAAGCGATCGGAGGCGTGCACTCAGTTGCCTCTCGCAAATCGCGCGTGCACGCTGCGTCTGAAAGGTTCGGCGTGCTAACGCGGTCCCCATCGCAGACGGATGCATTGGATGCGTCGGGCGCATCATGTGAACTCGTTTGATATGCGCCGGAATAATAAAGCTCCGTCGTGTCGCCATGTTGTATCCTCCCACATTGGCTGTTCGCTAACCGGGGATGGTACGTCCCTCCCCTACTACCTACATACCACGTCAAGCGCCGTGAGCGGGTAGAGCGATTTCACATGGACTAAAGGAGGGCACAGGAGCATCATGCTGGTGTAAGTGCCCGTTTGGGATCGTTTTTACGACATAACAAAAGCCGGCCGTGGGGACAATGGAGCCTCCACAGCCGGCTTTTCGAGGCTACCACTGGCGCACAGCCCATACGCCAGTAGTTGTCTTACTCTGTGTATCGACAGCAGGTGACGTCCTCTGTAGCGCCTACAGGGTGAGAGGACGGGGGCTAGCGGACCGCCGTGGCAATCCGCTGCGCGCGCAGCAGAGTGCCACGGCCGTTGCCGGACGTGGGGAACGACTGTCCGCCCTGCGCGATATCAGCGCCGCCAGACCTGCCACCGACGCCGTGAAACGGCTGTAGGTAACCTGTTCGACCCAAGCCGTTGGCGCATCTTGAGTATCAGCGCATTCAGGCTATCGAGCATGACGCGCTGCTCTTCCTGAAGTGTTGGCAGGTCAATAGAGCCAGACTGATCGGCGTTTATCTGTCGCCCCGTCATGTAGCCGGTATAGGCTTTCGTCAGGGTGCTGAACAGATCGACTATCTCAGGGTCATTGTCCTCTAGCCGCAGCACAAGGTCTGCGGTCATGAGCGTTTCGGCTAGGCTCGTGAGGGCGGCCTGATGTCTCTGGTTGCGCACCTCGACCGTGTCACCCACGCGTACAACGCTCTGTTGGGCGGCGACTTGGTTATAGGTCAGAGCAGCGTGCAGCACGGTCATGTAGGCGTCGCGTATGCGGTCCTGCCGCGCGTCCTCACGCGCACGCCGGTGCGTATCCTCTTGCTACCTGCGCTGCACCCTCGACGTAGCCAAAGTGCCCACACCAACGCCGACGAGGGCAAAGACCCCGTTAATGATGTCAGGCGCGAACGGCCCAAGCAGCGGTAGAAAAGCGGCACTCACCATAGAGGCCATGGTAGCAAGATTGTACGAACGATGCCACGGCCTTGTTCACACGTAGACGTGCAGTATGAGCGCAACGCGCACTAGCCCCCCGCTGCCCGGACGTGGGTGACGTCGCCGGAGGCCAGACCCGCGACCGCGACCATATCCTGTGCGTGTAGCACCACGTCCGTGAGGTCAGGGGTTCTATTTATTGAAATGTCCCTTCTTGATTCGTCACGCTTCCACCGACGTGACGGCTTGCGGTCCAAGTCGTGTTACCGTGGCGCCCGATCAGCGCCGCCGTCCGTGGACATCCCGCGGCGCAGCGCCCGGCGCACAATATCGGCCGGGTCGAGCCCTTCGCGCTCCGCCTCCGCGTTGATGGCCTGATACATCTCCTCGCTGATGCGGATCGTCAGCTGTCGTGGGTACTTTTTCACGCGGCCCCGCGCCCTGTCCCTGTCATCCTCTTGCACTATCGACGGCCCTCCTCTGGAACGTACGATAGCACACAACGCACCCCAGGGCGTCTGTTTGCAGTGCGAGAGACCGCGAACGACGACACATCAGGCCGGGAGCGGCGCGGCCGCAGCTTCGGCGCGCGCTCTCCCTCCCGGAGACGCCGGAGACGCCGGGGCGAGTCCGCGCGTCAGCGCCCGGCGCACGACGTCGGCCATATCGAGGCCCTCGGCGCGCGCCTGGTCGCGCAGGGTATCGTCCATGTCCTTGGTGATCCGGACGGTGAGTTGCCGCTCCCCGTACTTCTTCCGCCCGCTCCGTTGTGGTCCGTCGCCGGCCGCGTGATCGGCGTGGTGTTCCATGTTAGTCCCTCCTGTCCCTTTCCTTCCTCGCTGCATCCACGATACCATATCACGCAATCGTTGTAACTCTCATCAACCCTTTTGCACTGCATTAGCATACATGATATGCTGCGAGACAAGCGCCGGAGAGCGGCGGCCGCGCGGAAAGGGTGCGGCGCCGTTTTCTCATCGTTTCCGACTGCGTTGTAGGCGCTGCGAGTAAGAGGGTTGTCGGTGAGGTCGGGCACACAGCCCAAGAAGAAAGAGAGAGGACACGACCATGTTGGAGCAACTGATGCACGCGGCCCTGATGGGGTACAGCCAGGGTACGTGTAATTTTAGGACATAGCGGAGGCCGATTTTGCCTTCCCAACGGTCTCTACCCGCTCACAAGCCGTGCTCTACGTCTGCTAACTGCCTAATGCGGACATGGACGGGCCGGAAAGGATCTTCTGATGTCTGCTAACCCCTCGTATAACCTCTTCTGGGCATATCTGCTAACGGATTTGAGCTAACCTACTATGTCTGAAGGGTCAGAAAACGGCATGTCTATGTCCTAAAATTACACGTACCCTGGCTGTACCCCATAAAGGTTTACTGATCTGCTGCGCGCAATCATGCAGCGCTTACTGCATGGCGTCATGCAGTAGCAAAGGAATAGACAATGAGGCTTGCTATCGCGGATCTCAAGGGGGGGACTGGGAAAACCACGACGGCCATTCACGTCGCGGCCCTCCTGAATGGAAAAGGGCGAACGCTCTTGATCGATGCCGACCCTCAGGGTTCGGCGCTTTCGTGGTCTGAATCGGCGGTAGACTTCCCCTATTCGGTTATTGGCCTGCCCGTCCGCGACCTGCACCGCCGTCTTCCGACACTGGCGCAGGGATACATGCATGTGGTCATCGACACGCCTCCCACGGACGTCGCTATCGTGCGCAGCGCCCTCCTCGCCGTAGACACCGCGATCATACCCTTGTCGCCGAGTATGTTGGACTTGGACCGCCTGAAAGCGACGATCGAGCTGCTGGCCGAGATCGAGCCGGTTAACGAAGTTTCCCCGCATGCCTTACTCACGCGCGTCCGACAAGGGACGAAGAGCGTCAGCGCCGCGCGAGAGATCCTGGCCGAGTTGGGGCTTCCTGTCGTCGGGGAAATCCCCCTGCGTGAGAGGTACGCCAATGCCTTCGGGCTCGTCCCCGATGATGCTGAGGGGTGGTACAGCAAGGCCCTCGACGCCATCTTACAGGTGGAGGTGGTGGTATGAGTAATCAGACGGCTAAGTCCAAGCCCAGCGACATCGCGCAGCGCATGCGTCAGGTAGCTCTCCACAACAAACCCACGCCGGAGGATCGTGAGCTGTCACCGCCGTCCGTCGAACCTGTCACGCCGCCGCCCCGCGAACGTCGCGTCCGCTACACACTGGACTTGTCCCCGGAACAGCACCGCTCCCTCAAGCGATTCGCGTTCGACACGGAAGTGGACGCGAGTGTGGTCGTCCGTGTGCTCCTTGCCGAATTGGGCCGCGACCCTCAACTGGCCGAGCGCGTTCGCTCCCAGGTTCGCCGCGATAGGGACTGAATTCATTTTTTACTGCACGGCTGCATTAAGTATTTAAGTTGTGCAGTCATGCTGCACGTATGTGTCGAAGGTGTCCAGACCAATTTCTGCTCACACGCGTTAACTCACCGCCTTCAACTCGACATAAATCCACGCTCCAGATACTCTCCAGATACTATGGCGATGGTCGTTGCATGATCGACAAAACGTGCGCGTGTTGGATCGTATGGGGGAGTGCCAGTGTGAGGATAGGGAGTTGCCCCTCGCGCCGAAGGGGTGCTCATCATGAGCACCCCTTTGGACACCCCTTGGTGCAGCGGGTGACATCGGCAGCAGACATGCAAGAAAGGAGATAGGCCCTATGGCAGACGACCAGCTTGACGCCGACCAGATCATCGAGCCCACCGAACAGCGCTCTGTCGCCTTCTGTCTCTTATCTACCCCCGACCGAGCGTCCAACTTCATCATAAGGAGCTTTTCCTGTCTCGGCGCCAGTCTGGCGTATCTCTTCTCCCTCTGTCAAAGGCCGTTGTTGTGGGGGTACGCTTCGTGCATGCGTCATGACGCGATATACCGAGACATATAAATCGAGGTGCCGCCATGTTCAACGCGCTATCTCTGCCCCTCCTGCTCGCCCTCTTTGTCGCCGCCGTTGCCGCCGTCTGGGTCGCGGGCACCCAGCTCTCCAACACGACCGACATCCTCTCGTCGCGCTTCGGCCTGGGTCAGGCTCTCGGGGGGTTGCTCATCCTCTCTATCGCCACCAACCTGCCCGAGATCGCGATCACGGCAAGCGCCGCGCTCAACCACAACCTCGGCATCGCCATCGGCAACATCCTGGGCGGCATCGCCCTCCAGACCGTGGTATTGGTTATCCTCGACCAGTTCGGCGTACGCCAGAAACACCCCCTGAGCTACATGGCCGCCTCGCTGCTGCTCGTCCTCGAAGGCGTGCTGGTGATCGCTGTGCTCACGGTCGCCGTCATGGGCAACCAGTTCCCCGCGTCGTTGATTGTCGCCCGCGTCACACCTGATGGCCTGCTCATCCTGGCGCTCTGGCTCGTCGGCGTCTGGCTGCTGGGTAAGGCGCGCACCGACCTGCCCTGGCAGGCCAAAGGTGACGCACCAGGAGGACAGGAGGCCAGCACCACGGCCAAAGCGCAGCAGAAAAAGGACGCCACGCACAAAGGGAAGAGCACGGCACGCGAATTGATCGTCTTCCTCGTCGCCGCCCTTGTGACGCTCGTCGCCGGTGTGGTGCTCGAGGAGAGCGGCAATGCCATTGCCGGACACATCGGCATGAGCGGCGTGCTTTTCGGCGCGACGTTCCTGGCGGCCTCGACATCCATCCCCGAGGTCTCGACCGGGTTGGCCGCGGTCAAGCTCGGTGACTATCGGCTCGCGTTCAGCGACATCTTCGGCGGCAACGCCTTCTTGCCCGTGTTGTTCCTGCTGGCGACCCTGCTTTCCGGCCAGGCTGTGCTGCCGCAGGCGCAGCGTACCGATATCTATCTCGCCGGGCTGGGCATCCTGCTCACCACGGTCTACCTCTACGGCCTGATCTTCCGGCCGCAGCGCCAGGTGTTGAACATGGGCCTCGACTCGGTCGTGGTCCTCGTGCTGTACGCTCTCGGCATCATCGGCCTGGTTGCGGTCGCCCAGGGATAATCATTGCTGGGGCGCGCGGGCCTTTTTTCGGCGGTCTCTTCACACCGGGATGGGATAGCGACAGTGAGAAAGGAAGGCACGATGTCGGTCCCCGGCACCAGCCCCGCACCGGTGCGCTCGCCCCTGCTCTACGTCCCCTTTGGCTTACTCAATGCGATCATCGGTGACCTGCTCAACCTCGCCCGGCCCGTGTTCGCGGGCGGTCCTGGCCAGGACTTTGGTCTTAAGGTGGCTACGTGCGTCATCCGCCACATCACCACGCCGGTAAGTTGTGGTCGTTTCATGAGCATAGCTACCGTTCAAGATATCGGCGGCCATCGCTCGCGTAGCCATGCTAATCAATTACCGAGGATAGGCTACATGCGTGGTGGGTAGCCGATCAACGCGTTCTTGGCCAACCACATCTTTATGCAAACTCTCGCATATCAATGCACGTTTCAGCACCTCCCCATCTACCACAGGCATCGCCCGTACCGCGAACAGGGGCCGTTTTTGCCGTCCTTGCAGATGTGCTCGATGGAAGACTTCGGGGCAATGCTCGCATGCTACCTGGGGTATCGCCATCATTGGAACAGATTTGTACGGTAAGGGGATTTTGCCAGAGAAAGAGCTTTCTCTGGACCATAATCGGGACTTTGAAGGCGTTTGAAGGCCAAACAGAGGCCTGTAGACGATGGCGTTTCTTGCGTTTCTCTGGCAAGACCGCCACTACACCCTCGCTAAACCCTCCGATTTCGCCTTAAATACCCTTAGACATGGTTCAGCGTACGCTTGATGCAGCTTGACAGTTTAAGCCTTTGACAGGCGCAACACTGTCAAGTCCCTTTGAACCATGCCTTACCGTACAAATCTGTTCCGTTGATTGTCACACCCCGTCCTGATCCGCATAAGCGGAAAGTCGTCAGACTGCGCCGACAATATCCTGCCCATACCCCACGTAAACAGGGCGGATGTGCCACCGCGCTCACTGACGAGGTGTGCGGTCATGTCCGTCTTGACATCGCAGCCCACACCGTGTTATCAAACTAGGTAGTTTCAATGCACCCTCTGTGCCAAGAGAGGAGGAGCGCATGCGGCCGCTCACAGCCAAGGATGAGGCGACGTTACGGGCTATCGCCGAGCGCCATGGCTACGTTGCCGCGCGGGGACCGCATACGGGCGAGGGCAGCGCCAGCCGGCTCATCGACGCGCTGCTCGCCGACGAGGTCGTCACGCTCGTCCTCACGCCCGCCGATCGCCGCCGCCTCGTCGCCTGGCTCGATGAGGCGCCGCCTCCCGATGGACGCCTCGTCACCATCCTGCGGAGCGTGGCCACGCAACTGCGTCCGACCCTCCCCAAAGCAGCCCCGCGCGCCGTGGCCACCGCCCCGAGCCAGGTGGACACGCCCACGACGGACGTGAGACCGGGCACTGCGCCGGAGAGCCTGCGCCGCATCGATGTCGAACTCTGGCTCCGCGTTGAGAACAACAGTAAATTCGTGCGCGGGAAGACGAAGGCGCGCGCCTGGATCGAAGACTCCGTGCTGCGACGCTACGCGATGCGCAAGCCCGACGCGAACCGGAGCGACTACATGCTCACGCTCACCTATGACACCGACGCGGAGCTCGACGCCACCATCTATGACCTCCTACGCGAGGCGGACAGGATCGCCGACCTGCACCATTGCTTCACTGAAGCCGATGTGCGGGCACTGGATGGCTCGGATCGCTCCTGGTGAGCGCGCCGGTCAACGGCGCTGTCCGTTAGGCGTGGTCGCCGCTCTGGTCGTCCCACATGAGGGTGCCAGCGGGGAAGTCCGTCGAGAGCTGTGGCCCGAACACGCAGAACTCGTTGCCGCACGGGTCCTGCATCACCCACCACCCCTCGTGCCCTACCGTGCGCCGCGCACCAAGCGCCTCCAGGCGACGCACCTCCGCCGCGATGTCATCAGTCTCGATGTCCAGGTGCACACGACTCTTGGCCGCCTTCGGCTCAGGGACGCGCTGCACCACGATGTGCAGCCCGCCGATGTCGCCGAGGGTTGCGTAGGGCTCCTCGATCCTCGCGGCCGCCGTTGGCAGCCCGAGTGCGCCGGCCCAGAAGGCCAGCGCGGTGTGCAGGTCGGTGCCGTCAATAACGATCTGGCTCAACTTGCTCCGATGGGCCATGGTATCCCTCCTTGTGGTCCCTTGCCTCGTCCATCACGACGCCTTGGCGTCGCCGTCGTCGGTCGCGCGCGCGGCCGATGCGACGATGTATTCGACGCGTCTGACGCGTTCCGTGTGCACGGCATCATAGTCGATCTTTCGCAACGCGGCCATCACCTTGCCGTGCAGCTTCTGCTCCAGCCAGGTCTTGTTGAAGGCCGCGGGGACAGCCACGCGCAGCACCTCCCCGTCCTGCCCCACCACGCGCGTCGAGGCTATAGCTTGTCAGATAATGTTTGAGAGATTCGGGCGGTTGGCTGAGCGTGGAAGCTGCCTGCGGATTCTCATTCTTTATCTGAACATCTATAGCCAGGCGTTGAAGTTCTCGACGGTAAGCATCTGGCCTAGCGCGTCGAGGGCCGCGCGCCACACCGGATGCTCCCTGGTGATCGGTGAGCGCGCGGCCGTCCCCCGCCACGCCCGTCGCGGCGGTCGGGATGGAGGGGAGAGAGGACGATGCCGGACCTATCAGGGGCGCGCTTTGTCACACCGCCCTCTTGTCGTTATGCTGCATCCGATGCAG
>JAABUJ010004156.1_pt1 | contig 15470 bp, 14 predicted proteins | sample 5559131 | NCBI WGS metagenome assembly JAABUJ01 (sample SAMN10711875, study PRJNA513366) | rock metagenome | isolation source: Antarctica rocks | place: Antarctica: Victoria Land, Mt New Zealand nord | collected 2016-01-07 | reverse complement strand
ATCAGCCGCTTCTCAGCAGTAGAGCGGCGCTTCCGTCCCTGCCGAACCAATACTCCAGGATCATCCATCCCACCATCGTCTACAAAGAACCACGATCATGCCAGATGGTAAGACCACACGCTTACGACGAAGAGCACTTCTTTGTGGACCTGGTGCTCTATAACCGGCTGCTGCGCTGCTATGTGCTCATCGACCTAAAGATCGGCAAGCTGACTCACCAAGACCTCGGTCAGATGCAGATGTATGTCAACTACTTTGACCGCTTTGTCAGAACAGAGGCTGAGAACCACACCATTGGCATCGTGCTCTGCAAGAAGAAGAACACCGCTCTGGTCGAAATCGCCCTCCCGAAGGACGCAAATATCCACGCCCGCGAGTACCAGCTTTACTTGCCAAGCAAAGAGGTGCTGCAGCGGAAGCTGGAGGAATGGATTGGAGATCAGGGTGAATAGCGAAGTCAGGCTTGCAGAAGTATGTCAAATACAGCCGCCCAAGAGCGAAGTCCGGTCGCGTTTGAAAGGTTCGGATGCGGTTACGTTCGCTCCTATGGAGACGCTTGGCATAAATAGAAAGAACCTGGACGGCACGACCGAGCGTGAGCTTGCTGATGTTGCAGGCTCGTACACGTATTTTGCCGAAAACGACGTCTTACTGGCAAAGATCACACCCTGCTTTGAGAACGGCAAGCTCGGAATAGCTTCCGGACTCACAAACGGAGTTGGGTTCGGCTCGAGCGAGTACATCGTGTTTAGGCCATCTAAACCCTTGATGCCAGAATATCTTTACTACTTTCTGTTGCAGGATTCGTTCCGAACCGTCGGAGTCAAGCACATGACCGGGACAGCCGGTCAAAAGCGAATCACAAGAACATATGTTGAGTCGCGAAAGATCCGCCTACCAATCCGTCACGAGCAATCACGTATAGTCGCGCTCCTCAATGAGGCATTTGAGGGGCTCGATGAAGTCAAGACGAACTGCGAAAGCACCCTGCTTAAGGCCCAGGCTCTATTTGATAGCCGACTAAGTTCTCTCTTCAATCAACAAGGTGCGGGCTGGGAGCGTGTATCTTTGAGCTCGCTCCTGGAGCGCGCATGGATTGTCGATCATATGGATGGCAATCATGGAGGGGATTATCCGCGCAAAGAAGAGTTTATCGCTGAAGGAGTGCCATACATTTCAGCGAACTGCATAACCGACGACCAAGTGGATATCTCTAGAGCTAAGTATCTCTCCAAGGAACGAGCAGCTAAACTCCGCAAAGGGTTCGCCAAAGACGGAGATATCTTGTTCGCTCACAATGCAACAGTAGGGCCTGTCGCAACGCTCCAAACTACCGAACCGTCGGTGATCCTGGGAACCTCTCTCACTTATTACCGCTGTGATCCCGCCTTTGTGAGGCCAGCGTATCTTGCGCACTTCATGCGCTCACACCACTTTAGGATTCAATACGAAGCGGTGATGAGTCAATCAACCAGAAATCAAGTGCCAATCACGAAGCAGCGAGAATTTTCCATGTAATACCCCCAGTCTCTGAACAAGATGATATAGCTGCCGAATTGGACCATCTCTCCGCTGACGCTGGTCGCCTCCAACACATTTATGAGCAGAAGCTCGCCGCCCTTGATGAGTTAAGCAATCGCTTTTGAACGAAGCTTTCTCGGGTAATCTTTAGACGACCATGCGCAACGAATCCGAGACCCGAGCCGAACTGATAGACCCCGCCCTCCGTGCCGCCGGCTGGGGCTTGCTGGAAGGTTCACGCGTTCTCCGTGAATTCAAGATTACTCAAGGACGCTTGATTGGAGCGGGACGGCGCACCGATCCTGATACCGCCGACTACATCCTCGTATACCGGAATCGTAAACTCGCCGTCATCGAGGCCAAGCGCGAAGAGCTCTCAGAATCCGAAGGCGTCGCACAGGCCAAAGCACTACGCCGGAAAGATGGCCGTCCGCTTTGCCTATGCGACGAACGGCCACAAGATCTACCGCATGGACCTGGGCACCACGCCTGTCCCAGAGCCAGCCAACATCGACGAACCCGACCGCCCAGTTGCCGTAACCACTTCCGAAACACTGGTAGCTCACTTTCCGACACCGGACGAACTCTGGACCGCGACATTCGCTATACCGAATGCATGGCGCGAACGGTTTGCCCAGGTCCCCTTCGAGGACCGCTCTGGCTCGTGGGACGTTCGCTACTACCAGGACACGGCCATCCAGCGTGTTCTTGAAGCCGTCGCAGACGAGCGCCAGCGCATCCTGCTGACTCTTGCCACCGGCACCGGCAAGACCGCGATTGCCTTCCAGATTGCATGGAAGCTCTTTCATGCAAAGTGGAACCTCTCGCATCAGCCCGCCCGCCGTCCTCGCATTCTCTTCCTCGCTGACCGCAACATCCTTGCCGACCAGGCCTACAACTCGTTCTCTTCGTTTGCCGACGATGCCCGTATCCGCATCGCGCCGGACTCGATTCGCAAGACCGGCAAAGTCCCCACGAACGCCAGCATCTTCTTTACGATCTTTCAGACCTTCATGTCCGGCACCGGTCCGGACGGGCAGCCAGCGCCTTACTTCGGCCAGTACCCTCCGGACTTCTTCGACTTCATCATCATCGACGAGTGCCATCGTGGCGGGGCAAACGATGAGTCCAACTGGCGCGGCATCCTCGACTATTTCGCCCCGGCAGTGCAGCTAGGCCTGACGGCCACGCCGAAGCGTCGCGACAACGTGGACACCTACGCCTACTTCGGAGAGCCGGTCTATATCTACTCTCTGAAGGAAGGCATCAACGACGGTTTCCTGACACCGTTCAAGGTTGTTCAGGTCTCCACGACTCTCGACGACTATGTGTACACACCGGACGACACCATCGTCGAAGGCGAAGTGGAAGATGGCCGCCGCTATACGGAGTCCGACTTCAATCGCATCATCGAGATCAAGGAGCGCGAGGAGAAGCGTGTCTCCGTCCTGATGGAGCGCATCGACCAGCGGGAGAAGACCATCGTTTTCTGCGCTACTCAGCTCCACGCCGCTGCGATCCGTGACCTCATCAATCAGAAGAAGACGAGCACGGACCCGATGTACTGCTGTCGTGTGACGGCCAATGATGGCGCTCTGGGCGACCAGTATCTGCGTGAGTTTCAAGACAATGAAAAGACCATCCCGACGATCTTGATGACTTCGCAGAAGCTCTCCACCGGCGTCGATGCCCGCAACGTTCGGAACATCGTTCTATTACGCCCAGTGAACTCCATGATCGAGTTTAAGCAGATCATCGGACGCGGCACGCGGCTTTTCGACGGCAAAGACTTCTTCACCATCTACGACTTTGTACGTGCCCACCATCTTTTCAACGATCCTGAGTGGGACGGTGAGCCGCTTGATCCTGAGCCCGATCCAGAACCGCGACTGCCCCAGCCGGAAGCTCCTCCCCCGGACGGAGAACAGCCCGAGGGCGAAGCCGATCCTGCGCCTCGTCGAGAGCGTTTGGTGATTCGGCTTGCAGATGGCAAAGCTCGCGAGATTCAGCACATGACCGCCACCAGCTTCTGGAGTGCTGACGGCAGGCCCATCTCCGCCAACCAGTTTCTCGAATCCTTGTTCGGCACCCTGCCTGAGTTCTTCAAGGATGAGGATGAACTGCGCAGGATATGGAGCAAGCCGGACACCCGCCGCGCTCTGTTGAGGAATCTCGAGGGTAAGGGGTTTGACCGGACACAGCTTGCAGAAATCCAGCGTGCGCTCGCTGCCGAACAATCCGATCTTTACGATGTGCTTGCCTACATCGCATTCGCTCTGCCAAGGATTAGCCGACAGGAGCGTGCCGACCGCGCACGTCCCGCAATCAACGACTCTTTCTCCGAGAAACAGCGGAGTTTCCTTGATTTTGTCCTCTCCCACTACATCGCAGAGGGCGTTGAAGAGCTGGACCAAGAAAAACTGTCGCCGCTCCTAATGCTTCGATACAGTGCTATCTCTGACGCAATATCAGCCTTGGGGCCTCCGCCAGACATTCGAGACATGTTCGTAGGCTTTCAGCAATATCTATATTGAATCCGCAGTCGCAGGTATGGCAACGCCGATGCTAATTGAGGGCGTCAATAGAGCTGCGGGCTTGTAGGGAATCGGATCACCGGGCACGTGCTCGTAGGTTTGCACATCGGCGAACGTGTTGAGCTGTTGTCCAATCATGAAAGCGAGACCGGCCGGAACGGCCAGGAATAGGTGGATCGTTCCGCGTTTTCCATGTTCTGTCCAAGCTGCCCGCAAGCTATCTACGGCTAGCCGCGCGATATGTACCGCTTCAGAAGGCCCAACGTGAATCCTGCCCTCACGTGGTTCTATAGGGGCAACATGTACTGCGGACCGGAGTGGCAACCCGATTTTCGATACGCTGTAGTCATCGGTGACGTCGTTGGTCACAGACACTAGCAGGGCGTAATCTGTCCCAGACGCAGGTTGCGGATGCTCCTTCGCGCAAAAGCCACTAGCGATGGGTGATACGCTCAAATCCCAGATCTCAGGATCACGACCGAATGTGTCCTGCTCTTGAACCCAGCTAGCTTTAATGCCATTTACTGATAAGAACGCTGTTCCAAGTGCGACAGCAGCAGGCAAGGCGAGAAAGCCTGAGAGCAGAACTTTTCTGTTTGCCGCCTTCCGCTGCAACACCTGAACAACATCCACAAATCCTGGAAGGATGTGTTCTGACCAAGCGCCCGGTGCTGCTAATCGACCATCAAACCGATGGCATATGTCCAAGCGCAAGGCGTATCCCGGTTCCTTTGGAAGTGGACGGCGTGTGCTGACCTGAATACGCAACGGTTCGTCTTTAGGACTGGCTTTACAGATGGCGCCTATTCTCTCTTCCAGAGCTATTCGGCTAATCCGGGCGGCCGCTTCACCGTTCAGCTGCTTTGCAGCTTCTCGATGGAGATTGAACACGGACAAATCATTGAGTCCTGCTCGCGGCCCGATCACCCGAGAGACATCCGCATAGGTCAGGCCGCCAGCCACTACAGGGACAGCAAAGAAACCGTCCCTTTTGTCACGACGCTTCAGGATTAGCGGCGCTTCAACGTCTCGGATAACAGCAGACTGTTCAACTTCTGGCGTTATCAAAATGACTGCACTAGACGTGGTTTCGCTGACCAGTACTGCTTTCAGCGCGCTTTCTGTAATGCCTCGAAGAAGGTCTGAAACATCCTGCCAGGTGGGGACGCCGCGATCCATGAGCGCCTGCAGGATCAGCCGCGCATCATCAGCCCTCTCGCGTTTATAGCTCAGAAAACAGACGCCAGTAGGATCAGTCATTTTCCCTCGTCAAATGTCGGTGCCGCGACCATCTCCGTCGCCAACTTGAGGGCACGGGTGAATTTGATCGGCTGGTCAGGATAGGCATCGAGGGCAATATTTGGAATCAGCCGCTGGGTGAGATCTGAATACGTGAACGCGGGACTACCGTTTCGCTCGCCAGTCGCCTCAACCAAGCGCTGGATCTCTGCGTCAGTCATCCCGGTATGTGCCAAGCCAGCGGACAAAACCATTTTCCTTTGATCTGGCCCTGGTCGGCCAAACGACAGGATTTCCGCCGCACGCCGCCGCACTGCAGGATCGATGGCGCCCAGCCTGTTGGTGCACATGATTACCGCTACCGGAAGCTCAGCCTCCGCGAACTCGTTGATCCCTCTAATCAGTGCGTTCACGCCAGCGCGATCTTCGTGGTGCATCTGCGATGTCTCCCGAGATTGAGCGAGAGCATCGGCCTCATCGATCATCAGGATGTGTCCAGACTTCGCCTTGCCGCTGGTGGACTTCGCCTTTCTGGCGTACTCTCCGACCTGGCTGAATGCCGCGCTTACGAGTTTGGTCATTTCCCCCACCATGCCCGTGCCACGAGCAGAGAGGCTTAAGCGATGCAAAGTCACGTCCAGCTTTTCAGCCTTTGCTACAGCGTCGCCGATGTTTTCTGCCAGAGCCGTTTTGCCCGTACCGACGTCGCCAGCCAAAATGAATAGCGGCGGCCGGCTCTGGAAGTAACCAACGATCGGTAGCTTCTTTCCGTGATGCTTCTCAGACCATCGTTCGATGGAACCTTTGTCAAGCATCAGGCGTAGACCCTTCTCCAGCCGTGCCTTCTGGTCATCGATACCTACTAGGGCTGCCAATCGACGTGCAGCATTGGGGGCCGGGAACTCCAAGCTCGCTTCAAAAATACCGTTGTCACTCATAGCGATTTGAATACCCGTCTCTCAACGCCCTCTCCATTAGATGAATAGCTTTTCCCACCTTCCCAATACCCATTCCCCATCGTCGGCGACTCCCCCCCGGTGCGTTGCACGGGAAGAGTGTTTTTGAATGCCGCTCGTGCGGACCCGTCCAGTCGGTCCCAGGTGTCGGAGTAGGTAAGCCATGAATAGAACGTCGTACCGCTCAAATCCAAGCTGGACGTCACTTTGCCGGGACGGTCGTTCACCAACATGCCGTCCGCTCTGGTTTCGTATTTCAAGGCGAACACGACGGTGCCGTTCTTCTTGAAGCCAAACTCGACAGTTCCGAGGTACCGCTTCGCCAGCAGCTGCGCGGCCTCTTCGGCATACGCGGTTACATCCGCTTGGGAAGGCCGCTGATAATGGCTACGAACTAGATCGAGATCCGCCGCGATCTTGCTAGTGACGTACCTCGCCGTCGTAATAGTGAACGCTTGGGTCTGTGTTCCTGTGTAGCTCATCTATGCCCCCTTGAATCCAGTTCCAAGAATCTCCTGCCAATGCGTCACCGCATCCCCTTTGGTGTTCGCCCGACGCGCAAACGCGATAGCGTCCAAAGCTTCCTCTGCAGCGTCAACGATTATGTCTCTGTCCGCGGCGGAGTAGAGCTGAGCCACATTGTTCGCCGGGTTCACTGGATCGAAGATCTGAATGGGTTTCCCATCATCCTTTGCGTCCGAGGCCTTGTAATAGTCGCTGAAGACAATGAGTTCAGAGAGGCGGGTGCGGACGACATAAGAGAACAAATTGAACAGAGCTTCGGCGTAGTCATCTCCTTGGAACCCCTTGTCGAACAGGTGCGCTAGCAGCAGCTCGGTCATGAAGCTCTTGAATCGGAAGCCATCGCGCTGGCCTTTCTGGATTCTTGCCCACCACTTCACAAGACGCACCATCTGGCGGTAATGGACGGCATGATCCTTCTTTCGCTTACGAGTAAAACGCAGATGCAGCGTGATGCTCGTCAGGACCCGCTTCCCTGTGCTGGGCGGGATCAGATACCCACGATCCTCTGGATCGCCTTCGTAGAGAACAGGAACAACATCGACATCAAGCCCAGTCCCTTTGAAGCTGACGGTCACGCAGTGATGGCTATGATCTATCTGCTCCGACTTCAGCGTGTCACCATAGGCCTCGCGGATACGGTCCGCCGTCCATTGCAATAGCTTGGCTTCGTCTTCCGGTGCCTTTCCTTTCTTCACGTACACGGCAACGTCCATGTCCCCAATTATTTTGAGGGCTGTGCCTTTAGCTACGCTTCCGGAATGCAGCATCTTCACAAGATCGAAGCCGGGATGTTCCGCAATGTAGTCCGTAAGCTTTTTGCGAAGCCGGTTTACCTGTTCGCGGTATTCGCTTACGTCGTCGCGCTTAAGGTTGACGCGGTCGTCGCAAAACGCAACAATTTCGCTGTGTCCAACATGACCATCCACCATCTGAAACTCCTACATTCGAAGTTGCCTTGCGTTTTGCCCATGCGTCATCTAAGGTATGACGAGAACGTATAGAGAAGGGGCCGAAAAGTGACGAACCTTCTGGAGTCGGGTTCGTCAACACTGACTATACGAATTCGTCTACACCTCGTCTACACCTCGTCAACACCTATGTCAGAAATTTTCGCTGCACGCCTCCAATCCGCAAGACAGCTCCGAAAGTTGAGCCAGTCCGAGTTGGCCGATAAGGCTGGCCTCCAGCCTTCAGCCATTTCACACTTTGAAAATGATCGCAGATCCCCTTCGTTCGACAATCTTAAGATCATCGCAAATGTATTGAATGTCCCAACCGACTATTTACTTGGGCGAACTGATTCTCCGACTCTCACCGGAGCAACTCGGGATGAGTTGTTCCGCCACGCAGAGAACATGTCCAAAAATGATCTCGATACCCTGACATCATTCGCGGCAATGCTTGCCGGAAAAGCCGACCCTAAGAAGAAGGACTGATATGCCTGTTGACTCTTGGTGGAAAGCGGAAGCCTGTGCTGCAGAAGTGCTCCAGCAGCAAAAGATCACGAAGCTGCCGATCAATCCGTTTCAGATTGCCGACGCAAAGGACATCAAGCATCAGGAGAACCCGTCACTAGAATCAGGGATTTCAGGATGTCTCATGAGGGTTGGCAACAACTTTGGCATTATGTATAGTTCGCGCTACCCGAGCACTGGCTTCCGGCGCTTCACCGTTGGACACGAGTTGGGGCACTATTTCCTCGAAGGCCACGCTGAGCATCTTTTCAAGGATGGTTGTGACGACACTTTTCTACTACTGGTTTCGTCTCCGAGGATCGTTATGAACAGGAGGCGGATGCCTTCTCAGCTAGTTTGCTGATGCCTAAGCCATTGTTCCTTAGAGCTGCAGCCGGCCTCGGTAGTGAAAGTCTAACTGCAGTAAAAGCGTTATCGGATTTATGCGAGATGTCTCTCACATCGACAGCAATCCGCTATGCCAGATTGGTTGAGGAACCCGTTGCGGTCGTACTCTCAATGAACCAGAAGGTTCTTTTCTCCATCATGTCGCCTCCACTCCGCAGGCAACGGAATCTTACTTGGCTCAAGAAGGGAGCGGGACTTCCGGCCGGAACTCTGACTCACCGATTCACTGGAGAGAGCGCCAACGTGCAGAACGCACGAACTGCGTCAGGGGAAGCTACTTTGGAGGATTGGTTCGATGGGCCAGCCATCGACGTAAGTGAGGAAGTAATTGGACTCGGCGAATATGGGCGTACGCTGACGGTCCTTCGCGCGGAATCGCTTCCCAATCCCGAAGAAGAGCCTGTGAAGCGCTCGGATGGCCGTGAAGACGACGAAGCGGAATCACTTCTACCCTCAGAACGATTCTTCCAGAAGAGTCGGTATTAACCGACCCGCCTGTACTCCGTTCAATTGTTTCGGTGCTCAGTGTGCCCGCACCTCCGGTAGTTCATCCCATCGGGTCGTCCAGCGTGGTGAGCGATGCTCTGCTCTGAGCTTCCAGGCGGCATCCTTGGGACCGGCACCGAGTATACGGACGGTATCGCGCCCCAGGGTCGCGTTGAGCTTATCCATCGCCTTCCAGGCCCGTTCCCTCTTCTCGCGGTCCAGCTCCCCCCACAAGGCCGGTTGCCGGATAGTTTCGGGCATTAGCTCTGTGATCATCACTCCGCACTTGGAGTAGCGGAAGCCGTCACGCCAGAGCCATTCGCCCAGGCGCACGGCAAGAGAGACCACTTCCCCGGTGTCGTTGGTTGTCTCTGAGAACCGGGCCGAGGCTCCGTTTGAGTAAAACGGATCGTTGTTGAAGGTGTTCGTGTGCATGAAGACGAAGATGTTTTCAGCGGCTACCTTGTAGCGGCGCATCTTCTCCGCTGCTCGCGTGGCGTAGCTCGCGATGGCCTCGTGCATCTCTTGCCAGGATGTGACCGGCGCCCCAAAGCTGCGCGTGACGGCAATTCCCTTCCTGGTCGGCTCCATTAGCTCCAGCGGCAGGCAGGATACCCCGCGCAGCTCGTAGACCGTCCGGCCACCCGTCACGGTCATCAGCGCCCGCGCATTGTCCGGGCCGAGGGCGGCGAGATCGGCGGCCGTCTGGACACCCATCCTGGCGAGCTTCGCCGCTGACGCCGCTCCGATACCCCAGACTTCGTCGACCGGCACGGTTGGCAGCAAATCAGCCCGCACCTGACTGGAACGCAGATCGCAGACGCCGCGATACTGCGGACGCTTCTTTGCAATGAAGTTGGCCACCTTGGCGAGAGTCTTAGTGGGAGCGATGCCGACGCACGTTGGGATACCGACCCAGCGGTGGACGCGCTCGCGCAGCTCACGCGCCAGGGGCTCCACTTCCCTTTCGCGAAACTCCCCCAGGTTCAGGAAGCTTTCATCAATCGAGTAGGTCTCGATTGTCGGCACCATCGAGAGGAGCGTGTCTGTGACTCTTCCGGACAGGCTTCCGTTTATGTGGAATGGAAAAGCAAGGAGAAACTTTGTTTAGTTCTCTCTGGTCAAAGCGTCGTCGTGACCGTGGTAATGTGGGAATCCCGCAGGGATTTGCAAGGCGTGTGGGAAGGGTGGAAAGCGGCTTTTGGCTTTCCAGGCTTTCCATACGCCGTCATTTCCATGGTCAGCTTGTGGGGCCGCCGAGCCAAATTGGCGTGCCCGATCTTTTGTACCAGTTGGATAGTTAGTGTAGCGCAGTGATTGAACTATTCGGCGCGTTCGCGAACCTCATCTGCTTACTTAGGCTTCTGGCTCTTTGTCTCCTGAATTCAGCGGGCCTTGACCATGGCGATCATCCTGACTATGGCCATGGCATTGGAGCGTGTTGCGACTCCGGGCCGGACCAGATAATCAAAATCAAGCGGATCTTCAGGATTGCTGCTTTCCATGTGTACGAGAAGACCCGCTCGCTCTGGGTCTTCTGCTAACTCTGCAAGAGCCAGGTCGTGAGTCGAGATTGCTCCAATGGCTCCGTTTTCCAGCAGCGTGTCAATTACGCTTTCAGCCGCCGCTTTCCGGTCTTGAGAGTTCGTACCGCTGAATACCTCATCAATCAGGAACAGGATTGGCTTGCCAGGCTGATTGCTGGCAATCATTGCGCCCAGGCGTTCTACCTCAGCGAGAAACTTTGACCGTCCATCCAGAAGTGAATCCGTAATCGCGAGAGAGGCGCATACGGTCAGTTGGGACAGTCTGGCAGAAACAGCTCGTACCGGACCACCGGCGAGAGCAATCACTGAATTCAACCCAATAGACCTTAAAAACGTGCTCTTGCCCGCCATGTTGGAGCCGCTCACTAGATAGAAACGCGAGTGCATACCGAGATCCACATCGTTACAGACGCAACGAGTAGCGTCCAGAAGGGGATGCCCTAATTGCTTTGCTTCGAAAATGGCAGGCCCCTCAACAAGCTCCGGAAAGACGGTGCATGTTTGTTCGAAGGCATACCCCGCGAGTGCCTGTAAGGCCTCGAACTCTGCCCACGCATCCACCCAGCCCATGAAGTCCTTCTGGTTGGTCCTGCGCCAGTTCTCCATGGCGAGCACAAGTTGTGTCGCCACGACCAGGAGCAGTGATATGGCATAAAGCTCCAACTTCTCTCGTTGATCGAGCAAGCGAGCCAACTTTTCGATCTTTCGAACCTCTGCCGAAGCATTGGTCGATCGGATACGTTTCGTCAATTCCTGCAGCTTCGGTGATTCGAAGTCTTGATGTTCCAGAAGAGAGAACCCTCCATGCAGCACCGTGAAAGAGTTGGTGAGTAGACGAAGCTGCTGGAGCCGAGGTCGTATCTTGTTAAACAAGAGACCGGCGACTGCCGTTTGCGCCACAATCAGAGACAAGAGCAGGGGCATCCACCGCGACCAAAGAAGTGCCTTCGAAAATATGCCCAGCCCGAGAACGACACACACTGACGTCGACAGGAATAACAAATGTCGGATCACAGGGTGAATGACGAGTGGCGTCATGCCAAACCAGTTTGAGAAGCTGCCTACACCAGAGTCATCCGAGCGATGGTCTCCCAACCGGTGAATCTGTTCTCGTAGATGGTTATGACCTCGAAGCTCCTTTATGGCCTCCTGCCTCTCCTTGCTTTCTTTTTGACCAACCGGTTCCAGCAGATACGACGCGAGGCGCTCTGCGCCAAACATCGATCTCGTGGTGCAGAGGAGCTCAAAGAGCGAGCCTTCGCCAAGGATGTTCAAGTCTGACTGATAGAGATGGCCCTCGCGTACGAACTCCATGCCAGCGTTTCCTTGTCCTTGCCAGGTGGCAGTCAACCGCATGATGCCTCGTTCGAAATATTCGATCTCTTGAGCAATTCCCTTCCAGCGCCTTCCGGAAGACACGTAGACGCGGTACAACGCTAGCGACACCGTTGCCGGAAGAACTGCGAGAACAAGGGGTACAGTCGTGTGGATGAGAGCCGTTGCGACCACGATGATCGTTAGTGCCACGCACACCCATGCTCCTAAAAAGGCGTACAGCCGAGTTGATTGTTCGATCGTCAATTGACTACGAAGCTTCGTTAGTCGATCTCGGTACGAGACCAGAACAGCGTGAGGCGTAGAATTCTGGTCCGTTTGGACACACTTCGTCTTACTGGGCATAGTCACAGGCAAACCTTCTCTTTCGCGAACGTGAGTCGCGAGCCGCTAGATGGACGGAACTCCGGACATGCTTTATTCGCATGTCGGTTCAACACGGCCGGGAGTTATACCTGGAGGGGAGGTGGGCGCTGAAAACGCGAGGGGAGTTGAGGGTCCTCTACAAAAGGGTTGGCTTTCCAAAGGAGCCAACGGCACAAATCAAGAGGAATTCTTACAAGTAGATGCGCAACCAAGCCAAACGCAGTTGCGAGGATCGCGTCGAAGAGAGTCGAGGTGCGATTGATGATAAACAGGATGAGGGCAGCAAATATCAGGAAGACCAGAGCCTTTTCAATGCCTGTAAAAACGAGTCCTGAGCATTGCTGTGTCCCACAAAGGATCAAGAAAGACATGGCTAGTGTAAAAAATACCTTTCGATAGCCATGCTTCTTCATTCGTGAGCCTCTTTGCATCAGAGTACACGCTCCGTCACGATCGTAGGTGAAGAAATTCGGGTCACCTGGCACCGCGAAGTAGCCAGGAGAATGAGTCTCCTAAAGGTAGCGTTTCGGCGAGTTGGTCAATTGTCACTCTGACAATCCGCTGATTTCCGCAGGCGTTCGCCCGTCCGGGCAGGGTACATGAGCAAGCTTTTTGATCAGACCGTCGATCTTGACCAAGTCGCCTTCGACAATGCCTTGCTCATCTGCGCTAAGAGGCACCTCCTCAAGGTAACGTCTGATGGATGCTTTGCTTTCAAGCGCCTGCCCACGGGCACTCTCCTTCGGAAGGTTGAAGTCGCAACCTGCACACGCCATTCGGTGTGGACAGGTGCTCCAGAAGGGATTCGTACAGTAGGAATTCCCTAGATCGTAGAAGGCGTACGGCTCTCCGGACTGCTTGCCAGCCATGTCGTGATCGATAAGCACGGACACCATGTGTGCCATATGGTCAGCCTGAGCGAACGAGGCTGCCAGCTTTGTCGGCCGAATCCGAATGTAATGCATCGTGGAGGTTGGAGAGCTGTGCCCTGACCACTGCATCAGTTCAATCAGGGACATACCCTTTGGCACGCTTGCGAGCGCGGTAACTGCAGAAGCCCGGCCACGGTGGCTCGTGATCATCCCTCGGCTATCTTGTCTCGGCAGACCGGCCTTAGCGCACAGGAGAGGAATAATTGTTCCATTGATCACCGATGATCCTGCCTTTCGTCCCCTGAACTGGAAAAGAAAACGCACCCGCTCACCTGTGCGTTCGTCATACAGGGTGGCTTGATCTGTTGGCCGTTGGCTTTCCCAGGCGTCGATTCTGTCCTTAACAATGGCAGCCAAGGGTTTGACGAAAGCCTGAAACGTCTTGCCGGCAGGCACATCGAGATAGCACAGTGTGCCAGACGGAACACGGCTGCCGTCATCGTTCAGGATGTCGTCCTTCTGGCTGCGGGCACAGCCTACGGCCAGACGGCCAATTTCATTCCGGCGAAGACCCGCGTGTGTCCAGACCACAGCCATGGCCTTGATCATTGCCAGCGGGTAGTGAATCTCAGAGAGAAGATCTCCTTGCTCGATATTCAGGCTTGCCCAGATCAGCTTCAACCACGCAGAATCATCGATTACCCTCGGATTGACCCGACAGGCGAAGTTCGCGGTACGAGGCGTTGCCAGATGATGGTGGGGGCGGATGCGAAGCTTGACCCATCCCCATAGTTCCACGTCGATCAGGAAGCGACGCATTGCATTCAGAAAGTTCCGCTTAGAGTTTGCGGCTATCGGTGTACCGTCTCGCTTCGGACCCCGAGACGGAGCCGAGTCCAGTTCCCATTGGCCTACTATCATGCTATTCAGTGCCGCCAGGAAGTCTGCACAAAGAGGGATATCCCAATCAGCCGGTGATTTTACCTCAGGATGATGACGACACAACCAGAGGCCCATTCGCAGAATGAAGCTGTAGTTGCTTTCACGAGTCCTGGGACGTTTGGTTGACGTTTCACGCCACCGTCTGCACCATAGAGCCCATTCGGAATGGACCCCAGATGTGTCCTTATCGTGCCAGCTCCTGTAGTTCCGCATGCGTATGGGCTTTTCGATGATCCCAAGAGCCGCCAGACCGTGAGAGACCTTCCCGACCCCGCGTGCCACGCCTTCGACCCTGTGCGCCTGCCCACGCACCAGAAGGTCGGCAGTGAACGTTTCCAGCTGCGGATCTCCGTTCTCCAGCATGAGGTGACCGAGAAGGCTCGGAAGAACGCCGTGAAGGGGAGCTTGCGCGTATCCGAGTGACTGCGCCGTGCGCCCAACCACCATTGCACGCTCCATAATCTTTGTAGGTTAAGCCTTGGAAGTGTTATACCCACGACAGGCTCGTAACACTACCGTTGGTCCCTGAGGCCACATCTCGGCGATCTTATACCGTTGATTGAGCGATCCTGCTGCCCGGCACTACCTTGTATTCACTGAGACAGTCGTTTCAGTGAGTAAAGGTGGCATCCAATCCCTCCTTTTAGGAACCGTGCAGATGACGATTGCGTACAGATGGATATGACCAAGACCTTCCCTCAAGTTCAAAAGCTCCCCTTCCGCTGGACATGGCCGCTTGCGGTGATAACCGCAATGGCATTGTGTGGAGCAGCAAAGTGCACAGCACAGGAACAGAACGCTGGAAATCCTGTGACGGCAAAGGAAATGAGGCCGGAAGCAGTTCCGGATTGGGAGGTTGCGGCCGTGAAACCAAGCAATCCGAACGACACGCGCGGTCAGCACATTAATATGTCCGGCCGCCATCTCCGGCTGCTCGACACGACCGTCGAGCAGTTCCTGCTAATTGGTTACAGCGTACAGCAGAGCCAGCTTGCGGGAGAGCCCGAATGGGTGAAGACGACACGCTGGGATGTGGATGGCCTTTCGGATGTGGAGGCTGCGCCGAATCTGGCGCAGCTCCAAGGGCTGATCCGAAAGATTTTGACAGAGCGGTTCGGTTTGCAATTGCGCCAGGAACAGCGCGAGCTGCCCGTATTCGCGCTAGAGCTAATTAGCTATTGATGTAACGCGGAGAACGGCAGTCTGAACCAGGCGGCTGCATCTTGCGGTCGTATGGTTGGGATAAGTTGTTCGATGGCGTGGTCGAGGGCCTCTTTGCTTCTTG
>JAABUJ010004153.1_pt1 | contig 15479 bp, 13 predicted proteins | sample 5559131 | NCBI WGS metagenome assembly JAABUJ01 (sample SAMN10711875, study PRJNA513366) | rock metagenome | isolation source: Antarctica rocks | place: Antarctica: Victoria Land, Mt New Zealand nord | collected 2016-01-07 | reverse complement strand
GATCCTCGGTTACAACTGTTGTAAGCGAGGATCAAGTCCTACCCCCTGTGACTGCCCGAAACGGTTGCCTCTAGCCCGATTAAGGACTTGTCTGAGGACTTGTTTTTGTGGCAAAACCTCCCTATTATTATGTTGTCTGACTCTTCTCATGAGTTGAGATAAAAGAGAAGGTACTTTGCTTCATCCGCAGTAGTATGACATCATCAGCTCATTGGGCAATTCTAGAGCCTGGGACTTTGGAGATGAAGATCACCATGGGGCATATTTATGTGGAACGACTCTGGGCAGTCAAGTCGGGGCAGACAGTTCTAACCTTTCTGGGTTAGATTTTCTTAGCTGCTTAGTAGACAGCGCTCACTGTCACCCTTGCTGTCGCCCCCACCCTCGCTGTCACCATCGCTCTCACTGACACCCTCGCCCTCACTGACATCCTCACTGTCGTCCTTGCTGACCCCCTTGCTGACACCCCCGCTGACACTCTCACTGTCGCCCTTGCAGAAACAATGAGGTGGTGGACTGACAGCGAGGGCGACAGCGAGGACGACAGTGTGGATGAGGGCGACAGTGAGAGTGTCTGTGAGAGTGAGCAGCAGTAGTAGGGGACCCCTATTAGCAGTCAAGTCCGCCTGATTCTAGTGAACGCCTTCATGCAACTAGGAAATGCTAACCAAAATAGGTTAAAAGTGACTGCCCCGACTTGACTGCCCGGAGTCATTCCGATATTTATGGGAGGCTACTGGTGGAGAATAGTCACCGGAATGATCTCTGTGGGCTGTCTTTGAGAGTATCGAAATGCGTCTAGGTTGTAACCCAGTTGTTGATGGACAATGTACAGGATCCTTATCCTAAACCTGACACTTGGGGTGTGAAAGCGGCTACATCACAGATATAGGGCAATCCATCATGTTTAAATCGTCTAGTAAGCACAAAACTAGTACTGTCCAAATGGCACTTGTCAGGGGCTCTCCTGTTCTTATTTACCGGCTTTACTCGTTCATCTAACCCGGCTTGCCTCATTGTCTGTGTCGACGTGATTAGACTGATGGTTGATCAGTATTGACCTCTTGATGATCATCAAGAACGTAAAGTGCATCCGCTACGGTATTTCGTATCTGTTGAGAGTGAGCGGTGGTGGCAGAACAGACTGGCGATGCCTATCACCTTTGGAAAAGGATGCTTGAGCATCTTCGTAAGCTTTGCTGTCGCCTCTTGCCCAAGTGGCGCTACCTCTGAGAGAGCAGCATATATCTTGACAGCAGCTTCCAGTTTTTGGACGTTGCGAGATTTGAAATGCGACCTCTGGATAAGATTGTAGAACCCATGCCACCTGCACTTGTCAGCTCTTTTGCCAGAAGCAGGGCAGATGCACCAACTTGAACGAGGCATCGTCGAATCCCTCAAGGGTCCTAGCATCGAATAGAAACCCGACGACTTCAAGTATTGGTATCGCCAAGCGATCATTTGACAGACTACGCCCCAAGAGCTCCGTCAGATCGTTACACAGTTCGAGAGCTCGAGCCTCAGGCGGAGCGCTTTCTAGGTAGTCTACCAGTGCAAGTCTCGAAGAACGAAGCAATGATTCCGATCCCACTCCTGCAGATGTCACATAGCCTTCCAGAAGCGGCAGTCTTAACCAGCTCTCGGACATCAATGACAGCAGTTGTCGGAAATAGGCATACGTGGAGATCTGAGAGATGTCTGTGAAGCTGTGTCGACGGTCAGGTATGCGTTGAGTGCCCCGACATACGATATTTACTTACACAACTGGGAAATACTCTTGACCCAAGATCTCTTGAAGACAGAGCCATGCGTGAAAGCGGACCTTGTCAAGCTTCTCGGCAGCAAGTCGACAGACACGATGTACAAGCTGGCGCTTGTCGTCCTCTCCGCCAAGGAGACCTCTCCCCCAGGCCGTTGCCACCACGCCGATGGCTTGGACCCTTACCAGTGATCCAACATCACCACGCTGATCCGTAGTATAGTCGTCGAGCGCCGCATTCAGCCCCTGGATAATCGTTGGACTGAGAACTGCGATTTTCAGTAAGATGGTGACTTCCTCAAGCATCTTAGACGTACCACCAGATCCGACGACCCCGACGCCCAGACTGCATACTGCGGCAACTCTAGACTCCAGTTCCACTTCAGAGCTAGCTCTTGCCACTAACGTATGAATTATCGCTTTCCGATCAGCAGTCGAATTAACAGAGTCTTCTGCGACGTACTTGAAGACTGCACCCAGCGCTGCCAGGTGCCCTAGTCCTCTGCCGGCTCCCCAAGTCGGGTTTGCCTTATTTGCTGTTAGTAGGGAGACCCAATTCCGAACAAGTTCGGCTCGTTTGGAGGGATCCAAGATGGCAAACAAGTCTTCCATCGCGGTAGACGCACAAACGACCACCTCGTCCTCGATACGTAGAAGAGATAGAGACAGAAAGCCAAGACACTTCGAAAGCGATTGTTCCGAGGGTTTTGGCAAAGAGACCCATCCTTGAGGGGCTGTGACTGAGGCACGAGCCAGCGATGAAATCAAGCAGCTTGTGCCTTCCGAGGTAAGCTCTGGACGCAGTACAGCGGATGTCAGGTCGTCTTCTGATATCGACGAAGCTGTGGTGAAAACATTCCACAGATCAAATAGCTTCATCCGAGTTGGCCCCGAGATTCCTGCCATCGCTGGCCCAGGACTTAGCCCCGTGACATTGTTGACTATAGAAGCCAAAGCCATGAGAAGTCCATGTTTTAGCTCGACCCCTGCAGGCCTCATGCTGTGAAGCTTGCTCGTGACAACCTGTAGGTTTAATATGATCCCTTCATCCCCACGTATTGCGCTGAGAGAGCCGATCGCGGTGGCCGCGAGCCTGCGAGATTCGGCATCAGGCGCGCCAATACCTCTCCAGTCCAGGAGGGCGGCTGATAGAGCGGCCCAATACACGTGGCTGAGCTTTGCGGAGCCAATAGCCACCTCTGTTACAGCTCTTGAGCGTCTTGCAACAGCGTGATAATCTACAACTTGCACAAGAGGTATCCCTTCTATGATAGTATCTGGATGTCTGCCAATGAGCTCCTGTAGGGCGGCTGATGAACCTCTTCGGATGTTGCCCGACGGATCAGTTGTAGCAGCCACCACCAGCTCAATAGCCAAAATCTGAGGGATGCTCATGGCCTTGTTCGCGACGTTGGCGGCACGTATGGTGGCAGTATCAACCGCTAATAGTTCCTTTGTCGTATATCTTCGAGACAACGCCCAAATGCCGAAGCAAGCAGCATCTCGGACATTCGTGCCGATGGAACTACCAGTAGAGGACCGTTGCTCGAAACTCAGCGCCAGCAACAGAGCGTTGACGATACTGGGTAGCAATTCCGGAGGAGGCGAGCGCCGGAAGAGGAGATGTGCAAGCGTAAGCACAAGGCCTTGCCACTTTAAAGGATTTACAGCTGTCAAGTTTCGGACCAGTGCGGCGTTGTTGAAGGTATCGAATCTTGAGTTGGGCACAGCCAAACCGGTTTCGGGGTCATCCCACAAGACATCTTCCTCCAACGTACCGAAAACAGCTTCAACGACCTCTGAAGCTAGCTGGCGGTCTAACTTGAGTGTAATGACGCTCAACGCTTTGCTCGCCGCGTATCTTACGGGGGTATCTTTGTCGGACAGATCGAAAAGCAACTGATCGATGACTACTTCGAGAATCATAGTCTTTGTATCGACGTTCTCGACATTGGGAAGAGGTGTACCCGGTTGCAATACTAGTACTGCCATAGCTCGTAGAATCTTGATCACAGTCTTGCGCACCAAAGCGGAGGACTTGATATGTCGAGACAATGTGTCGTCACCCTGATTCAGGCGTTCAATGGCATTGAAGATCTGAAGTAGAAAGGGAGAAATTGCTCCTTTCTCTGCTGACTGAAGGATCCCCGCAAGAAATGAGAGTACACCAACGTGAGCGAAGATAGAAGTCTCCGGAGGTTCGCCGGACTGAACATCAAATGATGATATCGCCCACAGCATGAGAGAGTCAAGTAGTCCAGCACGGCGCATGTCCGGCCGAAGAGTCAGGCGCACAAGAAGCTTTATTCCAGCTTCCCTCTCCTTGCCTGCGACACCAAGGTATTTGAAACAGATGGGTATGAGCCGCCTGGAGATGTCCGGCAACGCTGTGGGAAGATGAAGGCGGAATACTTTCGGTATTTCCGTTTTCTGATCGCAAGCAGGCCTCGAAGATATCGACGCCAGATCGAAGGGGGCGAGTAAGAGATGTGAGAGCCATAGCAGCATGATGTAACGCTCCTCCCAGATCAGACGCCTATGGTCTATCTCGGTAATAGGCTTCTCGGAGAAGTCCCATGTCTCAAAAGCATGCAGTAGAAGTTCCAGGTATTTTGGTTCGTTACCGAAGAACCGAGTGATGACCTTCTCGCCCCGAATTTTGCAGAGTGTGTAGAGTAGCCTGCATATTGCTCGTGGCAACGGCACTGCCACGGCTGGTCGCGCGACGGCCGAGGAACGATAGATGTCTCCGTGGCGGACCAGGTAAGTTAAATATGCATTAATCAAAGGAGGCACAAGACTGGCTAGATGTGGATCGAGGAGCTGCGGCCACTCTTGGAAAGGCTCGAGCTACCGTTGAAGATACCTCAGCGAATCTGGCTGAGGTCGAATCCTGAGACTACCTTACGTACCAGCTGTATCAGGCTATCGGTGTCGCTTCTACCCACCCTTCTACGCACAGCCTGATTCTGGTCTTCATTGGGCGAGGAAGTCTTCTTCTTTTTCTTCTTGAGAAAGCTGGGTAGTCTGCTCCTGAGTTCAGACAGGAGATTCTCCGAAGCTCTTTGCAATTTGACATCCTTCTCCTCTGGGGCGTCCATACTCTCAGGTGCATATATGTAGAGATACCTCACGGCTGGGAAAGCTGATGCGCCGTTAGTGCATGCAGTGTGATCGTCAATTGTCAATCGTCGATGAAACTGACGTACCATATCAACTTGTCAACCTACCAGCAAAAGAAAAAGAAAGAGAAAAAGAAAGCAATACCTTCGTAAGCACGGCACAGATCCTTATCTACCTGGTAGTAGCACCTACCTGGTATGCAACCCTTATCACTTCACTAAGGTACCTTACCACCTCCAAGATCTGTTGTTTATCTTATCTTATCTTATCTACCCAGGATCTGGCATGAGCACCCAATTCTAAGCAGCGTTTCTCTCTTTGAAAGCGTACACTCGTGACGGGTAGGGTGACGATTGGGCCGGCAAGATATCTGAATCCGTATCTGAATCCGTATCTGTATCATACCTAATATAGGCAGAAATGAAGTTCTTGACAAAGACCTACCTACGGAAACATAGCCACGTAAATATTCATGCCATTGAGTATTGAGTATTGAGTATTGAGATTGAGTATTAACCTCTCATCCCTTTTTCTTGGAGTCTGGGTATCGTCCCTGTTCCTGCACCAGCACTCGGCTTTCTTTCCTTCTCACGCCCACTTGATTGGATCAATTACACAGGTAGCTTACCTTAACTTACTCACTTACCACGAATACCCTGCCAACACCTTAAGGGAATACTCGAATGGTTATGGTATGGTTTGGCTAAAAGAATGCGGTTCGCTTGAACATCTCCGAGGCTCTTGTCGATACTCGCATGGAATTATTGATAAAATTATTAGATAAAACCTTCCGGCTTGGATGTTCCTATGGCGCAGGCCCCAAAGACGGAGGATAACCCGCCAACATACCCTTCCGGATATGCAGTTCAGGCTTCAATTGCCGAACCTGGACCTACCTCCAAGTCCAAATCCAGAAGTCGCGACAAGGACTCCTCCGCATCAGCCAAACGGAGATGTGTCAGTACAGCTTGCATCGCCTGTCGCAGGCGGAAATCGAAGGCATGTACCTAGCCCTTCCAACCTATGACACGCCTCCACGCCTGAACTCTTACGTACAAAGTGTAACCCCGTGCTGAGTCGGATGGCTGCGATAGTGCGACGGCAACACGCCCAGCTGTGCCGCCTGTTCGTCCGTCTACGGGACCCAGTGTGTCTACGACCCGAATTCCGACCACCGGCGCAAGGGCGTGTACAAGAAGGATATCGATAACCTCAAAACCCGCAACTCGACCTTACAGACCTTGATCCAAGCCATTCTGAATTATCCCGAGGGCGAAGTCGCGGACCTGATTCGGCAGATTCGAACGTGCGAGAGCTTGGACGATGTGGCAGAGTCCATACTTGCCAAGGATAATAGTTTCGGCGAAGAAGAGGATGAGCTCGAATCACCTTTGGGGGGAAATGGCCCCCCGATCAAGGTCCCTAAATTCGAGACGGAGTTGTCGGGAAAAATGGGAGCGTTACGGCTGGACAATGGCTCGGTCCGGTTCATTGGAGGGACGTCGAATTTGATCTTCTTGGGTTCAGGCTCGGATGGCGAGGAGATGGCAGCATCGAACAGCAGCGTTGAGCCATGCCAGCAGCAAGAGGACCCCATCACCTCTTGGACCGAAGTCACAGCGGACCCAGAACTCATCATTCATCTGATCAACATGTACTTCACATGGCACTACACCTACTTCACGACGCTGTCGAAACACTTGTTCTATCGGGACTTTCTCATGGGAAAGCCGACGCAGGAGACACGACGGAAAACCGAGTACTGCACGTCGCTGTTGCTGAATGCCATGCTGGCTCTCGGCTGCCATTTTACATCCTGGCCGGCAGCGAGGGCCGACCCCCGGGACTCCGCAACAGCTGGCGATCACTTCTTCAAAGAGGCCAAGCGGTTGATACTGGAGAATGACGAACATGAGAAGCCGAGGCTGGCGACCGTACAGGCGCTTGCTTTGATGTCCGTACGCGAAGCTGGTTGCGGCCGTGAGGCAAAGGGCTGGGTGTACAGCGGAATGAGTTTTCGGATGGCATGCGATCTCGGTCTCAATGTCGGCTCCGGTGGTCTCACCGCCCATCGTGACTCCAGTCTGGATGAGGAGGAGGTCGATGCCCGGAGAGTGACCTTCTGGGGTTGTTTTCTCTTTGATAAGTAAGTGTTCTCGTAGATGTGACTTGGCATGTCCTGACGTGAGTCTGTCCGGTAGATGCTGGTCGAACTATCTCGGTCGTCAACCACAACTTCCGCTTTCGAGTATAACCGCGCCGAGATACGACGTATTCCCGGATGAGGATGCTGATATCTGGTCACCTTATACTGATTCTGGACAGAGCCAAGCGCACTCCCAACCCTCTCGGACGCGAGCGGTAGCCTTACAGATATCGTTCCTGTGTGAAATTAGTAGCGATTTACTCATCCATTTCTATCACCCAACCCATATCGACAAGCCTGTCGGAAGACAAGCGGAGCTCAAACGCCTGATCGAGCTGCACACCAGGCTCGAGGCATGGCGCAAGAGTCTGCCAAAGGAGATGGAAGCAAAGGATGGTCAATTGCCCAGTGTACTCGTTATGCAGTAAGCGATGAAAAACGGTCTCGTCAGTACGACAGACGACAGCAGCTGATTCTGTGCCAGCATGTTTTTCCAACTCCTTTTCATTCACCTGTATCGACCCTTCCTCAAGTACAATCAGGCAACCTCCCCTTTACCAGCACATGTCTCACCTCGGAAGATTTGCACCGACGCGGCTGCAATGATCTCCAAACTTTTACGCCTTTACAAGCGGACTCATGGTTTACGGCAGATCTGCAACATCGCTGTCTACATCGCTCACTCGGCCTGTACAATACACTTACTCAACCTTCCGGAGAAGAACGCGAAAAGAGATATCACACATGGTGTAAAACACTTGGAGGAGATTTCGGAGTCTTGGCTTTGTGCACGGAGGACACTGGGTATACTGAGTACTCTCGCGAAACGATGGAAAATCGACCTGCCGGAAGAAGCAGCAACGATCCTGGCGCGTACGGACTCCAGATTTGGGCTCTACGATTCGGAAGATCAGCAATCACCAAGGTCGGAAATCATGTCTCCTGCACGGACACAGCGACTGTCGCCCCCGGTCCCCATGTCGAACCGGAACCACTTGAAGGACGGCACGAGCGACCACGGGGACCTCCTGGGAGGCAGCCTCGCGTCGATACACAGCGCCCAGTCATCTGGCCTTCGTGTTCCCGTACACCCTCCAGTAACAGCCGACCCACCACGACTACCCCGGCAAAGCAGATACGGATTATCGCAGGCGCAAGAAGAGCTCTGGAACCATGACGCGGCGTCACGGGGTTCTGCCGCATCGGCGCAGATGTCGCCGTCGACGCTCTTCGGTGGCGTCGATGCGCTCGTACAGGAGTACGAGGGGTGGTGGGTCAAGGATCAGTTCGCGTTGGAGCACGGTTTCAGCAATTGGAACGGTATCGACTCGGACACGAACTTGCTAGGCCACGGTGCGCCCGGCAGTGGATACGTTGTCGATGGGGTCAACTCATATAACCTGAGCGAGAGCGATATGTATGTGTGATATGGATCGATATATTGTGTTTGGTTCTTTACGGGGTATGACTCGGCGTTACAAGCCTCAACTGGGTAACATGACTTGACGACGAATAACGAATCGCAATTGACGTAATGATTCATGGAGCAAGACATTGTTCTCGCCCCCTATGGATCTGGATACCATACTGCTGAGCTTGAAGATTCTGAATTGGTGTAAGTATTATTAGTCAGGGGTTTCCCTACTTGTTATGGTCGACCTATTATTCAGACCCCCAACTCATCTAACATTCGAGCATTGCAAGGTAGGGATGTTACAGTATAATAACGTCAAACGTTAGGAACGTGAGAAAGTCGGCACTCTCATTGGGTATTGATTTGTAAGTATGTAATCCAAAAGTTGGGTGGTCGAGATCGAAGGTGGAATATATTACATACAGTACCAGCATGTCCTGCCCATGCGGACCTGCGTCTTCAACTTCATCCTCAATTCTTGTCACTTCTCCCAGTCAGTGATTGGTATACTCGCCTCTACTTCCTTTCCCTTGCCCTTTCTTACTACCAAAGGCCGTTGAAGGAGCTACGACCTGGACATGTCGAACGTCGTAAGTTAAACGGTCCTCGGTGGATGTTACTAGCCACTCGGCGCTGGCGTGAGGGAGTCACCCGCAAGAGGTCATTGGTTGACGATAGTTGCAGGACAAGGCCAACCTCGCTCGGATCCGTGACAACCAGCGGCGGTCGCGAGCACGTCGGAAAGAATATCTGCAGGAACTGGAGGGCAAGTACCGCAATTGCGAGCTTCTCGGGGTCGAAGCCTCCTCCGAGATCCAGGCGGCCGCACGGCGAGTGGCTGAGGAGAACAAGCTTCTACGCCTGCTGTTGCTCCAGCGAGGCGTCCCGGACTCGGAGATTGACGATTATCTGGGAAAGTCCTTTGACCAGCCTCAGCCGCAGGTTGCGTCTGGGCTGACGGCGCTGGACTCGATGTTGAGTGCGCGCAAGCCGTGCTGCGGAGAGCGGCCTGGGTGTAGTCCACAGCTTGCAGCAGGCTCGTCGTCTTCGGTGCAATTGAAGCCCATCTCGACATCGCCGGCTGTTATCTCGAATCCCAGTGCGCATAGTCAACTTCGCCCAGTCGCTTGGTCGGCCACGAGTTCGGCTTCATCCGTTCGACCATATCCAAATACAGACGTGGTCTTCAACGTCGATGAATTTTCGAGAACGGGCCACGCGTACCATCCGGTGGCTTCGGACGTTTGGTCTGGATCAGCCGGTTATGGATACTCTGAAGAGATCCACGCCGACGCTGACATGTCATCTTGCACCTTCGCTACGAATATCATCAGGGATATGGCCACCGGCGTCAGCTCTGAGCAGGTAAAAGCGGAACTGGGTTGTGCTTCGAATATGGATTGTAGAGTCGACAACTCAACTCTCTTCAGAGTCATGGACAGATATACTGGTTAGTGAGGACGATTTGAGACAATCGCTGTCTGGTGGTTGGCGTCACCAGGGGTCATGAAGTCCTCAAGGCGCGAAGCATCCACCATCGATGTTTTGCCGTCATCTGGGGTACAGTAGTTACAAAATCTGAGCTTCAAATGGACTCTAGATAGTCTGACAGGTAGCACCGTATCCACCGCGTCGGGTTAGACCGAGCCAACATTCCTCGCCGCATTCGGTCGAACAACACCTTCTACGCCCAGAATTGCAAGTAGTCTTGTTGATTGTTGCAAAAGGACTATTGCTCAACCGCTTTCAGCAATCTGGCCTATCCGATTGATGTTTCTGGCCTTGACCAATTTCCAACAAGTCGCTGCTTTCGTCTACTAGACAAAGTGAGCAGGATGGACAAAAGTGGACAAAGAACGGATGCAATGAGCCCTCCATTTATGATGCTCAAGAAAAACATCGGCATTGGCAATATGTGCGACTCTTTGCAATCACACCCTTGCTCACCAGGATTGAGATCTGTTGATGCATTGTGGCTCCTAAATCCCAGAGACAGGAGCAGATCTCCACGAAGAAGAAACGGCAATGGCTCCAGGCGGACTTGCAATGACTGGCGGTACAGGCCGTGCCTCGGACGAGCCATCCCAGACCGGCAACCGACGCTGGGACACGTCCCCTCTTTTGATGGCATCTCCCAATGATCGAACGCCCATTGCCATCCCCACGTTGGCTCCGATACCCTCTCCTCTCGCCAATTTCTCGTGGTCTGACGGACGGCATCTGGATCGCGTGAACGAGCGAGCATCGACTGGGGTAAGAGAGCTGTTTGGCAGAGTTCGACAAGTCGACTCGCAGCGGGATGGACGCTTCGATCTCCGGCTAGCAATGCTTGTCGGTTCTCTGCCCATGATAGCGCCGCTAACGATTGAGCGTGAGAGTGGTTTCATGGCCTATCTGGAGCGGAAAAAGCATGACAGGGCAGAGGAAGAGCAGAGTCATGACCCCGCGACGAGCTTCCAGCTTCGATATGAGTGGATCACAGATAATAACCACTTCATCAAACTGTAAGTCACCTACTTGCCTACCTGAGGACGTGTCCTGATATCATCTAATTAGTGACGCTGTTCAACCTCTGCCTTACCAACGTTCAGCGCAGCCCGGCCAATCTGTTCCACGCTGGGCTAGTCATTTAGATATCAGAAGACTTTCCAGCATCAACTCCGCTGCGGACACAATTCAGCGCTTCTTCATCTACAATTCCGCTAATACGCCTCTACGGGTCAATGGTGTAATGTACGGAACGAATGCCGTCTTAGGTCCTTTACCAGACTTTGCCGTTATCGAGGTTGGCGAGACTGCAGTATTATGCTGGCACACGGACGAGAGCATCGATTATTTACCCAGCTTGAGAGATGAGGTATGAGCTTCCTCGAGTTATCCTCTAGACACTCTGCTAACAGCTGGATTAGATTGAAGAGTCTAAGAAACATCCTTTGAACATTGGTGAAGACTACATCAATCTTTCGAACACTCGTCCTTCAAAGAAGCAAAGATTAGAAGAAGGTAAGCTTTTACGTCTCGATCGCCCCCTTCGTATCAGAGAAGAAAGTTTAACTGGCTTCAGGATCCGAAGTTCCACGCCAGACATCTTCACCGGCGACTAGTTCACCGGCGACTAGTTCATCAGATATACCCTCAAGAAATCCGACGCCGTCACCTCCTCCATTGGCAGCGACAAGACCACCAAAGACTAAGGAAGAACAGAAACGTGATTTACCATCGCCGCCGCTTCGCCCGTCAAAGAAGCAAAGGTTTGCAGAAGGTAGGCTTTTTACATCTCAATCGCCCCGTTTGTATCAGAGAAGAAGGTTTAATTGGCTTCAGGATCTGAAATTCCACGCCAAACATCTTCACCGGCGACTAATTCATCAGATATACCCGCAAGAAATCCGACGCCGTCACCTCCAATTTTAATGGCGCCGACACGACCAATACCGCGCAGGGCACGGAAACGTAACTCACCAAAGCCGCCGTTGCTGTCACCTCCATTGGCAGCACAAAGACCACCACCGAGCTGGCCGTCACGGAAACGTGTTTGGTCAAAGCCGCCGCCTCCAAAGGAAACAATCCCAGGCCCTAATCTACCGCCAAAGGGTGCGCCAGAGTTGACGAAACCACTCTCACCACCACCGCCCACGATTCCACCAAACAAGCCAGGCAAGGCGCCAAAACCACGACCATTGGGGCCCGCACGGAAGCCCACGGATCTGCTAAAGGAGCCCATGAATCCACCAAAGCAGCCAGGTAAGGCGCCAAAACCACCGCCATCAGGGCCCCCACAGAAGCCCATTGATCCGCCAAAGAAGCCAGGTAAACCTACCACAGGAGGACTGCGACAAGCTCCTCACTTGGTGGGAACCATATCCGGGTTGGGCATAGCCGCCTGGCGGCTTGAGTTTCAGAGGCGCTTGAGGGAGATGCAAGCTCAAGCCTCGAAGACACCAGATGACGAGAATTCAGCGCACCAAATAGCATCCCTAGACTTTAGATACTCTGATGCTGCCATGGCAATTGCAAGCGTGTGGAAGGGTGCGAAGATTGGGGGTATCCGCTACGCCTTTGGCAACGCACGCCTTTTCCGGTATGCCAGACGAAGAATATGGTCGAACTTGGCTTCTGTAGGAGCGTCTCATCCGCTGATAATCCCTTTGGAGTTCTCCAAGAGTATCATAGACCCGGCGCCAGAAAAGGAGAGTGACGTGAAACCAGTCCCACCGAAAAATTCAGTCGACCAAATGAGGAAAGAAGAGCAAGAGATCCTCGAGGCGGAAAAGATCGCCATAAAGAAGAGAATGAATACCAAGTCAGGCGCTGAAAAGTGGGACACAGGACCTGAGCAGTTCGCTTTGGCAATTGCTCAACGGGATCCCTCTAGCGAAACCGGGGTTTTCATAACGTACCTCAACAACGCATCAACTCGGTCGCAAGGAATCATTCGCGCGGCGGCTCGAAACGTTGTCAGAAACTCGTCCTGGATGCCTGAGGGGACCTGGCCCAACTTTACTCGGGAAGTTTGGCAGACAGTTCCGCAGCAAACAGACAAGTTTGCGGGTGGCATTCACCTAGTGCTTAATGCCTGGGCTCATATGCTGAACATCACCATCAATGAGACATGGTCGATATCGAGCGAAGAGCAAGCAAAATTCTACAAGGAAGCCCGCACCGTCATCAACCTTGCTCTCCGGGGCCACATGAACGGCGACACTATCCTTAGCCTTCTGACAGCTTACGAGTATGCACGTACTCAAAGCACAAGCCAGGTTGGCCAACTACTTCGAAATATGCAGTCTGTTTTCATGCACCACGATGTTCTGAGCGATACTGTTGACCGCATGAGGAAGGAGGACAACAAGAAAGAAGGTGGGACTACAGCACCTCCGACGGCGACAGGGCCTGTCGTTCAACCTCTACCGATTACCAAGAAGCCCCTGCTACCACCGAAGCGAGCCCCACCCAGGAGGCCAAGGGGTGCAATTCTTGTCAAAGGAGAAACCGAGTGGGCCGACACACTACAGACAAGGCTGGACGCTTGTGAAGCAAATTATAAGAATCTGGGCAAGACCCAATTGTATACCGTTAGGAGAGAGCAGCTCTCGGATGATGATGTTATACTTGGCATCGCCGCCGTCTGGCGAGGCTTGTGGACGGATGGCTTACATTTCGCCTTTGGTACAGCAAATCTATTTCGACTCTCTCGCACGGCATCAGCCGCTGGGGAATGGCATGGCTCTCTTTCTGTTGGAGCACCTAATGACTACATCATGCCCCTACTATTCAACCCTGACGACACTGAAACCAGCAAGAGGCGAATCGGCTCACGGCGTTCCTGGGCAGGTCATTTCCTGCTTGCTATCGCTTCGCGAGACTCGGCGGACAGTACAGATGTCAGTATCCAGATCCATGACAGCTTGTCAGGGGCGAAGGATCTGGATCATACCCGGAGTACTGTGCAGAACATTGTCCGGTACTCTGGGTGGATGGGCCTCACTCCGGAGGGCATGCCCGTCGATGTTCAGCCGACTTTCGCCGAGGAGATCGTCACCGTTCCGCAACAGACTGGCGCTATCGAATGTGGGTTTCACGTCATCTTCAACGCATGGGCATACATGCTCGGAATTCCCCTCATCGACGACTCGCAGCGTAGCGGTACGCTACCCGACGCAGACTTCATCAAGTGTGGGGTGCGGATCGTGAACTTGGCTTTGGGCGGGTGCTTGAATTCTTCGACGATTCAGGCCTTCTTCAACCACTTTGGCTACTGTGAGGCTCAGGATCCAGCCGACGCGGTCGAAGCGATGGAGTCGGTCATGATGAACGATCAAATTCTCACCGATATCATTGAGGAGATAGTAGACGAGGAGAAAGCTATTGCAGCCGCGAGGAGTCCTGCTTAAGGTCCCGCTCGGGGTCACGCTCGTGATGGAAATGGAGATGACGATGGAGAGGGCGATTGAGGTGAGGATGGCAATGACGGGAAAATTGGCAATGCCGTCGGAGGTACGAAAAATGTCACTGTCCTCCATGTTACTGCATCTGATTGGTGTCTCAGGTTAAACGATCTAAAAGCAGCAAGAGTCTACGCAACAAAGATTCTATAATATTAAAGGCGATATATGTTTTTTACCTAGTTTAATCCTAATCTTTTCCGCAACTAGAGGAAGTCGAGGCTTGAACTTCGGGGTTGATGTATACCCCTACTCAGGGGATGAATGACTACCCAGAAGCTTGCGGTGTTAGAATTGATAGATGAGAGTTCTCATATAATATCACCCAACACCTCAATACGTGATCACTTCAAAAACATTCTCCATAGCTCAGAAACGCACCATTGACAACGTTGACAAACCCGCCTAAACACAACCACCCTACCTGACTCCCACCCCACAGAACTCAGACCACAACCCTCGACCTCGCTCACCCTCACCAAGACACCAAACAGCGATAGCGACAGCGACAGCGACAGCGATGGTCAACACCACCGCCCTCCGCCGCATCTCCACCCGCGCCAAACCCGCCTCCACCCTCCTCCACCGCCCACGCACCGCAAGCCGACCCTTCGGCGCCTCCGCGCGGCGACTGGCTCCAAACCGCGTCTACAACTCGTAGGTCCCCTCCCCTCTCCCTTCCTTCCCTCTCCCTTCCCTCCCTCTCCCCGTCCGTGCCTAAGCCCCCCGTCCCCCCATCCCCCAAATCCCCCGTCGCTCAAGCGCTTCCCCCCCCCCAACGTCCACCAACTAAATCGATCCCACAGGATCCGCAACGAAGAAGAGCTAAGCTCACTCCTCCTGCTCTCATCCTCGAGCCGACGCCCCCTCCTAACGCTCTGGACGGCGTCATGGTGCGCGTCGTGCAAAGTGGTCGCGCCTGTGATACGCGAGCTGGTGGAGAGCGAGGGCGTCGGCGAGGAGGAGGGCGGGGTCGGGTTCGCGGAGGTGGAGTTTGATGCGCCGACGCTTACGACGTCCGCGTCGGAGGGGGAGGGGTTGGGGATGCGGTTTATGGTACGTGCTGCTGGGGGGCTTTCGTTGTGCTTGTGC
>JAABUJ010004152.1_pt1 | contig 15493 bp, 11 predicted proteins | sample 5559131 | NCBI WGS metagenome assembly JAABUJ01 (sample SAMN10711875, study PRJNA513366) | rock metagenome | isolation source: Antarctica rocks | place: Antarctica: Victoria Land, Mt New Zealand nord | collected 2016-01-07 | reverse complement strand
CGCGCATCAAGGCATACAATCGGAATAGGCATGGCGTTTCTCCTGGCTACAAGGCGGTTTGAGCACCTTCTTGGTACCAGATGGAGCGCCATGCCTCAATCCCTCCTAAAAACTGCAAAGGTAGTGGCACCTGTTGGCGCACCTCGACCTGGATGTCGGGGTAGATATCGCTAAGATCGCCGCGCTCCGCCCCGTGCCGCTTGCGCAACACCAGCACCACCGTCCCCTGCACGTAGTTACCCTGCTTAAGGCCCGTACCACCTGTTTCTGTAGCGATGGTCCACGCAGCGGACACATGCAGCCCAGAAGCCCACAAGACCAGCGTGAGGTCGGCCCACACCTCCGGATCCTGGTGTGTGAACATCACCACCTGAAAGCCGTCATTCGCCATGTATTGCGCGGTACGCCGATAGCAGGCAGCGAGAGTAGCGCGGAATTCAGCCCCCTCGCCCTTTACAGCTAGAGCGCGCTTGCTGTCGCTGTACCAACTAGGAAAGAGGCGCGCCAGATGCTTGCTGTACCAAGCCAGGAAGTATTCAGAGAGTTCATCGTAGAATATAGCGTCGCCATAGCCTGGATCGGTGATCCATATGTCAGCTTCCCAATTAACTTGCCGCGCGTCTTGAGGCTCGACGTTATGATGACCGAACACCTGAGCAGCGGTAATAGGAGCGACGAAGGTGGATTCAAGCATCAACATCGGACGGCAGCTGTAGTTACTTATCGTGTTCAATGCCTGATTGTAAAACGTCTGTGTTCCCCCACCGATGGCTTTCCCACCACCACCGATCGCCCACACACACAGGCGGCTATTCCAGTTGGTCAATCGGCCAACCATTAGCAGCAACGCCGCCGCTATCGGCAACTCTTCCTTACCAACGTGTTCCGAAAAGAGTCCTGCCACCAGCAGTTGGCGTGGGTTGAATAAGTGGTGCCAGTGGGTCCAACCACGTTCTCGCATAAGTCTGCTTGTTTCTTCGCCAGGTTCGATGTGACGACTAGGAAGCACCCCATCTTTTTGCCACGCGTCAAAGCGCTCACGCAACAATTCGAGAACCTGATGCTCGCGCTCAAGGTCGGCCTTTGCAGGAGCGCGGTAGTAGCGTTTTCCAGTACTTGGATCAACCCAGCGGATGCAATACAACCTTTCCTGGAACACGTCCTCTGCACGAGGCACCAGGTCGTTGTTTTCCCACAAGCGCAGCCCATCAGCACCGCGAAGGCGTTCGAATCCGGTAGTCTGACGTTGACTCGTCTGCAACCAATGTCCATCGCGAGCAACAGGGCAACGTGCCCCGCCATTCCATGTGCCTTCCTCTTTCACAGCAGCAAAGTCTGCGTCATTGGCGTGCTCAATGATCTCGATCTCGAAGCGCTTTTTGTCGTGATCAGGGACCAGCTTTGCGATCACTCGTTTCTTTAGCGCCACCAGCCATGATGGAGCCAGTGGTACACTCCACCCAGTCGCTGGATCGCGCACCTCGGCACAATAGAGATATGCATCAGCGATCCACCCCTCTTCGTTGCGCTCGATGCGCCAGGCATCCACTTGCGCCTGCACGGCGTCAAAGACGCGGCGCTGGGCGGCAGCTACGCGATCCACAATCTCTGGCCCCCCGCCGACGACGTTGAGCGCACCCCAGGTGAGTAAAGCGGCAACCGGATTAAGGTCTGAGCCGTAAGCGTTGCAACCGAGTCGCGCGGCCTCGAAGGGGATACTTCCGCCGCCGCTGAACACATCGCCTACGCGCGGCAAGTCACCGAAGCGCCGCGTACCTAGCTCGGCGACCAACTCGGACAGGCTCGATGCGTCCGTGCCCAGATGGGCGTTGATGCGGACCCAAGCCTCAGGACCAGGACCGTCGATCTCCTCGGGGCGCTTGCAGTGTGTGAGCCGCGCGTCGTACCCCATACGAAGGAAAGCCCGGCGCATCAACGCCTGCCGCTCGTCCTTCCCCACGTCGCCACGCCAAGCGATCTTGGTCCCCGTGGCGGTGAAGTATTCCGTTCGCTCACGCAGCGTGCACAACTCGTAGACCGTCGCCACGGGCACGGATCCGTCGAGTCGCCGCATTAGCCCGTCGTCATCCATGGTCATGAGGGCCAGGAAGGTCGCGCGATCGGCGTCCGGGTCACCCGTGGCCGGGAGCAGCAGACCCAAGATGATGGCACGCACCAGCACCAGGGGCTTGCGCCCCCACCACTTGCCAAGGGCGGTAAGCGTTTGCCCTTGGGATGCCTTGCGCTCGTTGTAACACTCTTTGGAAAGTTTGTCTACCGGGAATTGCACCTCGATGAACGAGGGACCGATAGAAGTTTTTCCTGTATCAATAGGGAGCGTCGTCGGCGCGGGGGTGACCATGTAGGCGTCTCCTTCTAGAACAGTTCCATCTGCTGGCCCTCGTCCTTAGACACGGGCAGGCGTTCGGCGGTGCGGCGTGATCGTTGGCGTCCGCGCACGAGGGGCCGCACGGCATCGGTCAACGCAAGCGGTGGTGGGGTGTCGGTGGGGTTCTCAGCGAAGGCGATTTTGATGGCCTTGCGCCAGCCCCTGTCCCGCCCGTGCTCGGGATGCCCGCTGGTAGCGTTGACGGTGCTGTAGAGCCACCAGCGCTCCTCCGGGGCCAAGCCCAGCCAGTTGGCGATCATGGCCGGCAGCAGCGTAGGGTCGGCGTCCTCCACCGCCCACACCAACAAGGTCAACTCTTTGCCCAGATGCGGAACCAGCGGCGTTTCGGTCACCCAGTTCGCGGTCGACAAGCCAGCGGAGCGCAGGCGCGTATTGAACGTGTCGGCTACGACGGGAGCAATGCGCGCCCAACGGTAGGCATCGAGGTTCGCTTTGGGATGTGCCGCCGGTACTTTTTCGCCGGCGTCCGGATCCTCGCCGTCCCCCCAAGCGAAACATTCGTCGACAACTACGTCTCCCGTGGACGCGACGATGCGCAGCAAGAAATGGTGCGGCGACCCCGCAGGGTCGAATCCGAAGCCGATGGTGGAAGCCGCAACGGCGCGCGTGCGACGTCGAGAGGCCATCACTGTGGCACCACGTCGCCCCGGTCGGGGGTTTCCTTGAGGTCGGTGGCCAGATCGAGCAACTGTTGTCCCTCGGTGAAGGCAAGCGCGACCACTTCGAGCGTGAGCGCCGCTCCGTTCATGAGATCCCGCAGGCGCATCGCCGCCTCTCGCACCGTCTCGCCATCCAGGAAGGTTGCGTCATCGAGCTGCAGCTCGGCCCACCGTCCGTCTTGCCCCGCCACCAGGCGCACGCCCCCCATCTTGGCCCTGCGCTTATCGGCTTGTTCGAGGAAGCGAAAAATGTCCCCGGTGGCGTCCATCGCGCGATGCTTGCGCCACACCACCGGGCCGGACAGTGGGGGTGGCGGTGGGGGTGGATCCCCGCCCGTTATTATTTCGATGCGCAGGACCTGGGACGCCACTCCGTCGGCTGCTGCCTGAGCCAACACAATGGTGCAGCCAGGAGGCACGCGGAACGGCTCGGTGTAGGTGCGCCCACCCGCTGGGCTGGAGCCATCCGTCGTATAGAGGATCTCACCGTTTGGAACGGCTTGGAGTTCGCACAGTCGTGCGTTCGGTGGTCCGTATAAGCGGTACTTGACGTCGATGGTGTTCGCCCACACGACGGGGTCGCCTTCTATCCCATCGGCGGTGTTCGCCGCCGTGAATGAGAGGCGCAGGTCGCTCGTCTTAATGTCGTAGCTTTCCATCCGCTCCCGGACCCCTCCACGTGCCACAGCGGCCTCGCGATAGACGGTGTCGCCGTGCAGCGGGCGCACGCGCAAGGTCGCCTCGCCCGTACGCTCGTCGCGCGCCAGTTGCTGCACCTGCACGGCGGGGCGCGGGGGTGGGAAGGGGCCGCGTTGCACGAAACCGTTGCCGACCTCGCGCCACTGGTCGCGCCGCAGCATCTCGGTGCGGACCTCCTCGAGCGCGCGGGGGTGGTGCCAGACCCAGGAAGGATCGGCGGCGGCACGGGCCTTCACCTCGTTCCAGGGCATCTCCTTGGCCCCCGACCACAACTTGCTGACGATGCGGTCCACGAAGGCAGGGTTGTTAGGACTCGCCTCCGGTTCGTACTTGTAGGCGTCGCGCAGCGCGTCCACGATGGCCTGCTCGCCGTCGAAGTTGTTGCCCGCGTAGCGTGGTTCCAGCGCAAGGTCGGTCAACCCGTTCCGGCTGGGATAGAGCAATTGGCGGAACGACTCGCGGCACGCAAGGTAGAAGGCCGACTGCTCACGGGTTTGCAATGTCTTCGCATCGAGCATCTGGGGATCGGTCTCACGAGCCCCGGACTGGGCCAGCTCCCCAATGATGAGGCCGATGGCGCGCAGGTACGCCGAACGATCCAACACACGCTCGTACGTGCCCGAATCGCCGGTGAGGAAGAGCACGCGGTTCTTGTATTGCATGTGCTCATAGAAGTGCTCGATCTCCGTACGTGCGAGCTGCGAGGGACGGAAAATGACCAGCGTCGTGGCATCGGGTGATGGCTGGACCTGATCGAGCGGCGGCAGGGCCTGGACCTGGGAGTAGCATGCTCTGGTGGTCGGCGCGTACATTTCGGTCAGGCGGCCGCGCAGTTCGGTCTCACGCTGGTCGGCGAGCATCCCTTGTGCGTAGCTCTCCAGCTTGGCGTTGAGGTTCTCCGTGTTCTTGAACAGCAGAGCGCCGTTGGCGGTCGCATGCAGGTACCAGGCTTGCGCCTGCAACGCGTCGAGCGCCTCCCGCAAGCGCGCCACGTCGCGCCCTGGCGCCGCGAGGTACGCGGCGATCTCGGAGCGCGTGAGGCCCAACGTGGGGCTCACCGCCTGGGAGAGCGACGAAAGGAAGATGAGCGCAGCGGCGTCACGGGCGTTGGTGGAGGTCGTACCGTCGATCCGCTGCGCCACCGCACCACCGCCTTCGGCGGCAATGTCGTGCGCTAGCGCGGCTTCCAGGGTGCCATTGATCTGCCGGATCTCGCTCACGATCCCCGCGTCGAGCAGATCGAGATCGTCGGCCCCGATGAGACCACGCCGACCCGCTCTCCCGTCGTTCCACATCCCCGCGACCACGGCGCGCATGATGCGGATGAGGGCACGCGTCTGCTGGAAACGCGGGTTTTCTTTGAAGCGGGCAAAGAGGTCCTGGATGCCAGGGTGGAACGGGTACGCGTTGCGTACGGCGGTGCGTTCTTGCGCGTCGGTTAGCGTGGTGACACCCATGCTATGGGCATCGGCCACGGCACGCCCGTACGCAGCAGCGACCTCCTCCACCACGTCCGCGTCGCCCACGTGTTCGAACAGGCGCGTCCGCAGGATGTGGTAGAGTTCGTCCGAATTCAGGCGCACCGGGTCAATGCGCGTGACCAGGCGATTCGCTTCGTTGTCCAGATTCTGCAACGCCGCAGTGATCGCGGCGCTTCCCTCGCTGTAAGATGACGCACGTAGGTCGGTCAGCACCACGCAGGCATTGGGCAGCTTCCCCGCGGCGACAGCGTTGAAGAGGTTGGAGAGCGCCGTGGTGGTGATCTCGTCGAGCGTGGTCCCCCCGACCTGCCGCGCGCGCATGGCCTGGAAATACGGTGGCAACTCATCAAGCAGGATCAACACCGGGTCACCGTGCAGCAGCTCGACCCAGGCCGCGTCGCTCGGAGGCAGCAGCGGTTCGTAGTAATCGCGGAAGATGTCCCGACGGTTGAGGCCCTTGGCGATCTCGTGCCAGAGCCCGTAGGGCGTGTTGGTGTTGCGCCCCGAGAAGGCCACGACGCGCACGGCACCGAGCGGCCCCGTCTCGTAAAAAGGACGCATCACCTCCGCACGGAGCCGGGGATCGGCGGCCAGGAGGCCGAGGGCAATCAGGTTGTGCGTCTTGCCACCACCCATGGCCTGACTGAGCAAGAAGGCGCCCGAGGAACTCTGGGACTTGCCTTCCAACCGTTTGAAGGTCTCGGTCAGGAGCTGGCGCATCCCGTCGGTCACGTAGTTCTCGGCGAAGAAGCGGGCGGCATCGATCCGGTTCAGCTCATCGATGTTGTAGACCGTGTCGCGGATGGCGGGGTCGAACACCGACCGGCGTGGCGTGCATGCCTGCTCCAACGTCTTGAACATGGGTCCCTTCCAACAGGAGGATGGTCACTTTCACCCGTGCAATGCGGTCGGGTGTAGATCTTCATTTTAGCATCACCGCGTCGTCCGCTGGGTTCTCTTGTCAGCGCATTCCTCTGGATCGGTCCATGATCCCCGATCCAAATTTCCTTGCCAGAAGCATCTGTTCGTCCTCGTGGGCTTGACGATCGGGGGCCGGTAGCGCAACCCCGCGTTGTTCCAGCGCGTCCACCACAAGTTCATGGAGGGCAACCGACACGGACATGGCGCGCGTCTCCGCGTAACGTCGGATGCCTTCGTACACGCGCGGCTCTACTTCTACACGTTTCCGCAGTCGTTTGACGATCGTCACCAAAGCATTACCATCATTGCTACCCCACTGGGTTCAAATTGTGGTCCCAATTGGTCCCATTCTATCTCGGTAGAGGATCGAGCACAATCACCCATCCGGGTATGGCATCGTACCGCCAGCTGCACGGTGAAGACACAACACCTCGTGCGCAAAGGATCGCGTTCGATGCTTCTAGCCCAATTCCGATTGGCGACTGACGGCGCGCACCGTGTCCAATTTTTCTTGTGCGCGCGTACCACCGTGCACATGACGATGTTTCCGGAGGCGCCGGACGAGCCTACGATCATGCGATCGTAGCAGTGGGATCGTTGCGCGACGTAGGGGCATCACGTCGTATTGCACAACCCTCGAAGGCTTACTCTGCCGATCGTACGTCCTGTACCCACGACGAGTCCGCCTCATCAACCGCCTGCAACCATCGCCCGAGCGTGATGAGCGCGTTCCCCAGACGCTCCGCGTGCTCGTTCGGTCCCGCGTCCGCGACGGAAAGACCGCGCAGCTCGACGCGCAACACCGTTGCGTCCCACAGCATCGCCACGATCTCATCGCGGACGCCGAGCTCGTCCCGCAGCACCAGCACGTCGGCGAACCGGAGGCGCTCCGTCTGACCCGTAACGATGCGTTGGAGCGCGTCCGACGCCTTCTTCCCCAGATGCGGAAGATCGGGGCGGACCTGTTGGATGTACGCGACCGTGTCGGCGGGAAGCATCGCCCCTCCCCGCCGGTGGGTATCCAGGATGATGGACGCCGGGAGCATGGGCGGGTAATGGATGCCCACGAAGTACAACGGGTTGGGCGAGAGGAGCGCGTCGATCATCGCTGGGGGGATCGACGGAACCGCGACCTCCAACGTGTGGTCGGGGTGCTGCGCCGCCTGGGCCAATCGGGTCACGAGCCGCAGGAAGGTGTCCCGCCCGGCCTCGCGATCGGTGCGGCATCGGTCGACGACGGCGTAGACATCGTCCGCGGTCAAGACATCGTTCCGGTTGACGATGTCCTCGTCCTCCGCGACGGGGATCTCGACGTGTTCCCCGTCGAGCGCATCGACCACGTCCTCCAGGGTGAGCCCCAGGCCCAGGCTCAGCCGGACCGCCGAGGTGATCGACGGCTGCAGCTGATCGTTCTCGACCTTGCTGATCGTGCCGTTGGTGACGTCCACCCGTGCGCTCAACTCCTCCAAAGAAAGTGCGAGCGCCACGCGTCGTTCACGAACCAACGCGCCGAACGTCATGCTCATCGGGCGACCACTCTCGCTACTTCGGGGTTGACAAGCCCCCAATTCTTCGCTAAGATGTAACGAAGAACGCTTGGACGGTGCTGATGCCCTTGCCATCGGTCCCTCCCATCTTTCCAGGGGTGCAGAATCACCCCCAGTGTAGGGATTGCTCGATCTCTCACCAAACAAGAGGTCACTGGGGAGGATGGGGATGGCGGTCTTACGGGACAACGTGCAAGATGCCAGAGCATGATAGGGATCTATCCTCCCTCCTACGGCGTTGTGGACGCGCGAGGTCTAGCGGTGGGACATCCATGCGCTTGCCCAGCAGAGGACGTTCACCGAACGCGAATGCTTCCCCTTCGACTACGACCAGTGTACGGTTTCTCGGAACGGGATGGCAATGGAGATAAACACATATGTTGACCGATGACGAATTCACGGCATGGCACCAAGGGCTCGACCTATCGGATAAAGCCGTGCGCACTATCGCCGCCATCCGCTCCGCTCCGCCCAGCCGGCTGGTACGGAGCGGCCATACGAACGCCACTGAACGGTACATCAGCCGGAAGATGAACTGCGCGATTCAGGCGGAAAGCTACACGGTCGAGGGGGCGCGCGTTCGATTGCTGGACAACGACGACGATCTGATTGAGTTCTACGATCAACCACCGGCCATCTGGTTGACGTACCTTTCCCCGACGGGCAAGAAGCTTCCGCCCATCCGGACGACGATGGATTTCTTCGAGATCCGGCGTGACGGAGCTGGCTGGGTTGAGTGCAAGACGGAACAGGACCTCCTCAAGCTCACGGCGCACAACGCCCACCACTATATGCGTGATGATGAGGGGCGGTGGCGTTGTCCGCCGGGAGAGGCGTTCGCGGAAGCTCTCAGGCTGTCGTGCCGCGTGTTCTCGTCGACGGACATCGACTGGATCTACGTGCGTAACCTCAACTTCATGGAGGATTACCTCCGCTCCGACACCCCGATGGTCGTGCCCGAGATCGCGCGGCACCTCGTGGATCTAACGCGCGCCGAGCCAGGGATGACCCTCTCGGAGCTGCTGGCGCAGATGACGATGGGAACGCCCAACGACGTGTACACCCTCATCGCGCAAGCGACGCTCCACGTTGATCTCCGGGCGGCCCCCTTGGCCGAACCACGACGCGTCCGTGTCTGGGCGCACCGCGCGATGGTGGCGTCCTCCCGCCTCCTGTCCCGCCTGAGCGAGGTGACCACCGATCCCCCCGATGGCGATCACAGCGTTCGCGGTGTCGATGGTGAGATGGTGGTGTGGGATGGTCGATCCTGGACCATCCTCAATCGCGGGGAACGAAACGTTGCCTTGAAGAACGACGATGAGCACGTCGTCCCTCTGTCGCATGATGCGTTCGACGCGCTCGTGCGCGAAGGGTCGATCGTCGGGACGGGCCACCACCTGCAGGCGGATGCTCATAAGGAAGCGACGGAACGGCTCCTGACGGCTGGTCCGAAGGAGCACGACGAGGCCATGCAGCGCTACCGGATCATTGCGCCCGATCTCGGGTTACCGATCGAGGAGGAGGGCAGCGATCCGGTGGTCCGTCGGGTAACGACGCGCACCAAGCGCCGGTGGATCGCGGCGTACGGCGCGGCGGCGCGGCGCTACGGTGATCATCTGGCGTTCATCGCCTTGCTCCCCGACAAGAAAGAGCGCGGCAACCGGCGGGGGAAACTTCCGCCGGAGACCACCGCCATCATGGACGAATTCCGCGCGACCTACGAGTCCATCAGGGCACCGAACCGGAAGGTCGTGTGGGGGCAGATCTGTAACGCGTGCGACCGGGCCGGGACGGTTAGTCCGAGCTACGAGGCATGGTGTGCGTACCTCCTCCGGCAACCCAGCCACCGTCAGAAGAAACGGCGCATGGGGCATCGCGCCGCATATGATGTAGAACCGTTCTACTACGAACTGACCTTGACGACGCCGCGCCACGGTGACCGCCCGTTCGAAATCGTCCACATGGACCACGCACTCCTTGATGCGGAAACCGTGTGCGCCCTGACCGGACGTAATCTTGGCAAAGCGTGGCTGACCATGGCAACCGATGCCAACGCGCGGCGCCTGTTGGCGCTGGTTCTGTCTTACCAGGCGCCCAGCACGCTCTCTTGCATGATGGTGCTGCGCGAAATGGTACGGCGCCATGGACGATTGCCCCAACTCATCGTCGTGGATGGTGGGCCGGAGTTCAAGAGTAAGCAGTTCGAACAATTCCTGGCCACCCATCGCGTGCACAAGAGGACTCGTCCAAAAGCGAAGCCACGGTTCGGCTCCGTTTGCGAGAGGCTTTTCGGCACGACCAACACCGAACTCATCCACAACCTGATCGGCAATACCAAGATCATGCGGAACGTTCGTCAGGTCACGAAAGGAGTAGACCCACGCCGCCAGGCGGTGTGGACCCTCGAAGCCTTAGCGGTGGCCTTGCAATGCTGGGCGGACGACCTCTACGACACGACCAATCACCCCGCACTGGGGATGAGCCCGAGGGCGGCGTTCGCGCAGAGCCTCATGACAACGGGAGGACGGCCACACGTGAAGATCCCCTACGACGATGCGTTCATCTACTCGACGCTCCCCAGCACGCCGACGGGGGAAGCCAAGGTCCAGGTGTCCAGGGGGGTCAAGATCCACAACATTTACTACTGGACCAAGGACGATTCCTTCCGCAATAGCCATGTGGAGGGGACGAAGGTCCCGGTGCGGTACGACCCCCTCGATGTCGGACATGCCTACGCGTACGTCGGCGGTCGGTGGCGGGAGTGCCTCTCGGAGTACCACGCGCAACTGCACGGGCGATCCGCGCGTGAGATCGAGATGGCGTCCAAGGACATCCGTCAGCGCAAGCACATACATGGGCAACGCGCAACCTCTGAGGTGACGTCGAAACGGCTGGGGGAGTACTTGACGACCATGCAACACGCGGAAGGGCAACTCGAGCACTTGCGTGCCCTGGCGAACCGACGAACCTTCGCGCTCATCGAAGGTGGTCGCGCCGCAACGGCGACCGATGCGGTTGCCATCGCCATCGCCAACCTTGCCACGACCGAGGCTGGGGAGGGGACGATCGCCGCCTCCCCAGCCATCCAGCCGAGGATCCACAACGCTGCCGCAACGCATGCACGGTCAGCACCCGTCCCACGGGCGATGGACAACCGTGAGGACGCAAGGAGCGAAGACGAGAACGTGGACGACGATTTGTGTGAGGAGTACGCCTGATGGGAACGCCCCAACCACCGCGGGGTTTTCCGCGGGACCTGCTCGAGGGAGACGCGGCGGAGCGCCTCGGCTACTTCTGGACGTTCACGGCTGCCCATCGCCTCCAGGTGGAGGCGGATCGGGCAGTGATGCGGGCGTTGTTGCGTGCGCGGTCCACCAGGACCGCACGGGCGCAGACGCCGTTGGGGACGGTCGTCCTGCTGCTCGGACCGACCGGGGTCGGCAAGACCACCATCTACCACACCATCGCCCGGCGTCTGCTCGCGCGCGATCTGCCCCAGCTGGAAGCGGATCCTGGCTACGTTCCTTGGTGCTACGTCGCGGCTCCTGCCCCAGACCGCAACGTCTTCCGCTGGCGAGCCCTGTACCGTGAGGCGCTTGCCATCCTCAACGAACCACTCGCCGCCCAAGCTGGGCGACCAAGGATGCGTGCAGCCGGGCGTCCCTCATTGGACCCCGGTGCCCAACGCCCGTCGAGTCCCGATGACGAGCTGCGTGGGGCGTTCGAGAGCGCGCTGTCCCATCGACGTGTGGAGGAGTTCTGGATCGACGAGGCGGGCCACATCGCCAAGACGGCGGGAGGGAACGCCTTGCAGAACCAACTCGACCTCATCAAGTCCCTGTCCGACCGGACCGCGACGACGTTCGTCCTCATGGGGGCGTACGACAGCATGGTCTTCCGCGCGCTCGGCCCGCAGCTCGCTCGCCGGTGCGTCGAGATCCACGTTCCCCGCTATCGCCGGGAACGGCCCGACGACGTGCGGGAATTCAAGCGCGTCCTGCGGACATTCCAGAAGCACTTGCCCCTCGTCCAGGAACCCGATTTTGCTCCCCTCTGGGAACTGTGCTACGACGGCAGCGTGGGCTGCATCGGCGTGCTCAAGGAGTGGTTGTACCGCGCGCTGGATGCGGCGCTCGCCGAGAACAAGGAGACCATCACCGCCGCCATCCTGGAGCAGGAAATGTTCTCCCCGGATCGGCTGGTGAGCATGGCCAACGCGGCCATCAATGGAGAAGCCGAGATGGACGAGGCGTACGGGATCGCCAAGCGGAGCGAGTTGTCGCGCCTCCTTCGGGCACACGTGGGTCGTGCCCTGGATGAGTCCTCGGGTAGCGTGGATAACGCCCCGGACACGAACCCAACGATCAGAACGGAGACAACCGTGGATATTCCACCCTCACAGTCGGGGCAACAACGCCAGCCGGGGGAGCGCACGCCGACGCGCGACCCAGCTGGGGAGTCGGAGGTCGGATAAGTGGATCCTTCCCGGATGGTGAGCGTGACCATGCCGCCGCGCAGCCGGTTGTACCCGCTGCCTCCACAATGCGTGGGGACAGGCGACGTGGAAAGTCTGACCAGCTACCTCATGCGTTTGGCCCGTGCGCACGGTTTAACGACTCCCAACTTCATCGCGCAGGAGCTGGGGGACTTGTTCGCACACCGAGAACGATTCCCCTCTGGATACAGAGGCAAAGAAAGGATGGTCCCACCTAATCTGATGCAGCAGGGTCACGTGTTCAATGGTCCTACCGGCAGCGCAACCACGGCGTTACATCTCCTCGCCCACAAAACGGGAGGACTAGATCTTCGATCCCTCACCTTCGTTCCGTGGCGCCGGGTGGTCGCGGTGCGGGGGTTGATGCGCACGCACAGGGCTTGGTGCCCATACTGCTACCAGCATATGCGTGACCAGGGGGGCGAAGTATACGATCCCCTGGTCTGGTCCGTGGCCGCCGTTACGATCTGTACGCACCATAGGACATCGCTGGCGACGACGTGCCCCCACGAACTCAGTGGTCGGCGTGTGTCCCTTTTGATGGCCCGAATGCCCCCAGGGTACTGCCCATCGTGCGGCGGATGGTTGGGTCAACGCTTGGAAGCGGAGACCCTGCAAGCCGGCGACACGGCATCGACATTCGACCTTTGGCGAGCACGGGGGTGCGCGGACCTCGTTGGCCGGCCCCTCCCAACGACGTCGGAGCAGCAGCCGACGCTCATGCGTCAGAACATCAGTCTATGCGTCGACGCGATGACGGGCGAACAACGTGCGCTCTTTTGTCAGTGCTTCGGCATCAGCGATTGTGCTTTGCAACACTGGAAATGGAACAGGCAATCCTCCATTATGTTGGGCGATGCCTTAACCCTATGCGGCGTGTTGAACGTCCCTCCCCTCCTCCTTCTGGACGGTGAGACCCCTCAGGTTGAAGCCGCGTTATCGATGGGATCGACGGACGGGACGCCATCCTTCGATCCGTGTCGCGTGCCCACCACGATGCGCGCGTCGACGATCCACCGTCCTCCACTCCCGCCTACAGACGCGACGCGTGCGGATCTCCTGACGATCGTGTCGGATGCTGTTGCACCGCCGCCGTCGTTGAGTACGGTAGCTCGACGTTTGTCCTGTACTCCCCTGACCCTCCGGAATCGCTGCCCCGATCTGGCGCGGCTCATCGTCGATCGGCACCACGCCTTCCAGCGCGCGGATCGTGCCCGCCGGGTCGCCGACGCGCGCGTCGCGGTCCAGCGGGCGGTTCATGCTGCTACGGTAGACGGTCGTGCTCCTACCCTTAAGCAAATACAACGGGTGGGGTGGACCAGCACGGGGCTGTCCTACGTCGACATCAAAGACATCTATTGGCAAGCGGTGGCTGACCTCGATGCTGCCCCAGGCTCCTCGTCGCCGTAGCGCCGCTCGCTCCACGACACGACGTGTTCCCCGGTGCTCCAACCTCCTCGTCAGCGATGGACCGAAAGCGAGACGATGCATGCCCACCGCGCCCCGATCCCACGATGGCCCCACCGCTGGCACAGTGCTGTCCCTCCCGCCACGCAGCCGGTTATACTACCTGCCCCTGTTGGGGCGCGGGACCCCGGAGGTCGAGAGCATGAGCGGGTACTTGATACGCCTGGCCGAAGCGCACGGCATCCCCGTTGGTGCCCTCATCGCTCACCAACTGCGCCCGTTGTTGGCCGGAGAAGGTTCCCTTTCGGTCAAACGCTCCCTGGAGTGGAAGACGTCCCACCTAGTGAACGGCACCGGCGCGGTGGCGCGCGATGCGGTGCGCATCCTGGGGGCGCAGACGCTCCAGGAGGGCCTGCGGGATGCCACCCTACTCCCCTGGTCCGAGGTGCTGCCCGCGCGCGGCCTGCTGCGGCGGACGCGCGCCTGGTGCCCCCACTGCTACGCCGATGCCCTCGACGAGCGGCGGCCCCTGCATGACCACCTGCTCTGGACGATCCAGGCCGTGACGCGGTGCCCCGTCCATGATGCCCCGCTGGAGGAGCACTGCCCTGCCTCGGGCTGCAGCGGGCCACAACGGGTCCTCGCCTGGGATGCCCATCCGGGATACTGCACGCGTTGCCACGCGTGGCTCGGCGTGCGGGCCCCGGCGGACGCATCAGCGGCGGACGATCCGTCCGCGTCGTGGGATCGCTGGGTCGCGCACGCCGTGGGGGACATCCTCGCCGCCGGTGCCTCCCTGGTGTTGCCCCCGACGCGTGACGTGCTCACGGTGGCCTTCCAACCGCAGGAGGAGCCGAGCACGAAGCGCCACACCCGCCAGGTCGCGCACGGCACGGCGGAGCGCAGCAAAACCGTCTACAGCTGGAAAAGCGGGCAGCGCATCCCCAGCCTGCCCGCCCTGCTGCGGACCTGCGCGCGCCTGGGGCTCTCCCCGGTGCAGGTCCTGACGGGGGAAGGGCGGGTAACGGTGACGAGCGGAGGGGGATCAGGACCGCGCACCATCATCCCACCTGGACGCCCACACCCTGGATACACGTACACCCCGTTCGACACGGAGAGGGTGCGGGCGGTCTTGCAGGAGGTCCTGGATCGCGCCGAGGATCCACCACCCTCGATGAGTGCCGTGGCGAAAACGCTGGGCCGCCACCACGCGGACCTTCAGGCACGTTTCCCGGACCTGTGCGGCGCCATCTCCGCACGCTACCTGGCCCATCGGCGGGAGCGCGGGCAGCGCACGCGACGGGACGGTTGTGCGCAGATCCGTGCGGCGACGGTCGCCGTGCATGCACAGGGCCTGTATCCCACCGAAGAACGCGTCTGCATGTGGTTGGAGAACCCATCAGCGATCCGTCGGGCAGGGGTTCATGCCGCGTGGCGCGCGACGTTGCGGGAATTGGGCTACACAGGCAGTTGAGCGCGGAGATCGGGCCACCCGCGTTTGCGGTCGGCACCATCTCCGCGCTCAATTGTGGCGCCCTACCCGTCCCGGTGGGCCAGAGTGGTGTGGACCACCAGTACCAGGACCAGCGCCCCGACCGTCGCTGCGGCCGACGGAAGGATGCCCATCAGCCCCAACTCCAGCGCCACCATGGCCATGCCCACGAGCGCCCCTTTTTCGAAGTCCTTCATGTTCGTCTATCCTTCGTTTGTCCATCATGGCCACGGATACGGGTGTGGCCAACACCACCAGCCTAGTACTACAACGTTAGGTGGCCGCGATCCTGCTGTAGCTCCTGGCGGGAGGAGATAGAGATGGACACGATCACGACCGCGACGCCCATGCAACTGGTCCCGCCGCCTTCGGGGCGGCCGCC
>JAABUJ010004150.1_pt1 | contig 15497 bp, 16 predicted proteins | sample 5559131 | NCBI WGS metagenome assembly JAABUJ01 (sample SAMN10711875, study PRJNA513366) | rock metagenome | isolation source: Antarctica rocks | place: Antarctica: Victoria Land, Mt New Zealand nord | collected 2016-01-07 | reverse complement strand
GGATGACTCCTTTGCGTCGCATGGCTTGGTGTGATCGTTGTAAATCTCAGCATGCCACACTCCGCAGGAGGAGTCATCCCTGCGTGGTTTCCCTATCTACACCGTATTGCTTTTAAGGCCAGGTCTCGGCGCGGTTAGCCCTGTATGATGGTGAGTCCCAGCGCGCGGTAGGGGGCGAGCGCGGCCGCGGGCACGGCGCGCTCGGTGACGATGTGCGTCAGGTCGGTCAGCGGGCCGATCAGGTAGGGCGCGGCGGTCCCCAGCTTCTCGACAGCGGCGACGGCCACTACGTCAGCGGCGCCCGCTATCATGGCGCGCTTGACGTACGACTCCTCCAGGTCGAGCACACTGACGCCCACCTCGGGGTGCAGGCTGCACACGCCGAGCACGCATATATCGGCGTGGATCGCGCGCAACGCCTCCACCGCCGCCGCGCCCACCGTGGCCAGGCCGTCGCGGTACAGGCGGCCGCCGATCAGGTGGACGTCGACCAACTCATGCGCGGCCAGCGCGACGGCGATGGGCGGGCTGTTGGTGATGATCGTCGCGCGCAGGTCGCGCGGTAGGCTGTGCGCGACCTGCAGCGTGGTCGTCCCCGCGTCCAGGATCACCACCTGATCCGGCCGGATGAGCGCGGCGGCGGCGCGCGCGATTTCCTCTTTGGCATCGGGCGCCTCGCCCCGCCGCACGGCGAAATTGGCGCTGGTGGGCGTGCGTGGGAGCGCGCCGCCGTGGACGCGCTGCAGCAGGCCGGCGTCGGCGAGGTCGCGTAGGTCGCGCCTAATGGTGTCCTCGGAGACGGCTAGGCGCGCGCTGAGTTCCGTCGAGCGCACTTTGCCCTCGCGTTGTAGCGCGTCCAGGATGTAGCGCCTGCGCTCTTCGGTCAGGAGTCCCAGCCGATCCTCAATCTGTGTGTGCATGTTCACCCTTGACGCTGCGTGTTTACGCGTTTATCATCGTACTATTGCATCTTAATGCATGATATGGCGGTGTGTCGAGTGCGTGACGCCGGCTGTTAGGGCTCCTCCATCGCGCCGGCGATCGCCACCTGTAGGCCCTCCCGCTCCCGCGGCGCTTCGTGCGCCGCGCCGCTGTCGACGCCGCGCAGGGCGGCGCGGCCCGAGAAGAGCACTACGATGCTGATGACGACACCGCCCGCCCCGACGTAGAACGGGATCTGGGACCCATACCACACGGCCACGTTTCCGGCCAGCCACGGCGCGATCGCGCCGCCGATGAAGCGCACGAAGCTGTAGGCCGCCGACGCTACAGGCCGCTCCATGGGCGAGACTTCCATCACGGCGGTCGTCACCAGCGTGTTGTTCACGCCCAGGAACGCGCCCGAAAGGATTACCGCGACCACGAGCGTCGCCTGCGAGACGACGCCGGCAGCCATCACGAGGAGGTCAAGCGCGATCAGGGTGAGCATCGCGTACATCGTGCGCACTGTCCCGGCGCGGGCGCTCAGGCGTGGCGCCACGAACACCGAGGTGATCGCCAGCAGCACGCCCCAGCCAAAGTAGACGAGGCCGAGGTGGTGGGCGTCGAGCCGCATGGGGAAGGGCGCGTAGGCCAGGATCGTGAAGAAGCCGAAGTTGTAGCAGAACGCGGTCAGGCCCATCGTGCGTAAGCCGCGGTGGCGCAACGCGCGGATCGGGTCCAGCAGTGAGGAGCGGCGCGCGGGTTTCGGCAGCGCCGGCAGGAGGAGCGCGGTGGCGATAAAGGCGATCGCCATGAGGACGGCGACGCCGTAGAACGGGTAGCGCCAGTTCATGCCGCCCAGCGCGCCGCCGAGCAGCGGCCCGACCGAGATGCCGAGCCCCAGCGCGGCCTCGTACAGGATGATGGCGCGCGCCGCGCCGCCGCTGGCCACGCCGACGATGACGGCGAGCGCCGTGGCGATGAATAGGGCGTTGCCCAACCCCCAGCCGGCGCGGAAGCCGATGATGCCGTTGATCGTCCCCGACGCTCCCGCCGCCGCGCTGAAGATGATGATCAGCGCCAGGCCGCCGAGCAGGGTCCACTTGGGGCCGAGCCGGCTGGAGACCGCGCCGGTGATGAGCATTGCCGCGCCGGTCACCAGGAGATAGCTGGTGAAGAGTAGCTCGACCTGAGCGGGGCTGGCGTGGAGCTGTGAGGAGAGGGCCGGCAGGATGGGGTCGACCAGCCCTAGACCCATGAACGAGACCACGCAGGCGAAGGCGACGGCCCACACCGCCTTGGGCTGTTGCAAGAGGCTAGGGGGCGCGGCCTGCGGCGCCGGTCCCTGTGTCGTCGCCCGCCGTGGGATGTCTGCTTCTGCTGCTTGCCTCACTGCCCTCTCCTTATACCCAGTCTCGTGTCTTCCAGGCCGCGCCACATCCAGCCCCATTTATCGGGCCGCGTGTGGCGCAACCACTTTATTTACTTGTATTGTACAACATGAAACGTGTACTATACAAGTGTATACGGGTGCAAAGAAGCCTGCGACTGAAGTCGCATGGCAAACCACGGCGACTAAAGTCGCGGGGGACGCCACATCCAGAGACACTTCAGTGTCCGTGGTTTGCCATGCGACTTCAGTCGCAGGTCCCGTTCCACTATTTCGAGGGGCGCCCCACCATGGACATGAACGATATGATAGACAGCGTGGGCGTGGTCGAGTACGAAGTCAGCCTCCTGCTGCGGCTGGCGGAATCAGCGCGCAAAACGCCCGAGACACTTGACCGCTCGGCCTATCTGCTCCTGGGTGAGCTCGAGACGCGCGGCCCGCTGGGGATCGCCGTGCTCGCCCAGTCGTTCCAGGTTGACCTCTCGACCGCGAGCAGGCAGACGGCCACCCTGGAAGCCAAGGGGCTGGTGGAGCGGTTGCCCGATCCGGACGACGGGCGGATCAGCCTGCTCCAGATCACCCCGCGTGGGCGCGCACAGTTTCAGGCCACCCGCGCGGCGCGCCACGCGCTGTTCGACGACATCCTGGCAGGCTGGCCGGAGGAGGATCGGCGGCAGCTCGGGGCGTCTCTCGTCCGGTTGAACCAGTCCATCACCCGGCGGCGCCGTCGCCTCCAGGCGCGTGGATCGGGGGCGCATTAGACTTCGCGTTAGCTTTTCGACGGAAAATTACGCATCGTTGTCGCACCCCTGTTCCGAAGCTTGCCGCTGGGCGCCGTGCGCCGCGTCGTCGTCGGGAGAGCTGAGGAGTTGCGCCAGGAGCGTGTCGAAGCTGGCCAGCTGCTGCGGTGTGAGGGGTGCGAACGAGGCGGCGAGGACGCGCTCGACGATCTGATCGCCGGCGCGGCGCAGCGCGCGGCCTTTGTCGGTGAGGCGGTGACGCACGGCGCGGCCAGGACCGGGGACCCGCTCGATGAGGCCGCGGTCGATCATGCGACCGGCGAGCGCGCCGAAGGACTGGTCGCTCTGGAACGTCAGCTGGGCCAGGTCGTGCAGCGAGGCGCCAGGATTTTGGTCGAGGTGTCGCAAGGCGTCCCACTGCACGAGGCTGATCCCCAGCGCTGCCAATTCGGCGTTGAGCGCGCGGTGGTGACGCATCTGTAGCCGCTTCACGGCTAGTCCGACATCCTGCAATGTTCTCGACACGCTCCCATCCTAGCTGATCCTCATCTTCACGGCTAGTCCGACGTTCTGCAATTCTGCAATCCTGCAATGTTCTCGATACGCCCCCATCGTGGCCGATCCTCATCACCTTGCTTATTTAAGCATATTGTTATAAACTAGTTGATATGAGTCATCGAGCGTCACATATAGATCGACGTCGTGCTCGCCCCCCACCTGGACGTGGGCGGCGGCTAGGCCACCGCTACGCTCACCGCCGTGCCGCTGGTCACACTGGTCAGTCGGCACAGACGACGACATCCCGGCCCTATCGGCCGATCTGCCCGCCGACCCCATCAAGGCGACACCAAAGGAGCCATCATGACCACCACCACGCACACCTTGACCGTCGCCGGCATCGGCCCGGTCGACGTCACGATCGACGACTGCGGCGCGGGCAGCCCGTACCTGCTGCTGCATGGCGGCGGCGGGCCACAGACCGTCGCTGGGTTCGCCGAGTTGCTCGCCGGCGCCCAAGCCGCACGCGTGATCACACCGACCCACCCCGGCTTTGCCGGTACCGTCCGGCCCGAGCGATTGAGCAGTGTCGGCAGCTTGGCCGCGCTCTATGTCGCACTTCTCGACGAACTCGACGTCACCGGCGTCACGGTGGTGGGTAACTCAATCGGTGGTTGGATCACCGCCGAGGTGGCGCTGCTGCAATCACCGCGTGTCAGCCGCGTCATTCTCATTGACGCCGTCGGCATCGAGGTCGCCGACCATCCGGTCGCCGACTTTTTCTCGCTCACTCTGGATCAGATGTCTGAGTTGAGCTTCCACGACCCGGCAAAATTCCGCATCGACCCGTCCAAGCTGCCGCCGGCGGCACAGGCAGCGCTGCCCGGTAACCGCGCGAGCCTGGCGGTCTATGCGGGGACGACGATGAACGACCCGGCCCTGGCCGCCAGACTTGCCGGCGTCACAGTGCCCGTCTTGGTGCTCTGGGGCGAGGCAGACCGCGTGGCGGACGTCGACTACGGGCGCGCCTATGCCGATGCGCTACCGACGGCCCGGTTTCAGCTCCTCCCTGGAACGGGCCACCTGCCTCAGGTCGAGACGCCGCGGCAGGTCCTCGACGCCATCTCTATCTTCGCAGGCGCCGGCGTGCCCTCGTCCGTCCGGTCCTGATCCCGGCATCGGGCAAGCCCGATTAATCCGCTGTGCAGCCTCCAGCCGCTGCGTACGTTCAACCCAAGCCAAGCGCTTTCGTCAACCTTTACAGGAGAAAATCATGTGGCAGACCGCATATACCGTCGAGACCGGTCTGGCGCCCGAAGCCATCTGGGGGGCGCTGCGCGCCCTGCAGACCGGAGCGGTTCCGCTGCGCAGTGGCGACCGGCGCGCACTGAACGGCCCGTTCGAGGCGCATAGCACGATCGCGGTGACGCCGGTGGGCCTGGACACCCTGCAATCGACCATCACCGAACTCGTCGCCAACGAGGTCTTAGCCGAACAGACGAACTTCAACGGCCTCGTCCTGCTCCTGCGGCACACCCTGCGCCCGTTGAGCGGTGGTGGAACCCGCATCACCCGGCAACTTGAGATCAGTGGCGAAAATGCCGACCACGAGGGACCCATCGTCGGACCTCGGATCAGCGAAGACTATCCCGAGGCTCTGGACGAATTGGTCACCTCTGCTCGCACGCGTGACTGATGTGCTCAGTCAGTGTCGTGTTCGTGGACGTGGCGCCCGACCGAGAACGATCGCGGGGCGACCCTGCCAAACAGCGCTGCGAAATCCGTGCCAGTCGATCGTGGCGAGGTATGGCGCATCACCAACATCTACGGCAAGATCAGTTCGCGCGGTCGGGCCGACGCGACGGCCTATGCGTCACGGGCTGTACCCGAATAGACGACCATCGGCAGCCCAGCGGGGGCCACCAGCGGATAGAGAGAGAGAAGGTGTCATGAGTACGTACGTGCTGATTCACGGATCATGGTTCGGTAGCTGGTGTTGGGAGAACGTCGTGCCCCTGTTGGAGCGGGAGGGGCACACCGTGCTGGCGCCGGATCTGCCGGGGTACGGCGGGGATACGACGCCATTGACCGACATCACCCTCCCGTCCTACGCCGAGCGGGTCTGTCAGATCCTCGACGCACAGGCCGAACCGGTCATCCTGGTGGGCCACAGCCGGGGAGGCATCGCCATCACCCAGGCTGCGGAGTATCGACCGGACAAGATAGCGACCTTAATCTATCTGTGCGCGTTCCTCAGACGGTGGTCACGCTGAACACCAGCCACTCGCCCTTCTACGCGGCGCCGGCGGACCTGGCGATGCGCCTGAGCGCGCTGCCGTCGCAGGCGAGAGCTGCGACGGCGTGACGCGGGGCGGCACACGACCAATGGATACAGCCCGTGTACGCGCGGTGACGACGTGCATTCGGCGCGCTCCGGCCCGCGCGCCCCTAGCGATTTTCAATGGCTACCCTGGCTTTGCCCATAAAGCCGGCCCCACCATGCCCCACCGACGAAACGGAGTTTCGACTAGTAGGCGCCGCGCAGCTGGCACGCCGCAGCGACCATGCGCGCCAGCGCCGGCGTCACCTCGTCCCACGTACGCGTCTTGAGGCCGCAGTCGGGGTTAACCCAGACCTGGCCGGCCGGCAGCGCCTCTAACGTTGCCCGTAGCATCACCACGAGTTCGTCCTCGCCGGGCACGCGGGGGGAGTGGATGTCGTAGACGCCGGGACCGACTTCCTTGTCGTAGCCGGTCCGCCGGAAGACGTCGAGTAGCTCGCCGCGCGAACGCGAGTTCTCGATGGAGAGTACGTCGGCGTCGAGCGCTGAGATGGCGTCGATGATATCGTCGAAGGCGCTGTAGCACATGTGCGTGTGTACCTGCGTGGCCGGCCCCGCGCCGGAGGCGGCCACGCGGAAGCAGGCCACCGCCCAGGCTAGATAGAGGTCGCGGTCGGCGCGGCGCGGCGGGAGCCCCTCGCGTAGGGCCGGTTCGTCGATCTGGATCGCGCGCAGCCCCGCCGCGTCCAGGTCGGTCACCTCGTCCTTGAGCGCCAGGGCAAGCTGGCGGCAGGTGTCGGCGCGCGGCTGGTCGTCGCGCACGAACGACCAGTTGAGGATCGTCACCGGCCCCGTTAGCATGCCCTTGACCGGCCTAGTGGTGAGCGACTGCGCGTAGGCGCTCCAGCGCAGTGTCATCGGCGCGGGACGCGCTACGTCCCCGTAGATGATGGGTGGACGGACGCAGCGCGACCCGTAGCTCTGCACCCAGCCGTAGCGCGTGAAGGCGAAGCCGGAGAGCTGTTCGCCGAAGTATTGCACCATGTCGTTGCGCTCGGCCTCGCCATGCACCAGCACGTCCAGCCCCAATTCCTCTTGGCGCCGGATCGTGCGCGCGATTTCCTGCTCGATGAAGGAGTCGTATTCTTGTGCGGTGATCTCGCCGCCCTCGAACCGGCGGCGCGTCCGGCGCGCCTCCGCCGTCTGCGGGAACGAGCCGATCGTGGTCGTCGGCAGGGGCGGTAAGCCCAGCCGCGCGCGCTGCAAGGGACGGCGCTCGGCATAGGGTAGGCGCTGGACCGCGCCCTCTGTGGCCATACGCCCTTGCACCGCCGCGTCGTGGACGCGCGGCGAGGCCGCGCGTTGTTCCGCCACCGCCGCGCTCGCGCGCAAGGCGTCCGTCGTGTCCGCTGACGCGTCAGCGGACGCCGATGCGCGGCTCTCGTCGAGGCCGCGTCCCAGCGTCGCGACCTCGGCGAGCTTTTGCTCGGCGAAAGCCAGCCAGCTGCGTATCTCCGGCTCGACGCCTTCTTCGCGCGCGGCGTCGTAGGGGACGTGCAGCAGCGAGCACGACGTACTCACAATCAGGCGCTCACGGGGCACGATCGCCGTGAGGTCTTCCAGGGTGTCGAGGGCGGTCTCCAGGTTGGCGCGCCAGACGTTGCGCCCGTCCACGACGCCAGCCACGAGGGTCTTATCGTCCGGCAGGCCGTGGCGCCGCAGCAGGTCGAGGTTGTGGGGGCCGCGCACGAGGTCAAGCGCGATCCCGTCAATCGGCAGCGCCGCTAGCGTCTCGTAGCTCTCACCGACATGACCGAAGTAGGTCGCGACCAGCAGCTTGGCGGCGCCCTTGCGCGCGGCGAGCGCCGTATAGGCGCGGCGCAGCGTCGCCAACTCCTCCGGCGTACGGTCCTGCACCAGGCAGGGCTCGTCGAGTTGTATCCACTCCGCGCCCCCGGCGGCCAGCCGCGCGATGACCTCGCCATAGACCGCGACGATGCCGTCGAGCGTCTCGCCCAGGATGTCCAGCCCCTCGTCCTGGGCTTTGCCAAGCAGCGCCAGGCTGAACGGGCCGACCAGCACGGGTTTGGCCGCGACGCCCAACGCCTGAGCCTGGGCAAGTTCGTCGAACGGCTTGGTCGAGGTGAGGCGGAAGCGCTGTCCGCGCCGCCACTCCGGCACGATGTAGTGGTAGTTCGTATCGAACCATTTGGTCATCTCCATCGCCGTCACGTCGAGCCCGTCGCGTTGCGCGCCGCGCGCCATGGCGAAATAGGTGTCGAGGTCGACCGTCGCGCCGTCCCGACCATCCCAGTGGTAGCGCGGGGGCACGGCCCCGACGAGGGCCACGGCGTCGAGCACCTGGTCGTAGAGCGAGAAATCGTTGACCGGGATGAGCGAGACGCCGGCCGCGCGCTGCGCCTCCCAGTGGGCCTGCCGCAGCGCGGCCGCCGTCGCGTCCAACCCTTCCACCGTCAGCGCGCCCTTCCAGTAGGACTCGCAGGCGCGCTTGAGCTCACGGTCGCGCCCGATCCGTGGGTAGCCTAGCGTCGTCGTCCGTGTCATGGATGTCTCCTCTCTAGTCGTGAGTCGTGAGTCGTGAGTCGTCGAGGCGCTTTTGTCAAAGAAGAGAGCTGATGCCCCGTGTCAGTGCCTTGCTTTATTATATAACGAACATTCGATTTATAATCAAACAGTGCGGGGTCGAAGCCCATCGACGCGAAGTGCCCTTCGATACGGCCGCCACGCGCACTTCTGCGACCTGTGGGGCGGCAAGAGGCGGCGGCTGCGCGCGTTCCGCCGGGAGATGCACGCGGCGCTGGCGGAGGCGCGCCCTGCTCGCCCAGGGGCGCATCCAGGCGCGGGTCGCCCGCCAGCTGCCGCTGGAGCGGGCGGCCGAGGGGCTGCGCCTGGCGGAGTCGGGCACGGTCTCGGGCAAGGTCGTGCTAGTCCCCGCCCTGGCCTGAGCGGGCAGCGAGCGACGATTATTGACAGCATGTTGACGAGATCGTATAAGGATAAGCAAACGAGCTTGACGAAAGGACACATCATGTCGACCCCACCACCCGGCGGCCGCCTCAAACTCGCTGACGACCTCACCCTGAGCCGCATGGGGTATGGCGCCATGCAGCTCGCCGGACCCGGCGTATTCGGCCCGCCCAAGGATCGCGCGCAGGCGATCGCGGTCCTCCGCGCAGCGAGCGACCTCGGTGTGACGCACATCGACACCAGTGACTTCTACGGACCGTTCATAGTGAACGAGCTCATCAAGGAGGCGCTGCACCCGTATCCCGCTGACCTACACATCGTGACCAAAGTGGGCGCCCGGCGCGGCGCCGACGGCTCATGGCCCCCGGCGCTCTCTCCCGACGATCTCACCCGTGCGGTGCACGAAAACCTCGCACACCTCGGACTCGACGTCCTCGATGTCGTCAACCTGCGCGTCGGCGCGGTCGAAACCCCCACCGACGCGTCGCTGGCGGCGCCGTTTAGCGCACTCGCGGAACTGCGGCAGCAAGGACTCATCCGCCACCTCGGCGTCAGCAACGTCTCAGCGGCGCAACTCACCGAAGCGCAGTCCATCGCGCCGGTGGTGACCGTGCAGAATCTCTACAACCTCGCCCAGCGCCAGGACGACGACCTCGTTGAGCGGTGCGCGCGTGACGGGATCGCTTTCGCGCCGTTCTTCCCGCTGGGGGGATTCTCTCCCCTGCAATCCGAGACGCTCGATCGTGTCGCCACGCGTCTCGACGCATCCGCGCAGCAGGTCGCGCTGGCGTGGCTGCTGCAGCGGTCGTCCACGATAGCGCTTATTCCGGGCACGTCGTCGGTGGCTCACCTACGCGAGAACGTCGCCGCCGCGGCTCTTGCACTGCCGGCGGACGCGATCAACGAACTCGACACCATCGGTCGCTGACCGGTATAGGGCGGCTGGCGCGTCTACCAGCGTTCACGATCGGGTAGCTCTTGAGGTCCACCTACTGGATCACACCCAGTGGACCTGGGCTCACACGCGGCGCCGTGTCTTGACGGCTGATCTTCGACTATCGCGGGGAGTCCCGGGATCACGATGCGCCGCTGATCCCAGGACAGCCGTTTCGTTACGGTCTCGATACGGTCTCGATAAGGAGTTGGCATGCCGCCGAAGGCAGGGATACACGAGGCCGCGCGGCGCGCGCAGATTCTACGCGCGGCGCGCCGCTGCATCGTCGCGTTGGGGTACGAGCGGGTGACGGTGCGCGACGTCGCGGCGGACGCGGGTGTGAGCACCGGGACGGTCGTGCACTACTTTGGCGACAAAGATAGCGTGCTGGAAGCCGCCCTGCTCGACAAGGTGCAAGACACCGGGCTGGCCCTGCGCGCGGCGCTCACCGGCGCGCGTACAGCCTGGGAGCGATTGGAGCGGCTGGTCGAGGCCAGCCTGCCCGCGAGTGACGAGGTGCGCGATGAGTGGCGGCTGTGGTTGACCTTCTGGGGCGAGGTCACGCGCAACGAGCGGCTTCGTGCGGTGAGCGCGCGACAGCACCGGCGCTGGACGCGCTTCCTGACGCGTATCATCGCCGACGGTATCGCGGCCGGTGAGTTCGCCCCGGTCGATCCGGCAGTCATAGCGGCGCAGGCCGCCGCGTTGATCGACGGCTTGGCCGTGCAAGCGACCCTGCGCAACCCCCAACTCGACGCCGCCCGCATGCGCGCCCTATGCCTCGACGCGCTGCGACGGCTCCTTAATCAGTGAGTGTCTAGTGTTGAGTGACTAGTTGTTGAGGTTGACTAAACACTAAACACTAAACACTAAACACTCGTATGGTGATCCAAGTGAGCCTATAAGCCGAGTTCTGTCCCCGGAGTATGGGGCTCCTCCGGGGGGCGACCATCCATCTAGGCCGGCGGTTACCCGCCGTCTCAAGCGACCAACCCGGGACAGGGCGAGCAACCCCTGAGCCGGCGCTGCCAGGCAACGCCGGCGCGGCCCCTGTTCGGTCTTGCTCCAGGTGAGGTTTACCGCGGCCGGCCGGTCACCCGGACGCCGGTGGGCTCTTACCCCGCCATTTCACCCTTACCGCCTTTTATGAGTGTTTAGTGTCTAGTGATGAGTGCTTAGTTGCTTAGGCGAACTAAACACTCATCACTAGACACTAAGCACTTACAGGGCGGCGGTATGTTTCTGTGGCACTGTCTTGCGGGTCACCCCGACTGGGTGTTACCCAGCACCCCGCTCTATGGAGCTCGGACTTTCCTCGTGCGGGCCGAAGCCCGCCCGCGGCCGCCCGGCTCACTTGGATCAGAGTAGAGGCTATCAAACAGGCGGTGACTTGTCAAAAAGAGTTACTCGTCACTCGGTAGCGGGGGATCGTACATCGGCAGCGGGCGCAGACGTGTGTCGATGCCCAGGTCGGCCAGTTGCATCGCCTCGGTCAGGTCGTCCTGCCGCCCCAGCGTAAACGTGGCGTGCCCGAAGGGCGCCAGCAACCTGTCGATGGGCTCTAGCATGCGCAGCACGGCGGGGTGCCGGGGTTGTTGCTCGCCGCTGAGTTGGCGTACCGCCGTTTCGTTGATAAGCTCAAGGAGCAGCGGTGCAGGCGCGTAGGGGCGCGCGTAGCGCAGCGCGAGCTCCAGGGCCTGCAACTGCGCCTCTAGCTGCGTAGCATTGCCGAGATACCGCGCGACCCGCGTGGGCGGTCCACCGCCGACGCCAGCGATGATGATACCTGCCCCGGCCAGTCCTGGGTTACCCCGCGCCACCCCCACGACCCTTACCATCACTGGCGCGGCGTGTTCAGATTCACTCACAAACAATATCCTCGCTAGACACATTGACTATCAGCTATAAGCCCGTGCTACCCTTTTGCCAGCGGGCTACTACCCCTGTTGTCATGCAAGGAGGATCGACGATGAAACTATCGCGGCTGGTAGCGCCGGCGCTGCTCTTGTCCTTAATCATACCCCTAAGCGCGCGTAGCGCCTTGTCGGCGGCGCGGACGACCGCCTACCAAAGCTCGCCCCGCGCCGTGTCCGCTGTAGCGACGACCGTCCTGACGGGCGCGATCGGCGGCGCCGCCTACAAGATAGAGGTCCCTGCCCCGTGGAACGGAACTCTCGTCCTGTACAGCCATGGCTACGTGGTCCCCGGCCAGGCCAATCCAGCCACCGATGTCACTGATCCGGTCACTGGCGCGTGGCTGCTCGCTCATGGCTATGCCTTGGCTGGCTCGTCCTACAGCAGCACCGGCTGGGCGTTGCAGCAGGCTTTCCAAGACCAGACCGCGCTGCTCGACTTCTTCGCGAGTAAGGTCGGGCGCCCCACGCGCACGATTGCCTGGGGCCACTCGCTCGGCGGTATCATCACCGCCGGTCTGGTGCAGAAGTATCCGCAACGCTTCACCGGCGCCCTGCCCATGTGCGGCGTGCTGGCGGGCGGGGTCGGGACCTGGAACCAATCGCTCGACTCAGCCTTCGCCTTCAAGGCGCTGCTGGCGCCCGACTCAGCGCTCCAACTCGTGCACATCACCAACCCGGCCGCCAACGCGCGGTTGTCCGAGCAGATCCTCAGCGCCGCGCAGCAGACGCCGGCGGGGCGGGCGCGCATCGCGCTGGCCGTGGCTTTGAGTGACGCGCCTGGATGGTACGATCCCACGTCCCCCGAGCCGGCGCGTAGCGACATCGCCGCGCAGGAGCAGAATCAATTCCTGTGGGCTCAGAACGTCGACTTCCCGTTCCTGTTCGCCCTGCGCGCGGAGTTGGAGCAGCGCGCCGGCGGCAACGTGTCCTCCAATGTCGGCGTCATCTACCTGCTGCAGCTGCTGCGCTCCAGCGACTTCGCGGAGGTGCGGGCGCTCTACGCCCAGGTGGGGCTCAACCTGTTCGCCGACGTGCGGAGGGTACAGATCACGCCGCGGATCGCCGCCGACCCCGCCGCCGTGAATTACCTCGCCAACAACATCGTCTTCAACGGCCAGCTAGGCTCTCCCGGCGGCGCCCCCATCTCCGTTCTGACCATGCACACGACCGGCGACGGGCTGGTACAGGTCCAGCAGGAGCAGGCCTACGCGCGTACGGTCCAGTCGGTGGGCAACGGCGACCTGCTGCGCCAGATCTACGTGCACCGTGCCGGCCACTGTAGCTTCACGCCGGCCGAGACGGTCACGGCCTTCCAGACCCTGGTCCACCGCCTGGACACGGGCGCGTGGGACAACACCGGCGACACGCAGGCGCTCAACAACGCGGCCACGGCCCTTGGACCTAGCTTCAATGTGTTCCTCTCCGCCAACGGCGCGCCGCCGACCGCGCCAGCTTTCGTGCCGTTCCGCCCCTCCGTCTTCCTGCGCCCGTTCGACTACCGTTCGCTAGGTTCCTAGCGGGTTTTGCATCGTATCTACTGGGAGCGCCGGCGTCAGTCCGCTGACGCCGGCGCTCCCAGCAAATACGGCACGCCCAGCTACCTACCTGGTTAGAGTACGTGCCGCGCTTGCCGACATCGCTCGACCGTGTACTGGATGAAACTGATCATCTCCGTCATATCGTCCGGGCGCGCGTCGTGACGCCAGGTTAGGGCGCGTTCGACCAGCGGCACCCACCGCCGGCCGAGGGCCGCGCATGCCCACGCCGCGGCGACCGGCTTCGAGGCGACCTCCCCGCGCTCAACGGTGTAGAGCGCGCGGCACATCGTCAGAATCGCGAACGCCTGGTAGGCGCGCGGGCGCAGCCACTCCGGCTCCGGCCCTTGCGCCTGCGCGGCCCAGAAGTCGAGCACCGTGTCGATCGCCGCTGCCCGCAGCTCGTCGGGCGTCACCGGGTCGATCAATGTTCGCGGGGGCGGACCCCATACCACGACGCCTTGCTCCCGCATGATGTGGCGCTGGATGACCCACTCGCTGCCGTGCGGGCCGATTCCGAAGTCCCAATCAACCCCGATGCTCGGGTGGCGCGCGTTCGCCCGGTCGTAGCGCCGCAGGGCGGTTCGGGGGATATAGGACCCTTCCAGCTTCGTCGTCCACGGTAGCCCGCTCGCCGCGATCCGCGTGTGCATGGAGCGCAAGGCCGCGAGCGTGTCTCCTGACAACTCCCGCGCGGTGACGACTAAGAAGTCGATGTCACTGCTCATGGGGTCGAAGTCGCCCGAGGAGAGCGAGCCATACAGATACAGCCCGACGAGGTCGGCGCCCAGAATCGCGCGCGCCCCCTCCAGGAGGAGGCGCAGCACGGCATTGACAGCGGGATAGGGTGTGGGGTCCGCAGGCAGTGGATTGGGCGTTGACATAGCTGATACTGCCAGTATATGGCAATTACTGCCAGTATATGGCAATCTTCACAACCCCCTTATGATATCCAAGTGCGCGGCGAAGCCGTCGGGGTAGCGCTCGCGCCACTCCTCGCGCAGCACGCCGTAACCGAGGCCGTCGTAGTAGGCGCCCTTGACGATGCGCGCCTTGCGGAAGCGCGCTTCCAAGGTGTAGCCGAGCTTCACGGCCAGCCACGTCATGCCGATGTTGCCGGACCATGTGCGCAGGTCGAGGCGTGCGATCTGGGGCAGCGCGTCGAACAAGTAGTCGCTCCAGAGCCCTAGCGCTTCGTAGCCCAGCCCTTGACCCCAGGTGGCGGGGTCGTAGAGCACGATGCCAAGCAAGGTGTCCGACCTCTTGTCGGCGATGACAAGGTTCGTGCGCGGGGTCGGCCAGTCGCCCGCGGCGATGGCGGCGCGATCGCGCTCGACCATGGCCGTCACATCGCCGGGCGAGGGCCGGAGGTAGTACGGACCGTCCAGTTCTTTCCAGCGATGTCCCGGTTGTAACCATGCCGCGAACGGCTCAAGGTCGGTCTCGCGCCAATCGCGCAGGACGACGCGCGCCATCTACCACCCCTTTCGTCCGTAGGACGGGGCCCAGACCCCGTACCGCGCTCTCTTGTCTCACCATTGTCTCACACTAGCGAACGTCGCCGTCGACTCAACGGGGCGCGTGACGCCGGCGGCGGCATGGGTGTGGTCGCGATAAGCGGCGGCTACGGTAGGCGTGAGTACGGCAGCAGGCGCAGGGCGATGGCGAGTTGCTCCAGCGGCGTTGGGCCGTAGGGAGTGAGGAAATAGCCGGGGAGTTGATCGGCGGCCACGGCCTCGAGGCGTATCCGCACGAGCGCGCCGCGATCCGGGCCGTCCATGATTTGCAGGGCGACCGGAGCGCCGCTCGTGCGACTCAGCCACCACACGGCGCGGCTTCAGTACCCTACCACGGGTCGAGCCAATTGGAACGCGGTACTCCGTGACGCCCGCCACCTGCTCGGCGCCCACTTTCAGTACCCTACCACGGGTCGAGCCTATTGGAACCATAGACCTAACGGTGTGGTACAACGGTACGCAGATCTTTCAGTACCCTACCACGGGTCGAGCCTATTGGAACGACATCAGCGAGGTGTCAGGACGCGCCCAATAAAACTTTCAGTACCCACATGCGTGGGGACGGCAGGTGCCCCAGGGCACCCTCGCCAACGAACTACGGTTCACCCCCACATGCGTGGGGACGGCTTTGCTCGTGCCTGCTCTTCATTTCATCAGAGTGTGACCAAAATCTGTGGAGAGGGTCAAGGACGTTGAAAGCCATCGCACGATGGGCCATACTGTGGAGCATCACCCACCACAGTACCCAAGGAGACATCCGATGGCTTCCAACGTAGA
>JAABUJ010004148.1_pt1 | contig 15502 bp, 12 predicted proteins | sample 5559131 | NCBI WGS metagenome assembly JAABUJ01 (sample SAMN10711875, study PRJNA513366) | rock metagenome | isolation source: Antarctica rocks | place: Antarctica: Victoria Land, Mt New Zealand nord | collected 2016-01-07 | reverse complement strand
CGGCACCGGCGCGCCGGCCCGCCACGACTCGTTCATGAAGATGAACTGCTCCACCGCGCCGAACCCCCTTCCGCCGTACTCCTCGGGCCAGCCCACGCCCAGCCACCGGTCGCGCCCCATCTGGCTGACGGCCTCCAGGCACGCCGGGCCGCCCGTCTCGCCGGCGGCGGCTTCGGCGGTGATCTCCGGCGTGACCAACTCGGCGAAGTAGCGGCGCAGTTCGTGCTGGAGGTCTTCCTGTTCAGGGGTGTAGGCGATGCGCATGATCCAACTCCTTCGGTTCTGGCGTACGTCAGTCGCGCTGGTCGCGACTCATGTACGCCATTTCGGTGTGGTGTCGGGCGGTGGTGGCTTGGCAGGCCGCCACCAGGGGGGCGGCGAAACGGCGGCGGGCGCACACGGTGTGGCCGTCTTCGATGCGGTGAAGCGTCGCGCCTTTGACGCCCAGGACCAGGCGCATCTGGTCGATCGGCGGTATGGCCCGGTCTTTGGCGGTGATCAGGACAGCGGTGGGAACGTCGATCTGGCCGATCCACTTGGAGGAGTCGTAGGTGCCGATGGCGTGGGCCGCTTCCATGACCATCCGCCAATCGTGGCGGCGCATCTCCGCCGATGCCCAGGCCCGCAGGCTGGCCGGCCGGTCGCGCACGCCGGCGGGGATGCGGTTGCGCACCAGGCGGACCGGCACCCTGGTCGCCAGCTGTCCGGCCCGGGTGCTGCCGGCCAGCGCCGACATGGCGGTGACGAAGATCAGGCGCTCTCGGGTGACGGAGACGAACCGGTCGCTGGTGGCGCAGAAGACCAGGCCGTTGACCCGCTGGCGGTGGCGCTTCCACAGCAGCTGAGCCACCGGGCCGCCCATGGAGTACCCCACGGCAGTGGCCTTTTCGACCCCGAGCTGATCGAGCAGGGCGGCTACGTCGTCGGCGCAGTCGGACAGGCGGAAGCGCCGGCTGGATCGGATGCCGCGCCCGTGCCCGCGGAGGTCTGGGGCGATCAGGCGGAAGTGCCGGCCCAGGCCTTCAAAGGCCTGGAACCAGTTGAGGCCACCACTGGCCAGGAGGCCGTGCAGCAGGACCAGGGTCGGCGCGCCCGGCGGTCCGGGCACCTCGCGGACGAAGGTGACGCCCCGACCCGGCAGCTCGACCCGCCGCCCGAGGGGTATGGGCGGACCGTGGGGACCGTCAGTTTCTGACACAGCGTCAGAGTAGAACAGGTTCTAGTTGCATGGCAGACTTCGCACGTGCCCGACCACCCGCTGAACCCGGCCGTCGACTTCATCAGCGGGTCCTTCTGGGGGGCCAACCCCCACGATGAGTTGACCTGGCTGCGCCGGAACGCCCCGGTGTACTGGGACGGGCGAGTGTGGGGCGTCGCCCGGTACGCCGACGTGAGGGCGGTGTCCAAGGACACCGAAACCTTCTCCAACGCCGGCGGCATCCGTCCCGACAGCGGCCCCATCCCGATGATGATCGACATGGATGACCTCGAGCACTTCCAGCGGCGGAAGCTGGTGAACAAGGGGTTCACGCCCCGGCGGGTCCGGGAGAGCGAGGACCAGATCCGCCGGGTGTGCGACGACATCATCGACCGGGTGTGCGAGAAGGGCGAGTGCGACTTCGTCTGGGACATCGCCGCTCCGCTGCCGCTCATCATGATCGGTGACGCCTTGGGTGTGGCTCCCGAGGACCGCGACACGCTGCTGCGGTGGAGCGACATCATGCTGTCTGCCCTCACCGGGTCCGAGGAGCAGATGGCGGAGGCGGCCGACGCCTTTGCCGGCTACACCGACTACGCCATGCGGGTCGTCGAGGCCCGGCGCGCCGAGCCGCAGGACGACCTCATGAGCGTGCTGGTGCACGCCGTGGTCGACGGCGACAGGCTCGACGACGACTCGCTGATCCACGAGTCGCTGCTCATCTTGATCGGCGGCGACGAGACCACCCGTCACGTCCTTAGCGGCGGCGGCTGGCAGGTGCTGGCCGAGCGCCGCCACTGGGACCATCTCGTAGATGACCGCTCTGCGCTGCCGGCGGCGGTGGAAGAGATGCTGCGGTGGGTCTCGCCCATCAAGAACATGGCGCGGACGATCACCCGCGACACCGACCTCGGCGGTCAGCACCTCGAGGCGGGCCAGCAACTCCTGCTGCTGTACAGCTCGGCCAACCGCGACGAGGAGGTGTTCGACAACCCGTTCACCTTTGACATCGAGCGCCGGCCGAACGAACACGTGGCCTTCGGCTTCGGCACCCACTTTTGCCTCGGCAACAGCTTGGCCCGGCTGGAGCTGCGAGTGATGTTCGAGCAGCTGCTCGAACGCCTCCCTGACCTGGAGCTGGTCGACCCGTCGGCCGAGCCGGCCTACCGCGCCGCCAACTTCATAAGCGGCTACGAAGCCATGCCGGTCCGCTTCACGCCCACCGACCCGGTCACCTCACGGTTCTGAGCCGGCTCCGGACCCGGCGCTTCGAGGCCGCCAAGGACGGCCCGGCGAGGCGCAAGTGATGCGCCGAGCTCGGGAGGAGGGCGGGGTTGGGGCCCCGCCCGGGGAGCGAAGCGACCAGAAGCCCGGTCAGCCGGGTCGGCCGGACAGCTCCTCGGCGGCGATGTGAGCCGCCCAGCGGTAGTCGGCCTTACCGGCGGGCGAGCGCTGGATGGCGTCGACCAGCACCAGGTCCTTGGGCAGCTTGTAGCCGGCCAGGCTGGCCCGGCAGTGGTCCCGCAGCCTCTCCAGCGTCGGCGGTTCGCCCTGGCTGAGGGGGGCGACGATGGCCACCACCGCACTCCCCCACCGCTCGTCGGGGACGCCGACCACCAGCACATCACCGACCGAGGGGTGGCCGTGCAGTACCCCTTCGACCTCCTCGGGGAAGACCTTCTCGCCGCCGGTGTTGATGCACTGCGAACCGCGACCGAGCAACTGGATGGTGCCGTCGGCGGCGACGGTGGCCTGGTCGCCGGTGAGGACGTGTCGCACTCCGTCGACCTCGACAAAGGTGGCGGCCGTCTTCTCCGGGTCGTTCAGGTAGCCGAGCGGGATGCGGCCGCGCAGCGCCACCCGACCGGTGATCTCGGAGCCCGGCTCCACCGGGTGGCCGTCCTCGTCCACGACCAACGTGTTCTCGTAGGGGGCGAAGCGCGTCACCCCGTGGCTGCGCCCGGCGTCGCCCCGTTGCAGTCGATGTGACCCTTGCGCCCCTGTCTCCGACGAGCCGAACCCGTCGATCACCATCACGTCCGGGAAGGTCTCGGCGATGCGCGCCTTCAGCGACGGCGACATGGGGGCGCCGCCGTTGGAGATGGCGAACAGGCTCGACACATCCCAGCGGTACGGTTCGGCCAGCCATGCCCGCAGCAGCGGTCCCCCTACGGCGTCGCCCACCACGGTGATGGTGTTGACCGCCTCGTCCTGGACTGCCTGCCAAACCTCCGGCGGCTGGAACGAGCCCGGCATGAGCGTGGTCTTGCCACCGGCGAACAGCCACATGAGCGTCGTCCACTGGGCGGCGGCGTGCATCAACGGCGCCACCGGCAGGTAGCTGATGTCCTGGCCGATGCGGTCGAGCACCTGCTCGGGTCGCTCCACTGCCCCGTTCAACCGGCTGGGATCACCGCCGCCTATGCAGGCGTAAAAAGCGTCTTCCTGCCGCCACAGCACGCCTTTGGGCAGGCCGGTGGTGCCGCCGGTGTACATGAGGTAGTGGTCGTCGCCGGTGCGCCCCGGGTTGGGCAGTGGCTCGGTGCTGCGGCCGGCGAGAGCGTCCTCGTACGGCGTCGCCCCCGCAACCGTCACCCCTGCGCCCGCTCCACCGTCGTCGATCGCCAGGATGGTGCGCATGGAGCCGAGTACCTCGGGCCCCAGCTCCGCGACAGCACCACCTAACGATGAGTGGAACAGCAGCGCGACCGACTCGGAGTCGGTGACCAGGTGGCGCAGCTCGTCGGCCACGTACCGGTAGTTGATGTTGACCGGGACCGCTTGCAGCGTGAACGCCGCCAGCATGGCTTCGAGGTACTCGACGCCGTTGCGCAGGAACAACCCGACGTGGTCGCCTCGCCCGATCCCGGCGCCGTGGAGGCGACGGGCCAGCTGGTTCGTCCGTTCGGCCAGCTCGCGATAGGTGCGGCGCTGCTGGCCGCACACCAGCGCCGTCCGCTCAGCCGACCGCGGCCACACCGCCTCCCAGATGTCAGCGAAGTTGAACGTGGCCGGCTCACCCATCAGCGGGACCGTAAACCTCAGGCGACGCCCAGGCGTTCGGCCGCCTCGCGCCGGAAGCGCTCGGCCCGGCACTCGCCAGGGTCCGAGTCGAACTTGGGGATGACCTTCTCGCCGAACAGCTCGACGGTCTCCTCCACCAGCGCGTAGGGATAGGCGCTGCCGGTGGGTCCCATGATGAGCTGGTCGACGCCGATCTCGTCCCACTTGGCCAGCGCTTCGACGCACTCGTCGGGAGTGCCGACGATGGAGGCGCCCTTGGCGACGCCGACCTCGAGCTGCTCCAGGGTGGGGTCGGGGATCTCGGCGGGCCACTCGGGGATGCCGGACGGCTTGGGGAAGGTGTCGAGGTACTTGAACACCAGGCTCTGCTGGCGACCGTTGCGGGAATGGGTCATCCAGTCGCGGGCGGCGTCGCCGTCTTCGAGGCACATGAAGTTGGTGGTGATGGCCACGTTGTCGTTGACGTAGTCCCCCACCGGGTCGGCGTCGGCGATGTGCTCCTTGTACGTCTCGACCAGCGGGCGCATGCGCTCGGGCGATCCGCCGGTGAAGCAGATGACGCCGAGTCCGAGCTTGGCCGCCTTCTCGAAGGTCTCCGGGTTGCCGGCCGCCACCCACATGGGCGGGTGGGGCTTGATGTGGGGCTTCGGCAGCACGTTGCGCTCGGGCATCGAGAAGAAGCGTCCGTCGAAGCTGTAGCTGTCCTGTCCCCACATCTTGGCGAACTCGGGCATCACCTCGTCGAACATCTCCTTGGTGGAGTCGGGGTCGGTGATGCCGAAGCCGGCCTGCTCGGTGGTGGAGCTCCCCCGGCCGGTGCCGAAGTCGAACCGGCCGCCGGACAGGTGGTCGAGCATGGCCACCCGCTCGGCGATGCGGGCCGGATGGTTGACCGGCGGCGTCACGTTGATGATCCCCGAGCCGACCCGGATGCGGTTGGTGCGGGCGAGTATGTGCGGCATCACCACCTCGTTGGCCGAGATGTGGCTGTACTCGGCCAAGAAGTGGTGCTCGGTGACCCACACGTACTTCCAGCCGCTGCGGTCGCCCGCCTCGGCCACCCGGGTCTCGTTCAGGAGGCGCTCGTGCTCGTAGGCGTCGTTGCGCCCGTCGAGGTAGTCAGGCACCCAGCCACCGATGAAAAGTCCGAACTCCATGCTCATGCCGTCACCTTATCCCATTATGTGACGCTCTGTCACCTATTTGTTCCCGACAGGTGCACCAGGCCCCCGACCAAGGTCTGCATGAGAACCTCGGTGATGGCCGTCTCTGACAGCCGCGTGCTCTGCGCCAGGCCGGTGGTGGCGCCGGACACCACGTAGGTGACGACCTTGGGATCGGGCCGAGCAGATAGCTCTCCTCGGTCGTCCGCCCGCTCAAAGATGGTCGCGAAGCCTTCCTCACTGGGAGCGATGAAGCGGCGGTGGGTGTCGCGCGACAGCTCCGGGTCGCTGAGCAGCTCGATGGTCAGGCCGGGAACGCCCCTCACGTAGGCGGGGTGGCTCATGCGGGCGACGTGCTGGGCCACGTAGCTGCGCAGGTCCTCGACCACCGAGCCGGTGTCGGGCACGACCAGCTCGGCGGCGGTGCCGAACAGGACGTCGCGGACCAGGGCCACCTTGGAGTCCCACACCCGGTAGACGAGCACCCGGTTGGACCCGGCCCGCTGGGCCACTGAGTCGATGGTCAAAGCGCCGTAACCGACCTCGGCCAGCAGCTCCAGGGTGGCGTCCACCACCGCTTGGCGTTTGGCCAGGTCGATCGGCCGGCCCGGACCGCGCTTCTTCCGGGAGTCCTCGTGTTCTGGCGTAGGTGAGTGAGCCTGAGACGGACTCATCTACGCCAGAAGGGGGGAGTTGGGGGCTGGCGGACCTGACACGACGTCAGATTACTGTCGCCGACCATGACCAGCACCCATGAGCACCAGGGCGGCGCCGGGCCGCTGCACGGCATCCGCGTCATCGAGAGCTCCATGCTCGGGCCCGGAGCGATCACCACCCACCTGGCCGACCTGGGCGCCGACGTGATCAAAGTGGAGTCACCGCAGGGTGACTACATCCGCGAGATGACTTGGCCCATCGTCGAAGGCGTGTCGCTCATGCACCTGCACATCAGCCGGGGCAAGCGCAGCATCGTGCTCGACCTGCGCACGGACGCCGGCGTGGAGCTGTACCTGGCCCTGGTGAGCGACGCCGACGTGGTGATCGAGGCCATGCGTCCCGGCGGGCTCGAACGGCGGGGACTCGGCTACGACCGGCTCAAGCAGGCCAACCCGCGGATCGTGTTCTGCACCATCTCGGGCTACGGCATGACCGGCCCGTACAAGGAGATGCCGAGCCACGGGTTGGCCTACGACGTGTGGGCCGGCTTGGTGAAGCCCGAGGTGACCGTAGACGGGTTCGCCGCCATCCCCGAGCACCCCTCGACCGGCATCCACGCCGGCCCGCTGTTCGGTGCCCTCGGTGTGCTGGCCGGCGTCATCCATGCCCGGGCCACCGGCGAGGGTTGTCGCCTGGAGGTGGCCCAGAGCGACGCCGCCGCGTCGATGGACTGGTTGCGGAGCGAGACCTACCGCGCCTACCAGCGGCCCGAGGATGAGGTCACCGGCAACAAGTCAGACGGCTACGCCCGGCGGGAACCGGGGACCAAGGGCATGCGTGACGGTGTCCGCTACCAGTTCTACGAGACCAGCGACGGCTACATCCTGTTCCAGGCCTCCGAGCGCGAGTTCTGGGAGAACTTCTGCCGAGGCATCGACCGTGTTGACCTGTTCGAGTCCCATCCCGGGTCCCGGTACGCCGACCACGCCGTGGGGGACACCGCCTTGCGGTCCGAGCTCAAGGCCATCTTCGGCGCCCGGACGACGGACGAGTGGGTCGAGCTGGGCCGGCAGGTGAACACGCCGATCGTGGCGGTGAACACACCGCAGACCTTGGCCGACGACCCGCAGTTCCAGGACCGCCTGCCCTGGTTGTCCCAGGAGCGGCTCGGGTGCGAGCAGCTCCCCAGCCCCCTCAAGTACATGGACGTCGAGCTGCCCGTCCCGACCAAGGCGCCCACGGTCGGCCAGCACACCGACGAGGTCCTGCGCGACGTGCTCGGCCTCGAAGAGAGCCGGGTCGACGAACTGCGTCGAGAAGGAGTGGTCGGCTGACCAACCGGTCAGGTGGCAGCGGCCAACTCACAGAAGCGGTCGATGCGTGCGCGCAGGACGGCGAGGCTCGATGCCCAGAACTGCTCGTCACGCACGTCGATGCCGAACCGGGCGGCCAGGTCGGCGGCGTCGCCCAGGCCGGTGGCCGACAGAAGGTCGTCGTACCCCAGCCGGAAGCGGTCGGGGTCGCTCTGACATTCGGCGTACAGGCCGATCCCGAACAGCAGGCCAAAGGTGTAGGGCCAGTTGTAGTAAGCGGTGAAGTAGTGGCCCTTGACCGCCCACATCCAGGGGTGCAGGTGGTTGTGGTCCACGCCGTCCAGGTACGCAGCCCGCTGAGCGTCGCTCATCAGCTCGCACAGCCGGTTCACCGACAGCACCCCGCGCCGGCGTTCTTCGGTGAGTGCCCGCTCGAACAGGAACCGGCTGTGGATGTCGACCACCACCTGGGTGGCGCCCACCAAGTCGCCGTCGAGGATGGCCAGCTCGCCGCCGGTGTCGTCGCCCACGGCCGCCAGCCCAGCCTGAACCATGACCGTCTCGCAGAAGATGCTGGCCGTCTCCGCCAACGCCATGGGCGTCTGGCGCTGCAGCGGCGTGCGGTCGCCCAAGTTGACGTTGTGGTAGGCGTGGCCCAACTCGTGGGCCAGCGTCTGCACGCTGTCGAAGCTGCCGTCGAAGTTCAGCAGCACCCGGCTGACCCCGCCCTGAACCGGCATGCAAAAGGCCCCACCGACCTTGCCCGACCGCGGTTCGGCGTCGAGCCAACCGTCGTCCACCGCGGTTCGGACCACGTCGGCCAAGCGGGGCGAGAAGCCGGCAAAGGCGTCCGCCACCGCGGCGGTGGCCTCCGTCCATTCGAACCGCTTCGGTGTTCCCACCGGCGCCAGCAAGTCCCACCATTTCATGGTCGGTCCTCGACTCGCTTCGCTCGCCTCCGGCCTCCGTGCCGGCTCGTCGCTGGCGCTTCCCTCGCCGGCCGTGCTGGCGCGGTCGAGGAGCGCCGCCTTGGCTTTGTTGAAGCGGGCGAAGTCGGGCAGCGACGCCACCACAGCTCGTTGCATGGCGTCGAGCGTCTGACGGTCGACGTTGTTGTTGAACAGGGCGACGTCCAGCGAGTCGGTCCAACCCCGGCGCTGGTTCAGTGTGTTGGTCTCCGCCTTGAAGGCGTTCAAGGCGGTGGACAACGGGATCGACACCGACTCCCAAGCTTTCAACTCAGCGTCGAACGCCGCTTGGCGCACCGCCGGGTCGGCATTGGTGGCCAGGCCCCGTACCGCGCTCATGGGCAACGATCGGGCCGCTTCCTCGCCGGGGAACGGCACCTCGACCGAGAGGCGCGCCGTGACGTCGCTGTGCAGCTTGGACCAGGCCCGGCCTCCGGTCAGGGCGAGCGCGGCGGCCAGGTCCTCCTCCGCTTCGCTCATCTAGTGCTCGGCTGACGCCGCCGCCCGCCGCAGGGCGTAGGCGTGGTCGGCGGCCGCTTCACTGCGCTTGATGAGCCCTTCAGCACCCACCGTTGCCACCCACGCCGCCAACCGCTTTTGCAGGGTCGACACCGCCGCGGTGTCGGCTTGGAACCGCGACTGCAGGTTGGAGGCCTGATCGGCCTCGGTGCCGGTCGAGACGTGGGCATAGAGGTAGGCACCGACCAGCCGCATCTGCTCCGAAAGCTGGTTCAGGCCCGGCAGCACGTCCTCGACCGCCGAAGCATCGTCGTCGGTTGCCTCACGGGGCTCGCCGCCGCGTATGCCAAAGGCGTCAAAGGCGGCAGTGAGCCGTTGCACCGACGCCTCCACCGACTCCTGGGCGAAGGAGAACTGCCGGCTCAGCAAGCCGGGGAACAGCGAGTCGGTGTCCCAGTGGGGAAGCGCCTCGACCTCAGGGGCAGTGGTGTTCATCGCCCCATCCTTCCAGCCGGCGACCCCCATCCCCGGGAGAGGCAGTCGCTACCGTTGGACCATGACTGACACCGAGGCACGCACCGAAGCGACCGGCGCCAACGGCTCGAATCCGGGCGTCGCCACCACCAGCCAGCTCCGGCCCGGCCGGACCGAGACAGACCGTCTGGCCGGCCGGGTGGCGGTCCCGGCCGAGGGGCGGGAGTCGGCCGAGGTCCGCTCCCCGCTGAACGGCGAGCTCCTCGGTGTCGTGCCCGTCGGCACCGCCGACGACGTCACCGCCGCCATGGAGCGGGCCCGGTCGGCGCAGCGGGTGTGGGCGACCAAGCCGGTCAAGGAACGGGCCGCGGTGCTGTTGCGCTACCACGACCTGGTGCTGGAGCAGCAAGACGAGCTGCTGGATCTGATCCAGGCCGAGAACGGCAAGGCCCGGGTGTGGGCTTTCGAGGAGATCCTCGACCAGGCCGTCACCGCTCGCTACTACGCCCGCCTGGCACCGCGGGCCCTCAAGCCCAAGGCCAAGCTGACCGCCCTGCCCGGGCTCGTCCGCACCTGGGAGCACCACCTCCCCAAGGGCGTGATCGGCGTGATCTCGCCGTGGAACTACCCGCTGGTGCTGGCCGTGTCCGACGCGCTGGCCGCGCTGGTGGCGGGCAACGCCATCGTCATCAAGCCCGACAGCCAGACCCCGTTCACCGCCATCCGCGCCTTTGAGATGCTCGAAGAGGCCGGCCTGCCCAAAGGTCTGGTTCAGATCGTCACGGGACCCGGCCGCAGTGTCGGCACCGCCATCATCGACCAGGCCGACTACGTCATGTTCACCGGCTCCACCGACACCGGCCGCAAGGTCGCCTCGCAGGCCGCCGAGCGGCTGATCGGAATGTCGGCCGAGCTGGGCGGCAAGAACCCGATGGTCGTCACCGCCGACGTCGACCTGGACACCGCCGTCGAAGGGGCGGTCGTGGCCGCCTTCGCCAACACCGGCCAGCTCTGCATCTCCATCGAGCGCATCTACGTCGAGGACGCCATCGCCGGACGGTTCACCGACCAGCTCGCCCAGCGGGTGGCCGGCCTCAAGCTCGGAGCCGAACAGTCCTACGGCGCCGAGGTCGGCGCCCTCGCCTCCCAGGACCAGCTCGACAAGGTCAGCGCCCACGTCCAGGACGCGGTCGTCAAGGGTGCCCGGGTCCTGGCCGGCGCCAAGGCGCGTCCCGACATCGGCCCGTTCCACTACGAGCCCACCGTGCTGGCCGACGTCACGCCGGACATGGATCTCTACGCCGATGAGACCTTCGGCCCGGTCGTCGCCGTCTACCCCGTGCAGTCGGTCGACGAAGCCGTCGACAAGGCCAACGACACCCAGTACGGCCTGAACGCCAGCGTGTACAGCGGCGACCCCAAGCAGGGCCGGGCCATCGCCGCCCGCCTCCAGGCCGGCACGGTGAACGTGAACGACGGGTACTCCTCGGCGTGGGCCACCCTCGACGCGCCCATGGGCGGCATGAAGGCCTCTGGCTTAGGTCGCCGCCACGGCCACGAGGGACTGCTCAAGTACACCGAGAGCCAGACCATCGCCGTCCGCTCCCCCCTGGCCGCCAGGCTGCAGGACCCGACTGGTGACCCTCGCGGCTACGCCAAGCGTTTCACCAAGATCCTCAAGCTGGCCAAGCACCTCCCCCGCTGATCACTCGCGCGCCGCTGCCTGACGAACTTGTCGTGAAGCGCGTGCCTGGCACTGCCAACCACGCCGAGTTCGCAGTTGGCAGGGGAAAACAGGAACGCGTTCTAGTCTCTGGTCGTGGATCTGTTGCTCAACGATGACCAGGAGGCATTGCGGGAGTCGGTGGCCCGCTTCCTGGCCAAGGCGTCGTCACCCGAGCGGGTGCGGGCGGCCGAGCCGGGCGGGTTCGACCCCGCCGTCTGGCAGGGCCTGGCCGACATGGGCGTCCCGGTCATGGCGGTGCCCGAGCACCTCGGCGGGGGCGGCGCCTCCCTGGCGGACGTCGCCGTGGTGGTTCACCAGTGCGGCTTGCACCTGGCCCCCGCCCCGGTGGTCGAAACGGTGGTGGGCAACCGATTGCTGGCCGCCCTCGGTCGTGAACTCGACGAGTCCGCCGTCACCACCCTGGCCCTGCGGCCCCCGGTAGGGCGAACGGCGCGGCTGGTGCCGGGCGCCTCGGTCGCCACCGCGGTGCTGGCGCTCGACGGCGACCGGGTGGTCCTCGCCGAGCGCACGGTCGATCCCTTGGCCGCCGGCGGCCCCCGCAACCTTGGCAACGCTCCCCTGGCCGACGTCGACCTGGCTGCCGCCGTCGAGGTGGCTTCAGGTCCCGAAGCGACCAGCTTCTACGCCATCGCCCTGGACGAGTGGCGGGCGCTGACCGCCCTCTGGCTGCACGGTGTGGGTCGGGCGGCACTCGACATCGGTGTCCAGTACACCAAGGAGCGCCAGCAGTTCGGCGTGCCCATCGCCACTTTCCAGTCCGTCGCTCACCGGTTGGCCGACCTGCACACCGACCTCGACGGCGCCTGGCTCCTGGCCCAGAAGGCGGTATGGGCACTCGATGAGGGTGAACAACGGGGGCCGGAGTTCGCCTCCGGCGCCTTCATTTTCAGCGGGGAGACAGCGGAGCGCTCGGCGGCCGCTGCCCTGCACTACCACGGCGGCTACGGGTTCATGGAGGAGTACGACATCCAGCTGTACTTCCGCCGGGCCAAGGCCACCCGCTTGCTCCTTGGCGATCCCGGCCATGAGTTGCAGGTGCTGGCCGACCGGCTGTGGGGCCCGCCCGAGCAGGCGAGCGCCTGATGGACTTCCGGCTGCCGCCCGAGGTCCAGGAGTTCCGAGCCGAGGTCCGCTCCTTCCTCGACGAGCACGTCACCGAACAGGTGATCGAACGGGCTCACGAGACCGGGACCATCCACGACTGGGGCCTGCACGAGCAGATGGCCGAACAGGGGTGGCTCTCGGCCGGCTGGCCCACCGAGTACGGAGGGCAGGGCCGCTCGCCTCTGGAGATGAACGCGCTGACCGAGGAGATGTACCTGTCGGGCGCCCCGGTCGACGGTTTGGGCGTGGCCGCGATCGTGGCCCACACCCTGCTGATCGACGGCACCGATTGGCAGAAGCAGACGATCATCCCCGGCATCCTCAGCGGGCAGGTCATGTGCTGCCTGGGCTACAGCGAACCGGACGCCGGCTCCGACGTGGCCGCTTGCGCCACCCGGGCCGTGCGCGACGGGGACCAGTGGGTGGTGAACGGCCAGAAGATGTTCACCACGCTGGCCCATGAGGCCCACTACGTGTTCCTGCTGACCCGCACCAACACCGAAGTGGCCAAGCACAAGGGCCTGACCATGTTCGTGGTGCCAATGGACACCCCCGGCATCGAGATCACCCCGGTGCACACCCTGGGCGGCGAGCGCACCAACATCACCTTCTACACCGACGTCCACGTCGACGACCGCTACCGGGTGGGTGACGTCGACAGTGGGTGGAAGGTGATGATGACGGCGCTGGTCTACGAGCGGAACTCGGCCTGGTACGGCGAGTGCGTCCGCCTGCTCGACCACGCCGTCGAGTGGGCCCGTACGACCTGCGACGAGCACGGCCGGCGCAAGATCGACGATCCCCTGGTGCGCGAGCGCCTGGCCCGCGCCGCCATCGGCAATGAGGTCTCGAACCTCCACGGCTGGCGGGCGGCGTGGTTGGCGTCGGAGGGAAAGATGCCCGGCGTCGAGGGGACCATGGCCAAGCTGGCCACCACCGAGCACTACCAGCGATCGGCTTCGGACCTACTCGACATGCTGGGTGCCGAAGGTCTGCGCCAGCACGGCGAACCCGGCGCTCCGGCCGACGGCTGGATAGAGCAGACCTACCGCCACTGTCAGGTGACGACCATCTACGGCGGCACCAGCGAGGTCTGCCGCGGCGTCATCGCCGAGCGCGGCGTCGGCCTCCCTCGAAGCCGTTAGGGCCCAACCATATAACCGGCGCCGGTTACACTCACCCTATGCGGGCTTCGGAGACCGCCATCCGATCTGGCGCGTTCTCGCTCGTCGCGCTGGCCCGGCGCAGGGCCGGCATCAGCCAACGAGAGTTGGCCCGACGCGCTGGCACATCGCCGTCGGCGGTTTCACGATATGAGCAGGCCGCCGCCACCCCCGATTTGCCCACCCTCATCCGCTTGGTGCGCGCTTGCGGGTTCGACCTACAGCTGAACCTCGTTCCGATCGACTCCCAAGACCTCACCCTCATCCGCAGCACCCTGGAGGACGCTCCAGAGGTCCGGGCCGGTGCCAACCAGGCGCTCACCGAAGCCGCGGCTACCGCCACTGCATACCGACGTTTGCACTTATCGGCTCTTTGATCTGCGGTGGTCACCCCGATCAGTCACCCTCTCGATGCCAGGGCCATCCTCTACGTGCTGAACCAACACCAGGTCAGTTACGTGATCGTCGGCGGTTACGGAGCGGTGCTGCACGGCTCGCCGATGGCCACACGCGATCTCAACATCACCCCGTCCCGCCTGGTTGAGAACCTGCAACGGCTGGCCGCGGCGCTCACCGAGCTGGGGGCCCGCATCCGCATCGACGACGACACCGACGGTGTCGAATCGACCTTCAGTGCCGCCTCGATCGGCGACCAGTTCCCCCAAATGGCCAACCTGCGCACCCCTTTCGGTGACCTCGACCTGACCTTTGCCCCGGCCGGCCCGGCGGGCACGCCTTTCACATACGAGCGGCTGGCCGAACGAGCGGTCACCGTCGCCATCCCCGAGCCGGTCCCGGTCGCTGCCTTGGACGACATCATCGCCAGTAAGGAAGCAGCGAACCGGCCGAAGGATCGCCTCACCCTCGGCCTGCTGTACGAACTTCGCGACGAAGTGGCCAGGCGGGCCGGAGGAACGGTCTGAGTGCAGCCATCCGACCGGGCCGGGCGCCGAGAGCCTCGCATCCTCTTCCTCGGCCATGGCGCCGAGCGCACCGGTCCGCCCATCTAGCTGCCGGCCACGCCGTCGACATCGGTGCTGCCGCCTGGTGGTACACCATGACCACCCAGCCCCACGGGCCAAACTGCCCCTGATCGCCAGTCCGGCCGGTTCGAGGGCCGAACCCGCTGTCCGTCGGACGCGAGGCCGCCTCCCTCACTGGCTGAGCACACCTGATCGCCGGCGTCCTCGCTGTCCGATGCCGTTCGGCCGGGGAAGCCTCGGACAGAATCGCGACTCATGCTCGAATCGCTGAGCCAGCACCAGCTCCTGGTCTTCTGGGTCCAGATCTGCGCCCTCGTGCTCGCCGCTCGGCTGCTGGGTGCCCTGATGCGCCGCATCGGCCAACCGGCGGTGATCGGTGAGCTGGGCGCCGGCCTGCTGCTCGGTCCGAGCGTGTTCGGCCGGTTGTGGCCGGCGGGGTTCGAATGGTTCCTGCCCCACGACACGCTGGAGACCGGTGCCTTGCTGGCCGTGGGGTGGATCGGCGTGGCCCTGCTGCTGGTGGTCACCGGGTTCGAGACCGACCTCGGCCTGATCCGCCGCTTCCGGCGGGCCGCCACCCTGGTGGCCGCCGGCAGCCTGCTGCTGCCTTTCGCGCTCGGCATCGGGGTGGGCTTCGGAATGCCGGGACGGTTCCTGGGAGGCGAGCAGAGCCGGTTGGTGTTCGCCCTGTTCATGGCCACCGCGCTGAGCATCTCGTCGCTACCGGTGATCGCCAAGATCCTGTCGGAGCTCAACTTGTTGCGGCGCAACTTCGGGCAGATCACCCTGGCCGCTGGCATGGCCAACGACGTGGTCGGCTGGCTGCTGCTCGGGGTGATCGCCGGCCTGGCCCAGAAGGGCACTGTGTCGGTCGGCGGCCTGGTCAAGTCGCTCGGCGGCATGATCCTGTTCGTGGTGCTGGCCATGACCGTGGGCCAGCGCGCCATCGACGCCGCCCTTCGGCGGACGCGGCGCGACAAGGGCGGCGGCGTTGCTTCGGGGCTGTCGGTGTCGCTGCTGTTCGCCCTCGGCTTTGCCGTGGCCACCCAGGCGTTGGGGGTGGAAGCGGTGCTCGGCGCCTTTGTGGCCGGCATCCTGCTGGGCCGGTCCCGGTTCCAGCACGAGCAGGTGTTCCACCAGATCGAGTCGATCACTCTGTCGCTGTTCGCTCCCCTGTTCTTCGCCACCGCCGGTCTGCGGGTCGACCTCGGGCAGCTGGCTGAGCCCGAGGTACTGGTCTGGGGCTTGG
>JAABUJ010004144.1_pt1 | contig 15503 bp, 20 predicted proteins | sample 5559131 | NCBI WGS metagenome assembly JAABUJ01 (sample SAMN10711875, study PRJNA513366) | rock metagenome | isolation source: Antarctica rocks | place: Antarctica: Victoria Land, Mt New Zealand nord | collected 2016-01-07 | reverse complement strand
CCAGCGCATCCTGATCAACACTATCCGCCTTCGCTCCCTCACCCTCCTCCCATCCGCCGCACAGCGCGCCCGCTCGCCGGCGACGACGCCACCGCAGTCACCCGCCTGCGCCATGTATACTAGGACAGCCGTTCTATATAGAGGCTTCACACACAGCGCCGTCGAGAGACCCTGGGCCGCGCGGGCGTGGCGCGCACCGAACGGGCTATGGCACCCAGGCGCGAGGCCCTGTATCGTCCCCGTAAGGGCGGGCGGTGCGGGCGCGCATCCCTAGCGTACGGCCAGCAGGCCAGAGGGAGGAGGACGAGGAGTGGGCATGGGACAGAGCTGGGGCGTGTGGACGCTGCCTCTCCTCGCGTCGGCGCTGGCCCTCGGCGTGTCGCCCGACGATCAGGCCCGGACGATCCACCCCGCCCCCGCGGTCTGGCGCACCGCGTCGCTCGGCCGATCCGGCCCCGCCGCCCCCGACGGGCCGCATACCTCCATCGTCGGGCGCGATGCGCGGGGCGACACGGACTACCGCTGGGGCGTCGTCCCCGGTGGCCTGGCGCCGGCCGGCGCGTTCCTCGCCGCGACGGTCTGGCCAACGATGGCGCTGGCCGCGCGGCACAACGCCCAGGCCCGCGCCGCGAGCGTGCGCGGCGATGGCGGTAACGCCCTACCTCTACTCCCGCTCGGAGGCCGCGCGACCGTCGCCCCCACGGCCTGGGCACGCGGCTATGTCACGCCGACCCATTGCACGCTGCTGGCCGGCGAGACGTACCACAACGTCCAATTCACGCTCGCGCTCTACAGCGACCACATGCCGCGCACCTGTGCCCCCGAACAGCGTTGGGTCGCGCGTGCGCTCCGTCTGTTGTGGGCACAGGCAGACGCCTATAGCCGCGCACGGCGGCCCTGACCGCGCGCCCCGCTCCATCGGGTGCATGCACTGCGAGGGGAACACTGGCCGGCCCCACCGCCTGACGGGCCGCTTGTCGCTCGCCCTGCCCCATCTCGTCGTTCTTAGGGAAGAGATGGGGTGGATGTGCGCCGGATGTCGGCTGAGTTAGAGAAGCGCGCGATAGCGCCCCACCAGGTACACAGCGCCCAGAACCACGCCCGAGACGACAATCTGGAAAAGAGATGAGGACCGCTCTTGAATGAGTAGCAGCACGACGAGGCCGAGGGCAATAGTGGCCCAGCACACGAGACTATCGCGCCACCTCCGCGGCTTATCCTCCATGGTACCCCCTCTCCTCTCGGTCGCAGCCCCGTCCGGCGCTCCTCCCCTTATCTTGTCAGCTGGCACAAACCCACAGGACACGGATAGATGTGTCCATGAGGGACGCCGACTGTTCACGCGTTATTCATGCCGCCTGGCTATAGTATGCAATGGGTGCGCCACGCTGCCCCCTACCTATTGGCGAGGGGGTGGGACAGGGATGGCCGTGTGGCGCGCAACTTGATGGAGAAGAGAGACGCGTTACCTGTGGATTCATCATCTAATTGGAGAGGAATTCGTCGTCATGACAAGCAAGCTCATTGTCCTTAGTCTCGCGGCCGTGCTCCTGATGGGCGTGGTCAGGCCCTCGTTCGCGGGCAGCGCCCATGCCGCCGCGCCCGTTGCCGCTGTACATGTCGCTAGCGCTACCAACACGCACCCCGCATTCTTCGACAAGACGCGCTTCGTCGTCGACCTGGGCGTGGCCTACTTCTGCATCCACCACGTCTATAAGAACTACAAACGTGGTCTGTACGCCAAGGGGGCGGACGGCCGTCTCCGTCACATCATCGCGGCCGGGGCGGTCCTCGCCATCGCCTATAACCGCCTCCACGCGGCCTATACCACCGCCAACGGCAGTAGCAGTACGACGTTGCACAAGCTCGCCGCCCCGCTCAACACGGTGCTCGCCAAGTTGCGTGGGCAGCAGGGCAACCTTGCCGGTGGCGCCTTTGACACGGGGTCTTTCCAGAGCATGTACGGGACGGCGGACTCCTTCGGCAAGACCGCCACGAGCAATGGCTACCTCTACCACGATATCTCGATCCCCCTGCCGGCCGGGTCGTAAGGACGGCCACGTCGCGCGACGACGCGTAGAATGGACGTGCGCCCGTGCGGCCTGTGGGAGTACGGCTCATCCCTCGTCCTCTCACCCCGCCCACATGCCCCTGTCCGCACGAGGGAGGGGGGCCGTCTGCGTCAGCAAAAGATGAAGGCGGGGTGGACTCTTTGGCAGGCGCCATGCATTACTCTTTGGCATGCGCCATGCATTAGGGACGACGGTGCGGACATCGCACTTATTATCATCGAAGCAGAGAGAGAACACCGCCGTCATGAAAAGCACGCTCATTATCCTTAGGGCTCGTTAAACAATTACTTCCCGTTTTTGGGCGCAGGCTCATAGCCGCTTTACCCGACAGCGGCGGGAAGTTATTCCTTGGCGACTCCTTAGCCTCGTTGTTGCGCTCCTGACAAGCGTTGCCGCTCCGTCGGCCGTGGGCCGTGCTCATGCCGCCGTCGCGACCGTTCCCGTCGCCAGCGTCACCAACACGCATCCCGCGCTCTTCGACAAGACGCGCTTCCTGGCGCACGCCGGCGTCGCGTTCTTTGTCATCCACCACGAGTACGGCCGCTACAAGCAGGGCTATTTCGCCGCCGGGTCGTCGGGGCGTATCCGTCACCTCGCCGTGGCCGCCGTCGCGCTCGTCCTCGCCATCCATGAGGCCAAAGTCGCCTACGGGATCGCCAAGACCAGTAACAGCAAGACCTTGCAGCTCCTCGCCGCGCCTTTCGCGTCGCTCTCCACGACCATGGATGGTATCCGCGGCAAGTTCGTCAAGGGCCAGGGCAGCGCATCCGACTTCCAGAGCCTGAACGACGCCACCACCTCCATCAACAGCACGGCTAGCAGCAACGGCGTCGGCACGATCAAAGACGTGGCCGCGCCGCTCCCCTCCGCCGCCTAACACCGCCCGCGTTCCCCCCATCCCACCGAGGGCGCGGGTGTCGTGCCGAGCCCTCCCTGCTCTATCGCGCGGGATAGGACGCGGCGATAGAGCGGACCGGGAGGTGCACGGCCACGGTTCCCCTCCCCTGCCCGTCCGCCCCGGCTGTCACGCTCCCCGCGGGCGCGGCGACGACTCACCGCTCTTGTTAGGAGGCTACCCTATGCGCGTTCGCCTGACCCTGCCCCTGATCGCCCTACCCTTCGCGTTGATCACCGCCGTCCCTGGCGAGGCGCCGACCTCCCGTTCGGCCGTCGCCGCGACGGCGACGCCCGTGCCGCGTAGCCCCACCCCGGCCGTGACCGCGACCCTCCAAGCGGGGTCCGCCGTGCCGACGGCCGGACCCGGCGTTTCGACCGCGCACGTCGCGCCGGACTGGAACGGCCTGCCCGTGCGCACCTACGCCAACCTCACGAAGAAGGTCCTGGGCGACCCCATCAACATCGCGTTCGAGGGCACACAGCACGGCATCGTCGCCGCCTTCACCACCATTGGTTGGCGGCAGGCCGACCCGCTCTCGCCGCGCGACGACGCGCGCCTGGCCGAGGCCGCCGTCGCCCATCGCTCCTATCCGACGGCGCCCGTGAGCAACCTCTACCTGTTCGGCCGCCCCGAGGACTTTGCCGTCGAGCACGAGCGCGGCAGTGTGGCCCAGCGCGACCACGTCCGTTTCTGGGACACGACGCGCCGCGATAGCAAAACGGGCCTGGACCTGTTCGTGGGCGACGCCTCGCGCGACATCGCCATCAAGGTGCTGCGCACGACGAAGGGCCTGCCCAAGGGGACGACGCACCGGATCGACGGGAACCTCGACGCCGCGCGCACCCTGATCGTCGATCTCCTGCGCAAGGCCGGCCTCGTCACAGCCGTCGTGCTGGAGCCGGGCATGGGCCGGACCACCACCGCCGTCAACGGCGGCGGCGACCGCTTCGCCACCGATGGGCTGGTGGCTGTGGTGGTCCTCAAGAACACGTAATGGGCACGACACACACGAGCAGCGCCCTGTGCGCCGTGGGAAGCGGCGTGTGGCGCCTGTGAAGACCTACCCGCCGTCGCCGCGGCCGTACGCCTTCGGCGTGACCCTCGCCCTGCCGTATCCGCAGGCCGTTGAGGGCATCCGCGCCGCCCTGCGCCGCCACGGCTTCAATGTCCTCACCGCGATCGACGTCACGGCGCTGCTCAACGAGGGGCTGGGCGCGGACTTTCGCCCCTATATCATCCTGCACGCGTGTACCCCCACCCTGGCCCATCGCGCGTTGCGGGCCGACCTGGGCGTCGGCCTGCTCCTCCCCTGTGCCGTGATCGTCTACGCCACCGGCGACGGCGCCAGCGGCGTCGAGGTCCTCGACCCCGAAGTCGCGCTGGCCGCCGCCGGCGACAACACGGCCCTCGCGATCGTCGCCCGCGAGGCCAAAGCCCGCCTCCGCCGCGCCCTGGACGACCTCGGCACGTCATCGAAGGAGATGTAGGGCGTCAGCGTCACACGCGTCACCGCACCGTGCGTCAGCGTCACACGCGTCACCGCACCGTGCGTCAGCGTGCGCGCCACCCTTATGGACGCCGTGTGAGTGCTGCGGCGGAGGTGGCGCACCTCGACATCGCCGCCGGCGCGTCGCCCCTCAGAGAGACGATTATGACGTTCCTGGTTCTTACCGCGCTCGTGCTCACCTGCGTCGCCCGTGTCGCCCTGTTCATCGTCCTCATTGTGCGCGTGTAAGGCTGACAGCGCGCGTCCCTGGTCTACCTCCTGCAAGGGATGCGCTGTCCGCGCGTCTCTATCTACGTAGGGGCATGAGGGCGCCGGTTTTGGGCTGTGCCGCCGCCTTCCCCTGGCCTTATCAGAGGCGTCGCGCGCGGGCTGTGCGCGACGCCCCCTCGTCCACGAGCGCCGCCACTGGGGTTCACGCCGCCGGCAGCCAGCGCGCCACCCGCGCGACCACCTCGCCCCCCGCACCCGGTGGTGGGACCACCTCATTCACCGGCAGCGCCGCCGTCGGTCGCCCCTGGGTCGCCAGCGCCACCAGCGGGATCAGCGCCGTTGGCCGCAGCCCCCGCAACCGCCGCGCCAGCGCGCCCGCAGCGCGCGCGTGCTCCGGTCCCGTCGCGTCGAGCACCACCACATCCGGCTGCACCTCGTGCGCCATCCCCAGCGCCTCCAGCGGCGTCGCCGCCAGCACCCGATACCCCGCGCCCTCCAGCGCCGGCCCGATCTCCCCGGTCAGCGTCCGCCCGTTGTCTACCACCAGCACCGTCCCCCGCGCCGCCCGCACCGGCGGCCACGCCATCCCCGCGTCTGTCATCCGCTCGCCCCCTTGTGCGCGCCGGCGCGTCCCACACGCGCCCGTTTATAGCAATGATGCGCAAAGCTCCGCATCCTTACGGGGCAAAATGCGCCGCGGCGCCCAGGGACCAGGGATGCGCGGGACGGTCGTGCGCCGGTCAGGCGACAATGGTCATCGCGCGCCAGCGTTCACACGTGGCGACGACGCCCCTGGCATCGTCGCCACCACGATCAGGCCCTGTGTGGTATGGACCCTGCGTTAGGCACCCCGCACCGCTCATGTTGGGCGGGCGCGCGGGCCGCAAAGCCCGCCTTCCACCCAGACGAAGGAGCAGCGCGATGGGCGATCTACGCAAGCGGACGACGTGGCAAGCCGGCCTGGCCGAACTTGTCGGCACCTTCTTCCTGGCCCTCGCCGCCCTGCTCACGCCCGCCCCCTCCACCGCCCTCGCCGTCGGCCTGACCCTCGCCGCCTTCGTCTACGCGCTCGGCGACATCTCCGGCTGCAACGTCAATCCCGCCGTCACGCTCGGCCTCGTCGTCACCCGCCGCCTGCCCCCCATTGTCGGCGTCCTCTACCTCGTCGCGCAGCTCGTTGGGGCCGCCCTCGCCCGTCTGCTCGCCCCCCTCGTCGCCCCGCTCCCGCCTTACGCCGCCGCGCCCCCTGCCGGCGAGGTCCTCGGCGTCGGCTTCCTGGTGCTCACCGTGCTCGCGGTCTCCACCAAGTTTGTGCCCAAGAGCGGGAGCGGGGTCGCCATCGGCGCGGCCCTGCTCGCCGGCCTGCTCACCACGCGCGGCGTGCTCAACCCCGCCATCGCCCTGGCGATGGAGCTGGGCGGCACGCCGGCGCTCTGGGCGCCCCTCGTCGGCGCGCTCGTCTTCGGCCCCCTCGCCCTGCTCTACCTCCCCTCCGGCGACAACAAGTCGGCGCCGTCCGCTGACAAGAAGCCCACGGACGCGCACGGCTCCGGCGTGGCACGGCCGTGGCGTCCGGCCGCCAAGCCTGGGTCGCCGGATCGCCTCCGCACGGGCAGCCCGCGCACGTTCACGACACGGCACAAGTAGGAACATGCGTCACCTCTACCCACACTCCTGGCTCCGCGTCGCCGCAGCCGACGTGCTGGTGACGACGCCAACACCACAGCCACCATTGCCCACGTCGCACGTCTGGCCGCGCGCACCCCGCGGCGGACGGCAGGAGCGCGATCACCGCCCTCGTGGCGCCACGGGAATCAGACGTCGCGCCAATGCGCTAGCCCTGGTTCTCGGCTTGCTATGTACTCCTCGCGTGGACCATACTCCTACGGACACCGCGTAGTGAGGAGGGATCAATTGGTCTCATCGGATAGCGCGCGCCGCCGGCCGGAGGGCCGCTTTAAGCGCTGGTTGCTGCACGGGTACGCGCCCGCGCAGCGCGAGGGTCCCTACGAGAAGGCCACCCCTCACCAGCACCCCTGGTGGCGGGTGATGTGCCTGACCGGTGTCGACTACTTCTCCTCGCTGGGCTACGCGCCGGGTATCGCGGCCCTCGCCGCCGGCGTCCTCTCCCCCGTCGCCACGCTTATCCTCGTGCTGGTCACGCTCGGTGGCGCCCTCCCGATGTACCTGTGCTGGCTACACGCCGCATCCGTACAGCGATAATCGCTGTACGGATGCGGCGTGTAGCCAGCACAGGGGAGAGTGCGTCATTGACATTGAGGATCTCTCGGACGGATATAGACAACCCTATCGCCATCTCTGAAATGCCGGCCCCACGGCACGTTACTCTTGCGGAGATGCCTCGAGACCGGGCGCTGTGAGCCGTTATACGTGGCCCTAATTGGAGATCAATGTCAATGACGCACTCTCGCACAGGGGGCGACCTGATCGGCGCGTGCGATCTACATCGTCCGCGCGTCGCGCTACGCGACCAGGAGATTGTCTACCAAGGTCAGCAGCGTCGCCTCGTTGGCGTCGTGGTAGACGTGTGTGTGGGGGTCCTGTGTGAGGTGCTCCTCTTCGTCCGGCAGGGGGATGCCGAGGAGGATCACCGGGACTTGGCGCAAGGCCTCATGGCCGCGCAGCGCCCGGACCAAAGACAACGCGCGTCCGTCGTCGAGGGCGATGTCCGTGAGCACCACGGAGGGGCGCGCTTTGTGGGCCAAGGCCACGGCATGGGCCACGCTAGGGGTGGGCAAGGCGTGATACCCCGCTTGTCGGATGACGCGATGGCGCACGCTGAGCCGGTCTGACTGTGAACTCACGATGAGGATAAGGTACAATAGACGCGTGCCCATCCGTCGCTTTCCTTCCACGCTGTGACACGTCGTTATGGGTTGATGCGACAGCAGTGTGCATCAGGTCGTAGCGATGGTAAAGCGCAGGAAGCATACCAGCAGTGGGCGCTCGTTGTCCTGGGCGTGCTATAGTCGTGGTGGCACAACCGTGTTACACTCCCACGGACGCTAACGGAGAGGAGGTACTATGTCCCCGCGCATCGCGGTCATCGACGACGAGCCCGTCTTCCTTGCCATGCTGCACGAACTGTTACGCGAGGAGGACTACGAGCCTGAGACCTTTCCCGACGGGATGGCTGGCTACGAGCGGGTCCGCGCCTTTGCGCCCCACGCCATCGTGTTGGACATCCACACGGAGCGCCCTGACGTTGGGTGGGAGATGCTAGGTCGCTTCCGGCGCGACCCGGCGCTGCGCGCGACCCCGGTCATCGTGTGCTCCGCCGCTAGCGACGCACTGGAGGAGGGTGCGGACTCCTTCCGAGGAAACGGCTATGCCGTTTTGCCGAAGCCGTTCGACTTGGACGATCTCCTCTGACGAGCCAGGCCAGCGTATTGAGCGTGTAGACAGCCTCATGTCCAATCACAAACCGGTCGAGGATGAGCGGCCGTACCCATGACGACGTGCCGTGCCATAGCGTGCCTCACCAGCGCCGTACGTTCGTCAAAGCAGGGCGTACCATGCGTTGGTCGGCTTGTAGATCAACGCCACATCGCCCGCCACGGTGCATCGTCGGTCCCTCAAAGACAAAGACGCGCTAGTACTACAACGTTAGGATCCGCCTGATGCGCCTGCGACTGACGTCGCATGGCAAAGAACGACGACTAAAGTCGTTGGGACGACGCGTGGTGAGACACGTCAGTGTCCGTCGTGTGCCATACGACGTCAGTCGCAGGTCAATGTCACGTTGTAGTACTAACGAGGCTGCGCCTCAGACCGACGAGGCATGGGTCGGTTGGCAGAGAGGACGCCTCTGGTTGCGGGCACAAGCGGAGTACGGTATACCGTCTCCAGATAGGACCGTCAAGCGGTCGAGGTGCCCCAAAGAGCAGCCCACAACCAGAGGACATTATGAGCGTAGCACAATCCGTCGCCCACATCCTGCGGGAGCGTGTGACCCTCGAAGTGGAAAGTATCGACCGGCTGTATCTCAATGTGTACGTGCCCAAACTGCAACGCATAGGGGGCGTGGTTGGCTTCTTCCGGGAACTGCACGGGGCGACGTTCGCCTCCTCGGCGCTGATGGAACCGCTCACCACCGCCTTCATCAAAGCCCTGGAACGCTTCACGCAGACGGAGGGCGTCCCGCTGCTCACCTTCGCCCATGGGCAACGCAAGGACGAGGTTGCACAAGAGTACCTGGCGACGTTCCAGGGCCATGAGGGGGTCCTCTTCATCGGCAAGGCACAGGAGAAGGCCACGGTGTGGCGCACCGAGCGCCGCTACAACACCCAGACGGGGCAGCCGTATGCCTGGCTGGTCAAGTCTACGGCCCTGGTGAATCAGTACGACATCTACGCTGTAGACGCGGACTTTGGTCCCTTCTTCCTCAAGTTCTGCTCGTACTTCCCCTACAACGCCAAGCTCTGCCTCAATGGACATGAGTATCTCAAACGCCAACTCATCAAGGAGGGCATCACCTTCGAGGCCTTGGACAACGGCATCTTGTCCTGCGCCAACCCGGCGCGTCTGCAGGAGATCTGCGATGGCTTGGACGCGCCCACGATCGACGCGCTGCTCCGTAAATGGCTGGCACGGGTGCCGCATCCGTTCACACCGGAGGAGCGCGCGGCTGGCTTCCGCTACGATGTCTCCATCCTGCAAGCCGAGTTCGCCCTCACCCAAGTGCTCGACCGCCCTGTGACCGGGCGCATCCTCTTCGAGGAGATCATCCGCGAGAACCTGGACCTGGGCCGCCCGAGTCAGGTGCAACTCATTTTCGGGCGGCGCGTGACCAAACAGACCACAGCGCGCCACCGTTTCCGCACGCGCGTGATCACGCAGGGCGTCATCCCGTCGCTCTACGCGGACTACAAGCACAGCCGGATCAAGCAATATCACAAGGAGGGACGCGCCCTGCGCACCGAGACCACCATCAACGACACGCGGGACTTCGCCATCGGCAAGCGGCTGCACAACCTGCCCGCGCTGCGGGCCGTCGGCTTCCAGGCCAACCGACGTCTGCTTGACGTCCAACAGCTCAGCCACGATTGTCTCATCGGTGAGGACGCCTTCCGGCAGGTGACCCGCCCCCAGGTGGTCGGCGACCAGCGCGTCGCGGCGCTGCCCTTCGCTGACCCACGGGTGCAGGCGCTCCTGAGCGTCCTGGTCCTCTACTGTCTCCTGCCCAATGGGTTCGCCAACCGTGACCTGCGCGTGTATCTCGCGCCACTCCTGGGCCTCGACCCCAGCCATCTCACACCCGGCAAGATGACCTACGACCTGCGCCGCCTGCGCCTGCATGGGTTGATTGAGCGCATCCCACACAGCCACCGCTATCGCGTCACCGACGAGGGGCTGCGCACGGCCTTATTCTTCACGCGCGTCTACACGCGCGTCCTGCGTCCCGGCTTGGCGCGCATCGTTCCAGTCGCCCCGCCCGGCGACACGGCGCTACGGCCCTATTTCGATAAGGTGGAGGGAGCCATTGACCGCTGGATTGACCAGGCGAAACTCGCCGCGTAAACGTGACTCAATCGCACCATGAGTGCCTGTATTAGGAGTCTAGTCTGGGTGGTCACGCAGGGTTTTCAGATGGCCCGCCAGTGTGTCGTCCGTGAGGACCCCTGTCCTGGCTGCCACGCTCATCCGGGCATCACGATGGATGAGTGTGGCAGCCAGGACAGCGGATGAGAACCACGATTGACCCTGTGATGCGCGGGTAGACCCGTAGGGGTCGCCCGTCCTAACACTACTTTGGCGTGATGCCATTTTCTTGGTTCAGCGCCCGGATATAGTCACTGGTCGTGAGGCGCGGTGAACCGCACAATCATCGGTAGGGACGATGCTCGTCTGAAAATAGCTGCCGCTGACGCTCCTGCCCCGCCCTATTTTCACGCGGGATGGTCGCGGCGCGCCGCGAGACACACTACCTGGTCACTGTGACTGGCGATTGTGGACGTCGCCAACGTCGTGTTAGCACCACAGGGTAGGACTCACGGCTCACGACTCATTTGGCGATGTGGGTCAGCCCCGACATCGACCCAAGCAGGGCGCCGCCGACCGCGCCGAGCACGGCCCCAAACAGGAACAACTGCAAAGGACCCGTGATGACGCCGTCGGCCGCCCCGGCGAACAGACTGATGCCCAGGCCGGCGATGCCGCCGACGACGGCCCCGGCCATGATGCCGAGCGCGGCCCCACGCTCGGCGGTGTTGTCGCGCTTGAGTTCGAGACCATTCGCGTTCGCTCCGCCGCTGGCGCTAAGCCCATAGATCGTGCCCAAGACGACGCCATAGACGGCGTTTAGCACGAAGTTGCCGATGATCGGCAGCGGCCCCGCCCCTAACCCAAAACCCAAAAAGCCGCCACCAAGCAGGGGCAGCAGCACGACGACCGAGAGCAGCCACGGTCCCAGCGAGAAGATCACCCCTTTGCGCCACCCCGGGTCCGTGAGGGCGGCCTCGGCGTAGTAGGCGTAGATACAGGCCCAGCACAGGCCGAACGCCATGTGTAGCAGTAGGGCGCCATAGAGCGAGTCCTTGGCCGCGGTCGTGGCGCGGTTGTGCGTCAGGTTATAGAACCAGTGCACGACCGTGTTCGTGGTCCCCGGCGTGTACGACTGGCTCAAGCCTTGCGCGGCGACGTACGCGCCAACTAACACGACGGCCGCCACCGCCGTGGCGATAAACCCCGACACGATCGCTTGCTGCAGCCACTCCTGGCGACGGGTACGCTTGACGGGTAAAACAATGGACATCGGGACAACTCCTCGTTCAGCTAGCGGCGATCGGCTCCTTACGTCGATTATACGCCTATTACCCGGTGCCCTATCGTCGCACGTCTCGATTATGGTCACCGGCACGCCGCCCGGCCGTCCCCCTCGACCCGTCCGCGGACGCCCACCCGCCCGATCTCCCGTCCCAGCCCCGAGCGCCGGCGGCGGGGCCAGCCCGCGCGCCTGGCCGTTGAGGGCCGCAGTTCCCCCCGCCCGCCTGGACAGCAAGGGCGCACCCCGCCGCTGACCATTCGCGTCGCCCTGACCATCCGGGTGCGTGCCGACGCGCCCATGACCGCTAGGAGCCGCAACACCGCCGTCGTGAGAGAACGGACGCGCTCATACAGCCACCCCAGGTACGGTTCCTCGCCCCCACGCCACCGAATAAGGGGAAAGTTGTTGTAGTAAGTCATGGTGGTCTATACTGGCGGTAACAAACTCTTGACAGTAGAAGTGAAAGAAGGTACCACGATGACCACCGACGAGGTCTACCTGCTCGTGACCGAGACCCGCTGTGCGCACGGCCGCCTGATCCTGGACGACGCCGAGCGCGCCGGCCACGCGTGGACCGTCTACCTCCACGACGCCGCGCAACCCTGCACCTTTCGGGTCCCTGACTACCACGCCTTCCAAGCCCACGCCCCCGCCCTCCCAGCCGCCTGGATGGTCCTCCAGACCCGCGCCGAGCGCGCCGGCCATGACTATGACGCCGACGCCGGCGCCCTCACCCTGCCCGAGATTGCCCAGCTCCTCGCCGCCGAGCAGGACGCCACCGACGTCATCTGGCTGATTCACGCCATCCACCGCGTCGGCCCCGTCACCACGGGCGCGAACGTCGCCTACCTCATCGAGTTGGCCGATCCCGCCACCGGCGAGGTCCGCACCGTCCCCTCCCGCGCCGCTTACCACCAGCTCCGCCATGACGACGCGGCCACACCCGTCGCCTGACCGTACCCGCCGGCCGTCGGGCGACCCCGGCCCGTCGTCGCGTCACCCGAAGGACATAGGAGAGAGACCCATGGCGTATCTCATCCTCGCCGCGCTCGTCCTGTTCTGCCTCGCCCTTGTCGCTATGTTCGTCGTCCTCGTCGGCCACGTCCGGGGCTGACACCGCGCGTCCGTGGTCCGCGCCCTGCATACTAAAGCCCACGGGGACCCGCGACGCCTAAGCGCGGGCGTGACGGGTGCCGCAGCGTGCCGTGAGTGAGCAACCGTGCCCCCCGTGGAGGAGCGACAAGGGAAGAGATGAACGTCCATGCGACCAACGCGCAGGGGCCGGCGGCACGTCGGACACGACGGACACAGCCAAGACGACGGCTTGAGGCGCCCTGATCGGGCGCGGCGGCGGCGGACGGTCATGGGATGGGAGGTGATGGTGCGACAACACAGCGCGGTCCTCGTGGACGGGGGCATCGGCGGCGGGATCGGGACGGTGGTGATGAGCCTGGTGATGCGGGGCGCGCGCCGCGCCGGCCTGGTGGGGGAACTCCCGCCTAGTCGCATGGCTGCGGCGCTGCTCGACGCCGTGGGCGTGGGGGCCAGACCGCGGTGGGCGCGGGACATGCTGGCGGTGGTGTTGCACCTTGGCTTCGGCGTGGCGGCGGGATTGCTCTTCGCGCTGGGGTGCGGCCGCCTGCGGGCGCCGCTTGCCCCGGCCCTCCAGGGCCTGGCCTATGGGCTCGTGGTGTGGTTGGTCAGCTACATGGGCTGGGTACCGGCGGTCGGCCTGCTGCCGCCGGCCACGCGCGACGAGCCGCGCCGCCCGGTGGTCATGGTCCTCGCGCACCTGGTCTACGGGGCGGCGCTGGGCGCGCTCGTCGGGCACCGCTCCCGGCGACGATGAGGACCACGGCAAGACGACGATAGATAGCAGAGAATGGAAGGGACAGGGGGAAATGGCGATCCGAGGGATGCTGCTGGACGTGGATGGTACGCTTGTTTTGAGCAACGACGCGCAGGCGCAAGCGTGGGTCGAGGCCTTCACGGCGCACGGCCGCGACGTGCCGCTGGAGAAGGTGCGCCCGCTGATCGGCATGGGCGGCGACAAGGTCGTGCCCGAGGTGGCGCCGGGACTGAATGACAAGGACGGCGACGGCAAGGAGATCGCCGACGCGCGCAAAAAGCTGATGCTGGAGAAATTCGGCCCGACCCTCAAGTCAGCCCCAGGGTCGCGTGAGTTGGTGCAGCGCGCGCAGCAAGAGGGGCTCGCGCTCGTCGTGGCCAGTTCGGCCAGCACCCAGGAATTGGAGATGCTGCTCACGGTGGCGCGGGTCGACGACCTGCTGCGGGAGCGTACGACCATGGACGACGTGGGCCAGCCCAAGCCGGCGCCCGACATCGTGGCGGTCGCCCTCAAAAAGAGCGGCTTGCCGGCTACCGAGGTCGTCATGATCGGCGACTCCCCCTATGACATCGCGTCGGCCGAGAAGATCGGTGTCGGCACGATCGCGCTGCGCTGCGGCGGCTTCAGCGACGACGACCTCAAGGGCGCGCTGGCCATTTACGACGACCCGGCCGACCTGCTGGCGCGCTACGACGCGTCGCCCCTGCGCGAGGCGTCGCGGCCGGCGGGGGCCGAGGTGCGCGGGGAGCCGACGCCCGACCTGGAGGAAGGGGGCGTGTGAGGGGGCACCCGTCGAGGGCTAACACGGGGAGAAGGGACCGGCGGGCGAGGGGGCCACAGGCCACAGGACGCGGCGCGTCCCGGCGGGCAGCCGCCCCGTCCGGCGCCAGCCCCTGACCATCAAAAGGACGGAAAGCTTCATGTCCGTCAGGATATACACGCCGATGAAAATACGGCCGGATCGCATGTGATGGCCTATTGACGGGAGAAGAAGGGGGTGGAGTGATGAGCACGACGCCGACACCGACACTGGTCCTCCGTGTGGACCTGGACGATCGCTACCTGGACCGGCTGCGCCGGGAGGTCCCGGAGGCCGACGTCCGCGTCTGCACGACGCCGGAGGCGCTGGGGGCCGCGCTGGGGGCCGCCGACGCCGTGATCGGCGGCCCGCCCCTCACCGCCGAAGAGGTGGCGGTGGCCCCGCGACTGCGCTGGGTCCAGGCCACGATCGCGGGCATCGAGGGGTTTCTGATCCCCGCGCTGCGCGAACGGCCTATCGTCTTGACCACCTTCAGCGGCATCGCGGCGCCCAGCATCGCTGAGCACGTCCTCGCGCTGATGCTGGCCTTCGCCCGCGGGCTGCCGCCGCTGCTCCGGCGGCAGGACCGGCGGGAGTGGGACGACAACCACGCGGACGCGCCCCCGACGTTCGAGCTCGCGGGTCAGACGCTCGGGATCGTCGGGCTCGGCGACATCGGGGAGGAACTGGCGCGGCGCGCGCACGCCCTGGGGATGCACGTCCTGGCCACCGACCGCGACGCCGGGAACGGGGATACACCCGCCTACATCGAGGCCCTGCTGCCGAGTGAGCGGCTGCCCGACCTCCTGGCCGACGCGGACCACGTCGCGCTCTGTCTCCCGCTGACGTCCGCGACGGAGCGCCTCATCGGTCGCGACGAGCTCGCACGGATGGGGCCATCGGCCTATCTCTACAATGTCGGGCGCGGCGAACTCGTCGACCAGGAGGCGCTCGTCGCGGCGCTGCGCGACGGCACGATCGCGGGGGCGGGGCTCGACGTGGCGACGCCGGAGCCGCTGCCCGCCGACTCCCCGCTCTGGGCGCTGCCCAACGTCCTGATCACGGGACACACGGCGGGGCGGACACCGCTGTACTGGGAGCGGGGCATCGAACTCCTGATCGACAACGTGCGCCGCTTCCTCGCCGGCGAGGAACTGCGCAACACGGTCGACACGCGCGCCGGCTACTGATATCGACAGGGGTGACGGGAGGAGGGGACATGATGGACGAGAGGATCGGCCGGGGAGGGGGGGCGCTTTTGAGGGTAGGTTAGCCATTGTGCCATTACGCCACCTGCCGGACAGAGGCGGGTGAGGCGGTTGGGAACGTCGGGGGCCAGGGCAGGGGGACGAAGTGGCCGCGTGGGAGTGGACGCCCCGCG